>JAEEGH010018306.1_pt1 | contig 14830 bp, 10 predicted proteins | sample 9134181 | NCBI WGS metagenome assembly JAEEGH01 (sample SAMN16246544, study PRJNA631951) | gut metagenome | biome: gut microbiome; feature: rumen; material: DP-attached | host: Bos | place: Iran: Karaj | collected 2018-10 | reverse complement strand
TGAGAAGATCGTCGCGGCTGAGGAGGCTGCCGTGGAAAACAAAGCAGAAACTGAAATCGCCGCTGTGGGAACTCATCAGTTGGAGCTGCCAATCAAAGATTTCACCGGAAAAATAAAAATACAGTCTGTTTTTGCCAACACCATTCAGGTCAAGGACATTGACACGACCCTTACGATCAAGAATGAGAATGTGGCTTTGGATACGGGTGCCATTCATGTGGTGTGCGGTAATGAAGATGCGGCTATCCAGGCAAAAGCTCAGTTCAATCTGAATGATTTCTCCGCGGGTGTTAGTTATGATGTCAGCGGTATCGAAGCCGGATTGGTTAATGAACTTCTGACTGTCGCGGGTATACAGGATATGGCGTTGGAGAAGGTATTCATCGCGGTCAAAGGTGATGCAAGTGCTTCTGAGAAGCTGACGGTTTTCGACCTGAAAACTCAAGCTAATGTAAAAGATTTGAAGATTGCTCATCAAAGCGAAATGCCTGTGGTTTCTTTGGAAGCCAATTTAGATGTGAATGCGAATATCAAACAGGAACTGCTGAAAGCGAATATTGTCTCCGCTAAAGGCTTGCTGGGTGAAAAGCCCTTCCTAGTGGCTGACTTGACCAAGCCGATGGTGGTGAGCTGGGGAACGAAAGCTCCGGAAGGAGTGGAAGATTCCGCTCTGAAGGTAGTTCTGGATCTCAATCTTGCCGATTGGAAAGCGCTGCTCCGGGATGAAGATGCCGCCGGTACGGTCAATGGTAACATAGCTTTGAGTGTGGGAGATTCCGGCAACAAGGTAGCCCTTGATAGCAAGATCGCATTGGTCTCGGTCATGACCGCTGGGATGACCGCTTCGGGTGATCTTCAGACAAAAGGTTCTCTGGTTCGCGCAGATAATAACACTTCCTTTGAAGGAATATTCAAGGTCGAAAATCTGAATGTTGAAAATGATTCCTTGGCGATCAAGGACTTCTCGACCAGCACGGATTATCAGATCGCTTTGACTCCTGATATTCTGAATATCAAGAAATTAGATATTGCCTGGGCTCCAACGGAGCGCGCTAAGAACCAGGTTTCTATCACAGGCAATATCGCTTATGCGGATTTGAAGGAAAAACCATCCCGTGTTAGCGTTGTTTCTGAATCCATGGATTTCACCCCTATGCTTTCTTGGATGAAGTCTACTGCGACCGCTGGCGAAGCTGCTGATGTTAAACCGGCAGAAACAGAAGTCGCTAAGAAAGATAAAAATGATCATTCATTACCTTTGCCCAAAGAGGAACCTGATGCAATTGATCTGCCTATCAAGGATTTTGAATGTTTGTTCGATATCGGTGTGGTTTATCTGAAACAGATATATGCCAGTAACGTGAACGCGAATATCTTCATTCGGGATAACACAGTTGGTTTTGCTACAAAGTCTCTCAATATCAATGGCGGAGATGTCAAAGCATCTGCTGAATCTAATCTGGGAGTGAAGGGTTATACATATAGCTTAAATTATGACGCGCCGGGTATTCCCGCGGGACCTATCTTTGATTTTGTGGCGGCAGATATACCGGGTGAATTGACTAAAGGTAATATTTATGCAGATGGCAATATCACCGGCAAAGGCTTGACAGAAAAAGCTATTCAAAAGAATTTAGCTCTTCAGGTAAAAGCCGGTTTGACTAATGTTTCCTTCACTCCCGTTAGCTCTACATACAGAACAGTGTTGATGCCTATCCTGATACCGCTACGCCTGAATTCCCTGGTGAATTCACCGATTATGGGTGTCAGCGCGGATATGAAGGGGGCTGATGGTGATTATACGATCAATTATGCTCGTGTAACGACAGAAGCCTTTGAGGCGGAAGTGACTGGAGAAATGAAGCTGGAGGAAGTTCTGATGGATACACCGCTTGATTTGCCAGTAGGTATTTATCTGGAACAAAAAGTGGCAGATAAATCAAATTTGACTTCCAGCAACGCAAGAACAAATAGTGTTGGATTCCAGGCGATGCCGGACTTTGTGAAAATTGTTGGAACACCAGCAAAGCCTGATTATGATATTGCTGAAGCAAAAATTGCGGGACTCCTGCTCAAGTCTGGAGCTGGTATAGTAGGGGATGCCGGCAGCACTGCGAATCAAGTTGTTGGCCGTGTAGGCGGTCTTCTGGTGGGGGATACTTCCAATACCAATGGTGTCCAAGGCGTTGTTAAGGGCTTGGGCGGTCTGGTTGGCATTGGCGGCAAAGATTCTGACGGAACGAACGATGTGGATAATCCGTCTGATGGTGGTACTCTGAAGAATGTCGGCAAGAGTATCGGAAACCTTTTTGGTGGAGGTAAGGACGGTGGAAGCAGTACTAATACCACTTCTACGAATGTGCCCAAGAAAGGTCTAGGCGGTTTTTTGAACGGTTTAGGGAAATAGATAAAGAGGATCAAAATTATGACACCGTTAGAGTATTTCAATGCAAATCGTGAACGGATGCTGGAGGAGTTGAAAGATCTTCTCCGTATTCCCAGTGTTTCAGCTCAGCCGGAACATAAGGCTGATGTCGAGAAATGTGCTCAATGGCTGGTAGATCATTGCAAATCTATTGGTTTGATGGCTGAACTGAGAAAAACAGCTGGTAATCCGATCGTGATCGCCAGGACACCGAATTTTGATAAGACGGCCAAAGATACTTATAATGTTTATGGACACTATGATGTTCAGCCCGCGGAACCTCTGAATGAATGGACCAAGACAAAGGATCCCTTTGAACCAGTTATCGCAGACGGGAACATTTATGGCCGCGGTACTTCAGATGACAAAGGACAGCTCTTCATGCATCTGAAAGCAGTGGAATGTTATCTGAAAACAGGGACTCCGCTGCCTTTCAATATTACTTTCATGTTTGAGGGAGAGGAAGAGGTTGGCAGTACGAATCTGGCTCAATTTCTGACGGATAACGCTGAAGAGTTCAAATGCCGGGCGATGGTCGTTTCGGATACCGGGATGCCGGCACTGGATTGTCCGGCTATGACTTATGCGCTTAGGGGGATCATTTCCCTGGAGATATATCTCAAAGGTCCCAAACAGGATCTGCATTCTGGAATCCATGGTGGAGCGGTACAGAATCCGGCGCATGTTCTTTGCTCGATGATTGCTAGTCTGCATGATACTCAGGGCAGGGTCACAATCCCTGGCTTTTATGATGAAGTGGACGATCTGACCGATTATGAACGTGAACAGTTCAAGCGGCTGCCTTATGATGATGAATCCTACAAAGCTACTTTACAGCTCAAGGAACTTTTTGGTGAAGAGGGATATACCACTGTAGAACGCCGTTCTGCACGTCCGACCTTGGAAGTAAATGGTTTGACTAGTGGGTATCAGGGGGAAGGCGGCAAGACAATCGTTCCTTCAACGGCCAGTGCGAAAGTGACTTGCCGACTGGTGCCGAACCAGAATGCTAAACAGATGATGGATAAAGTCTGTACCCATCTGGAAGCGATTTGTCCGAAGACTGTTACCATGAAAATCGTTCGCGGACAAGAAGGTGATCCCTACATCATCCAGCCGAGCAGCAAACCGGCACAGGCTGCATTGAGAGCTCTCAAGAGAGCCTTTGGTTGTGAACCTACAGTAATGCGTGAAGGTGGTTCTATCCCCATCACAATTGAATTCAAGCGCAAACTAGGTGCGGAAACTCTGTTGCTGGGTCTGAGTCTGCCGGATGACAATGCACATTCTCCCAATGAGAAATTCTGTCTGGAGTGCTTTGACAAAGGTGTTGTCACCAGTATCTACCTTTGGGAAGAATTGCAGTAGTTTTTTCTAAATAAGAGAGTTATGTATACAAGAGGCGATCTGATGAGGTCGTCTCTTATACTTTGGATTGTGCATGCCATGCAAATTGCCATGGATATTCAAAAAATAGTCTTCTCTGAAAATGAATGAGTTATTGATTCAAATTGTGTTTTAGTGTACCGTGCTGATGGCAATTGGAAAGATTGCTGTTTTTTAGTTTGGAGAGCTTATGAGCAAAAGTATAAAGGAAATGAATAATTTTTTAGTCCCCATGGTTGTTGAGCAAACCGGAAGAGGGGAAAGAGGATATGACATTTATTCTCGTCTGCTGGTAGATCGGATCGTTTTTTTAGGTACACCTGTGGATGATCAGGTTGCTAATTTGATTATTGCTCAGTTGCTTTTCTTACAAATGTCTGATCCTAAAAAGGATATACATCTTTACATTAATTCTCCCGGTGGTAGTGTTTCTGCGGGGTTAGCTATTTATGATACGATGCAGTTCCTTTCTTGTGATGTGAATACATATTGTATCGGTATGGCAGCCAGTATGGGGGCTGTTCTTCTGGCTGGAGGAACGAAGGGGAAACGCTTTGCTTTGCCCAATTCGACCGTGATGATCCACCAAGTTTTAGGCGGCGCGGAAGGTCAAGCTACGGATGTGGTTATCCGTACTAATTATATGGTGCGCTTGAAAAAACGTTTACACCGTATTTTGTCGGAACATACGGGCAAGAGTGTTGCTCAGATCCGCAAAGATTGTGATCGAGATAACTTTATGATGGCAGAGGAAGCTCGTGAGTATGGTTTGGTCGATGAGGTTGTAAAAGCCCGTAAAGATATTCCTTTGATTGTCAAGGGAACGAAAGAAATTTAGGAAGGCAACTAATGCCAAAAGAAAAGTTACGTTGCGAGTTTTGCGGTCGTTATGCATCTCCGGGACTTCGTGTGCTTCAAGGTGGTAATTCGGCTATTTGTGAGGAATGTGTCGGTATCATTTCCAGACTTTTTGGTGATGCTTCGGCAAACACTAATTCAACACTTTCCACAGAAGTTGGTTCATTAAAGGTTCCACGTCCTTCTGAAATCAAGGCTGTATTGGATCAGTATTGTATTGGTCAGGATGATGCCAAAAGAACACTTTCAGTAGCGGTACACAATCACTATCGTCGTATCGTCAGTGAAGCTGTTCCGGAGGATCCAGCAGTCAACATCCCAGAATCATTATCCAATGTTGAATTGGAGAAGACAAATATCCTTTTGATTGGACCGACTGGATCAGGAAAAACTCTTTTGGCAAAGACGTTAGCCAAGGTGCTCAATGTTCCCTTTGCTATTTCTGATGCCACGACTGTGACCGAGGCCGGATATGTGGGTGAGGATGTTGAAAATATCATTTTGAGGTTGGTTCAAAATGCGAATTACAATATAGAACGCGCTCAGATCGGAATAGTTTATATTGATGAAATCGATAAGATCGGACGTAAAACGGATAACGTTTCTATTACAAGAGATGTTTCCGGCGAAGGGGTTCAGCAAGCCTTATTAAAAATCTTAGAAGGAACCGTTTGCAATGTTCCTCCACAAGGGGGAAGAAAACATCCTGCGCAGGAGTTTCTTCATGTTGATACGCGCAACATCCTCTTTATTTGCGGTGGTGCGTTTGTTGGCCTGGATAAAATCATTCAGCGGCGTGTATCACAGCGGACAATGGGTTTTGGTGGTTCTCAGGAAGGAAATACGCAGACCGAGACAAATGCGAATCGCATGTTAAAACTTGTTGAACCGGAGGATTTAGTTGCTTTTGGATTTATTCCGGAATTTGTAGGTCGTATTCCTATGGTTTCGGTGTTGGACGAACTGAATGAAGATCAATTAGTGGAGGTTATGACCCGCACTAAGAATGCTTTGACATTGCAGTATCAGAAGATTTTTGCAATGGAAGGTGTTAAATTGGACTTTTCTGCTGACGCAATCAAGGCGCTTGCGACCAAGGCAATCAAAAAAGGAACGGGAGTCCGCGCTCTGAGAGGATTGATGGAGAGGATGATGATGGATTCGATGTTTGAAATTTCTGAAAAGTCCACGGGATCGATCATGAGAATCACTCCGGAAGTTGTCAATGGTGAGGCAAAACCTGTTTTAGAAACAGAGAAAACTGGAGCTTCAAAGAAAAACGATAACCTGAAAAAGATTTGCAAGTCTAAAAAAGATAAAGAATTATAAATGTATGAGCAATCCTGGACGTTTTATCGCCGAGCATGTAAAAGGAATGCCTAGATCGGGTATTCGGGATTTTTTTGATATCGTACAGCGCATACCGGGAATCATTTCACTGGGAATTGGTGAACCGGATTTTGTGACACCTTGGCATATTCGTGAAGCCGCGATTTACAGTTTGGAATCCGGTCATACCAGTTATACTTCAAATTTGGGATTGATTCGCTTAAGAGAGGAAATCAGCCGCTATGTTGACCATAACTATAACATACAATACGATCCTAAAAATGAAATTTTGGTAACGGTTGGTGTGAGTGAAGCTTTAGATTTGGCGCTGCGTGCTACGATCAATCCGGGAGACGCATTTCTTTATCATGAACCTTGTTATGTCAGTTACGCACCTAGCGTGGGAATGTCTCACGGGATTCCGACAATGGTTCATTGCAACGCGGAAAATAAATTCGCTGTTTCTGCAGCGGCTTTGGAAGCAGCTATAACAGAAAAGACACGTGCGCTTATTTTGAATTTTCCGACAAACCCAACGGGTGGAACAATGAGTTGGCAAGAGCTTTCAGATGTTGCAGAGATCGTTAAAAAACATGATCTTCTGGTGATTTCTGATGAGGTTTATTCTGAGCTGACTTTCGAGGGACAGCACGCCAGTATTGCCTCGCTTCCGGGGATGAAGGAAAGAACTTTGTTTTTGCATGGATTTTCTAAAGCTTTTGCTATGACAGGGTTTCGTATAGGTTATGTTTGTGGACCTGAGGAATTGATAGAATCCATGATGAAAATCCATCAGTATTCAATGCTTTGCGCGGGGATAACAGCTCAGGAAGCGGCTATTGAAGCATTGCGTCACGGTGAGAAAGACACGTCTGAAATGCGTGATGAATATAAAATCCGCCGTAATTTTATTGTTAAATCCCTTAACGATATGGGATTGACCTGTCATCTTCCGCGTGGTTCTTTCTATGCTTTCCCATGTATCCGTTCTACAGGACTGACTTCTAAAGAATTCGCAACTCGTTTGGTAAATGAACAGAAAGTAGCCTGCATACCGGGAAGCGCGTTCGGGCCTAGCGGCGAAGGGTTTGTGCGGTGCAGTTTCGCGACCGCGCTGGATCAAATTGAGAAGGCGATGGAACGGATCCAGAAATTCCTTTCGAGTCTCTAAAGAGATAAAATTGCTTTTTGCCGGTTTATTTTAAAGTCATAAAGTGTCTTTTTGCTGGAAAAATTCAGTTTCTTATATAAAATAAGGACATGGACGCGGAAGTAAGAGTCAAAGTGTTGCCTGTGCTGGACGCGGCGTTTAGCCCTGCCATCTTGCACATCAAAGCTATTAAAGAGATAGTAAAACAGCAAAAAGGGATACCCGTAACGGTTGCAGTCGAACAGACAGACGGTTCTGTTTATCGTTTTTCTTATACTTTACCTCCTGCAGAGCATCCGCTTGGAAAGCGTAATGATTTTTATCTGGAGCGGATGATTAAGTTTTTGCTCTGGTCATGCGGTGGTTACAGAATACATGTTGCTGCTCCCAAGGATTTAGTTGATCGCCTTAAACTCCACTATGTTGAAACAGAATGTGGTAGGTTTGACGCGAAATTGATGGGAACTCTTATTTATGAGAAACCTTTTGAAATCGTCTGGGCTGCGACCGAAGCAGACCTTCCCAAAGCTCATGAAGCCGCACGTGCCTTAGGTCGTCATTTGGATGGCTGCAGGATCGGTTTTGATTTGGGTGCCAGTGATCGAAAAGTCGCGGCAGTTTGTGATGGGAAGGTCGTTTTCAGTGAAGAAGTTCCCTGGATGCCGGCTTTGCAGGCGGATCCCCAATGGCATTATGAAGAACTAATGAGTATGCTAAAGAGCGCCGCTGCGCATCTTCCTCGTGTGGATGCTATAGGTGGTAGTTCCGCTGGTGTTTATGTGAATAACAAAGTCCAAGTGGCCTCACTTTTCCGTTCTGTCCCGGCTCCACTGTTCAAATCACGTGTAAAAGAGATTTTCTTAGAACTCAGAAAAGCGTGGAACAATGTGCCGTTTGAAGTAGTGAATGATGGCGAAGTAACGGCTTTGGCCGGTGCTATGTCATTGCAAGATAACTCAGTCTTGGGTGTTGCTTTGGGCAGCAGTGAGGCTGTCGGGTATGTAACACCGGAGGGCCGCATTACTTCACGGCTGAATGAGCTGGCTTTTGCTCCGGTGGATTATCGGGATAATGCTCCTGCTGATGAATGGTCTGGAGATTTGGGCTGCGGTGTTCAGTATTTTTCTCAGCAAGCTGTGGGGCGTTTATTAAAACCGGCGGGAATCGATTTACCTGATTCCATGACCTTGCCTGAAAAACTAAAGGAAGTTCAGAAGTTGATGGCTGACGGAGATGAACGTGCCCGTAATATTTTCAGTACGATCGGTGTGTATTTGGGCTATACAACAGCTCTTTACGCGGAGTATTACGATATTCGCAATGTTTTGACACTGGGACGTGTTACTTCCGGTGAGGGTGGCAGCATTATTTTGGAGAAGGCCAAAGAAGTGTTGAGCTTAGAATTTCCAGAGTTGGTCTCTAAGATTGCGTACCACACTCCGAATGAAAGAGATAAACGGCATGGTCAGGCAATTGCGGCGGCCAGTTTGCCGAGCCTGGAAAAATAATTTTTTAAAGGGAGTTTTAAATGAAAACTTATAAAGATTATGTTGACAGTATTTCAAAATTAGTTCAAGAAGCTAAAACCGTTCAGTTGGGCGGAGTTCCTCCCATTGAGAGAAAACCGTTACCTGATGATGCTCCTGTTGGATTGATTTTTTCACCACATCCCGATGATGAATGCATCACGGGGGTCGGTTCTCTGAGGCTGATGCAGGAAAATGGGATCCGTATCAAAAATGTGGTAGTGACCCAAGGAAGCAATACAGAACGTCAAGCACCTCGCTTTAAAGAGGTGAGCGATGCCTGTAATTATTTAGGATTTGGAGTTATTCAAACCGCTCCCGGTGGACTTTTAAGAGTTCGTCCTACAACGCGTGAGAACAATCCTCAGGAATGGGCTGAAAAAGTCGCTGTCATCAAGGATATTATCGTAAGAGAAAAACCTGTGGTGATAGCAATGCCGCATGCCAAAGATTGGAACAGTGCGCACATTGGAACACATTTTGTTGTTGAAGATGCTTTGCGTCAAATGCCTAAAGATTATTCTGTAACTGTTATTGAAACAGAGTTTTGGGGTGAGTTGGAAAATCCCAATCTGATGCTTGAGGTAACAGAAGAAAATCTGGCCAGGATGATCACCGCGTTGTCTTTCCATTTTGGAGAAGTTGCACGTAACCCGTACCACTTATTATTGCCGGCTTATATGCAGAGAAATGTTTGTAGAGGAGCCGAAGTAGTTGGTGGCCAAGGTGGGGATGCTCCTCAAATGAATTATGCCATTATTTATCGCTTGAGCCGTTATGCGAATGGAACTTTTACTCCTGCTTCAAATCGCATAGTCAAGGCGAGTGAGAAGATAAATTTAGAGTTTTGATTTGCAATTATAACAAGAGAATGTCCTCATTCTCTCAGCGCTGTGAACTTTATATGGGGCTTACAGCGTTTTTTTTACTTTTAGCTTGCTGTCAGGCCTTGAACCCGTTAGTGTTGTGTAGGAGTCGAAGCTTCTGAACGGACTCTTTTTTAGCATGGAACTTGATCATATACGCAATTTTTGCATCATCGCACATATTGACCACGGTAAGACAACTCTTTCCGATCGTCTTCTTTCTTTGACAGGTACGGTCCCAGAGAGAGAAATGGAAGAGCAACTGCTGGATTCAATGGATCTGGAAAGGGAGAGAGGAATCACGATTAAGTCCCATCCGGTCACTATGTATTATAAGGCGAAAAATGGAGAAGAATATGAATTAAATCTCATTGATACTCCGGGACATGCTGATTTTACATACGAAGTTTCACGCAGTTTAAGTGCTTGTGAAGGGGCGATTTTAATCGTAGATGCGGCGCAGGGCGTAGAAGCCCAGACAGTCGCAAACTACTATCTCGCAATCAAAAAGAATTTAGTCATCATTCCGGTCATTAATAAAATCGATTTGCCTCACGCCAATATTGAAATGGCGAAAAAACAAATTGAAGATATTTTGGTTCTGCCTTCCGAAGATGCTATTCTGGCAAGCGCTAAAGAAGGGATCGGGATTGAGGAAATATTAGAGGCCGTGATTGAAAGAGTCCCTCCTCCCAGTCATACGGGAGCTCCTTCATTGCAGGGGTTTGGGTATGATTCCTATTTTGATACTTATAAAGGAGTTGTTACCCATGTTCGGATCTACAATGGTACTTTGAAAGCCGGAATGAATGTAAGACTTTTACATTCAGGTAAAACAGTTGAAGTGAAAGAGGTTGGCAGTTTTAATCCAAAGCCTTATATCCGAAAAGAGTTAAATACGGGAGAGACAGGATATTTTACTGCCAATATCAAGAGCCCCTTGGATGTTAAGATGGGTGATACTTTGACTGATCCTCGGAATCCCAGTGATGAGATTCCCGGATTTAAGGAAGTGCATCCTATGGTGTTCAGTGGAATCTATCCCATCAACTCAAGTGACTTTGAACATTTAAAAGTCAATCTGGCAAAATTGCAATTAAGTGATCCTGCTTTTGTTTATCAAGTGGAATCTTCGGCCGCTTTGGGGTTTGGATTCCGCTGTGGTTTCCTTGGACTGCTTCACATGGAAATCGTTCAGGAACGACTTCGCCGGGAATACGAAATGGCGATCATCGCGACATATCCCAGTGTTATCTATCATGTGATGATGACCAACGGCGAATTGATAGATGTGGATAATCCGGTTTTATTACCCGAACCAAACTATATTCAATGGATAGAAGAGCCTATGGTGAAAGCGTTTATCCTGTGTCCTAATGAATATATCGGGGATATGATGGCATTAATTCAGGAAAAACGTGGTACCCTGACCAATACGGAAACTTTGGATACGCGGCGTGTGATGTTAAGTTGCAGACTGCCTCTTAATGAGATTCTTATAGATTTTCACGATCGTATCAAGAGTACTACTCGTGGTTATGGTTCTATGGATTATCAACATGATGGTTATCAACGAGCTCCAATGGTCAAACTGGATGTTATGATCAACGGAGAGCCTGTGGATGCTTTTTCATGTATCGTTCATCGGGAGAAAGCGGATTTTCGTGGTCGGGCTTTGGCGGCGAAATTAAAAGAAGTGATCCCCAGTCAGCAGTTTGCAATTCCTATCCAGGCGGCTGTTGGAGGCAAAGTGGTGGCCCGAGAGACGGTGAGAGCCTATCGTAAAGATGTAACTGCCAAATGTTATGGCGGTGACATCAGTCGTAAGAGAAAACTTCTGGAAAAGCAGAAAGAAGGCAAAAAACGCATGAAGGCTTTTGGTTCAGTGAACATTCCTCAAGAGGCGTTCATTGAAGTTCTCAAAGCCTAGGTGGGGTGTGATGACACGATCAGTTCCCTATAAGAATTGGAGTAATAGAGATGTGGCTCTTTTACTTTTAGGGATTTTTCTTTGTATTATTTTTAGCAGTTTGTTGTTGTGTGCACTTATGCCTGTTATAGCTGAGCGTTTCCCTGATCACAACAATCTCATTATAATCGTCTTTAACACGTTTTCTTTTCAAGGTGTAGCAGCTGTACTGATCCTGTTGTTTCTCCATAACCAAAAAATGACTTGGAAAAAGGCCTTTGGTTTTTGTAGAAGTTCATTTGTTACACATGGTTTACATGGGATTCTATGGGGATTGGCGGCATTTCCAGTGTCTCTAGTTTTATTAGAAGCATTAGAATTTTTACTAGAATCCATTGGCTTGGCTCCAGAAACGCAAACTGTTGTTAAAATGTTACAAGATGGCGGAACTCATGCTATTGGACAAGTGATAGCGATTGGAGTGCTTTCAATTATTGTGGCACCGTTTGTAGAAGAAATACTGTTTCGCGGTATTCTTTACATCCATATTAGGGATATAGGATTTCCTATAGTGGCGATATGTGTCAGTGCTTTGATTTTTGGAGTGGTTCATGGAAATACGCTGGTGTTTATTCCACTTGTTTTGTTTGCGACTTTTTTGACATTTCTCTATGAAAAGTATGCGGATCTGACTGTTTGTATATTTGCACATTCTGCGTTCAACAGCGCAAATTTTATATTGGCTCTGTTCAGCTAACAAAACTATGAAAGAATTTGAGCTGATAGAAAGCTTGCGCCCGCTTCTCCATACCAATCCACAAACATTAGTGGGGGCTGGGGATGATTGCGCTGTGCTGGATGTTGGCATTCCAGATCGTCTGTTACTTTTTAAAACAGACGCGGTAGTGGAAAATGTTCATTTTACACGTGATGCAGGTTGGGAGAGAATAGGGAGAAAGGCTATAAGCAGATGCTTAAGTGACATAGCCGCAATGGCAGGAGTGCCCATTTCCGCATTGGTTACTTTGGGATTGCCTTTGTACTTTGAGCCCGATAAGGTAAAAAAAATTTATGTCGGCTTGAATGAACGAGCTGCTGAGTTTGATGTTTCGATTTCCGGAGGAGAAACGGTGAAGTCAGAAAAGGGAGTATTTCTTTCCATCTCAATGTTAGGCTGGATTCCGAGGAATCGACTCTTGTTAAGGAGCAATATGCAGGTGCATGACGCTGTTTTTGTGACAGGCGAGTTAGGTGGTTCGTTAAAAGAGAAGCATTTGGATTTTTCTCCCAGAATAAAAGAAGCCCAGTGGTTGGCAGAGAATTTTGAGATACACGCACTAATGGATGTTAGTGATGGATTGGCCGGGGATTTGAGGCGCTTGATGGATGCGTCTGAAAAAGGAGTACAACTGCTTGCGGAAGCGATACCGGTAAGTCGAAGTGCAAAGGAAGCAGCACGAGAAGAAGGGGGAGGATCTGCATTGACGAGAGCTTTGAGCGATGGTGAGGACTTTGAGTTGCTTTTTACAGTGTCGGCATCTATTGCAGTTGAACTTTTGGATAAATGGAAAATACATTTCCCTCAGCTGAATCTATCTTGTATAGGGAAGGTCATTCCTGAGAAAATAATAAAACTGTTTAGTCGTAAAATGGGATTAACAAACTTAGATTGTCATGGATACGATCATTTCCAATAGTGCTGAAGAAACTGAAAAAATAGCGGTTTCTTACGCAAAACAGTTGAAACCGGGTGTTGTTATAGGATTGACCGGAGACTTGGGTGCAGGAAAAACATGCTGGGTTCGAGGGCTTGTTAAAGGTTTAGGAGGAAAGGATAGAGTTCATTCTCCCACTTTTGCATTATTGAATTTATATGAAGAATGTCCGATACCTGTTGCTCATTTAGACCTTTATCGTTTGGAAAGTATAGAAGAAATACTTGGTGCGGGATTAGAGTCTTATCTTCTTTCACCTAATGGAATAACTATTGTAGAGTGGATAGAGCGCTGGCCTGACTTTGTTCCTCCAGCACCCGTACTTTATAAAAAGATTTTTATTGAGGTCTTGAGTGAATCTCAGAGACGGATTTCCTTTTCTGTGGAACAAGTTGGTAAATAAGGGAATCTGACTTGATACACAGTGTATCCCAATAATGCAAAGGCAACCCACGCGATTGCGGGAATATATAGACTGAATTCCGTTAGTGCCTGCAAAGCAAACGTACTGATGCCTAGAATTATACTGAGTTGAAGATGATCCATCGTTTTATATCTTTGCCATATATGGTACAGACAACATCCCCAAAAAGCTAAATATGCTGCTGCGGCAGGGATACCGGAGTCGCTTGCTTGCTCCAGATAATCATTATGGCAGAGTTTGGCCATTTCGGATTCCGGGCGTTTAGAAAGTTGGTATGGAATGGCAAAAGTGCCGGGACCGCTCCCTATAAAAGGATGATTTTTTATATTTAAAACTGCCGCATTCCAATAGTCAAAGCGGGCGCTTACACTGGTTGCACCTCTTTTGAAGTAATCTGAAAAAGCGATACCGAATCCAGTTAATCCTATACAGAGAATAGAAATACTGATAACAGCTTTTATTTTTAGCGATAACTTTGTTTTTAGGAAAAGAACAGTAATAACTAGTCCTATCAAAATAAGCCATGTTGTTTTTGATCCTGTCCAATAAAGTGCGGCTGCACCAATATAGCTTAATATACCTACACAGAGAAGACGAATCATTGGAGGGATTTTGGCTGGTAATTGCCAAAGCGAACATAGACAGGGTGGCAATAATAGCATTAATAGACCTGCGAGGGAATTGGGATAAATCATGGTTCCAAATACCCGGTTACTTGTAAGTCTCCGAAAAAGGTCTTCCGGAAGTTTTTCAGGAGGGGTTATTTCAAAAACACTTTTTCGAACTTCTTCCAGCCCTCCATAATGCTGTTGAAACGCAGTAAATAAAACGGGAATAAGAGCAAGCGAAAGTATCCACAAGAGATAGCGGATATTGGTATGAGAAAGAATAGTATATCCCATCAAAAAACACATGAAACAAAACAGTAAATGGATTGTTGTCGGGTAAGATAGACCGGTAGAGAGGGTTTTTGTATTAGAAAGAAAAACGAAAAAAATCCACAAGGCTCCATAGAAAACGGGTGATTTAAAGAGGTTTTGGCTTTGTTTTTTTAGCAGCAACATTATTGGCATAGAGATCATGGAAAAAACACCCATCGCTCCGTAAATTTTTAAATGAATAGACGAAGAATCTGCTCCTAGAAAATCTTTGATATTATCAGCGGATGCAGCTTGAGCAAGGAGTTTGATTTCAGGGGAAGCGAGACTTTCATCCGCCGTTTGCATTGGTTGTTCAAGAATA
>JAEEGH010018297.1_pt1 | contig 14835 bp, 14 predicted proteins | sample 9134181 | NCBI WGS metagenome assembly JAEEGH01 (sample SAMN16246544, study PRJNA631951) | gut metagenome | biome: gut microbiome; feature: rumen; material: DP-attached | host: Bos | place: Iran: Karaj | collected 2018-10 | reverse complement strand
AGCCGTCGAGCTCCGTCCCCGTTGACTCCGAGTATTCCGCAAGCAGCTTTCCCACCTTCCCGGCAAAGCTGCGGAAGTCCTCGTAATAGGCGGACTTGGTCAGGCGGTATTCCACCGCGTCCGGCTCCGGGCCGCGGCGCAGGATGCGCAGGACCGCCAGGGGCTTTGCGCCGCTCAGGTAGTTGGCCGCGGCCTCCCCCGCCAGGACGCGGCCCAGGCTGCGCTTCCGGTCTCCGTAGTCCAGGAGCTCACAGCCCGCGAGCTCCTCCAGGGGGATGCTGACGGGCGGCGCGTCCGCACCGGCGATCACCCAGGCCACGCCCTTCTCCGGCTGCACGGCGAAGCGCATCAGCAGCCCGGGGCATTCCGCCGCCCGGACGCCGGGCGCATCCAGGCCCAGGGCCCTGGCGCTCTGCCGGAGCTTCCGCCGCTCGGAAAAAACGCTCGCCGCCGAGAAAACCACAAGGGCGGCGGCCAGTGCAAGAACGAGCTTCATTCCCCGACCTTTGCGCGCACTTCGTCGATGCTGAGGCCCTGCTCCCGGGCGATCCGCGCCAGGTCCTCATATTCCGCCTTTTTCCGGACGACGCCCCAGCCCTCGGAGACCTTGACGCGGACGGGGCCATAGGCCGTTTCCAGAGTTTCCATGCGCCGGGTGAGGGTGCTGCGCTCGCAGGGCACCTCCCGCACCCCCAGGGTGGTGGTGTGGCGGAACAGCAGCCGCAGCATGGTCTCCCGGTCCGCCAGGCGGCAGAGGGTCACCAGTAGGGTGCCCGGGCGGTTCTTCTTCATGCCCAGGGCGGCGGTATACACATCCAGGGCCCCCGCCTGCCAGAGCTGCTCCTGGGCAAAGCCCAGGGCCTCGGGGCTCATATCGTCCAGATTGCACCGCAGCTCCAGCACCTCGTCCGCCTTTTCCGGGGTCTCCCCCCAGAGGGCGCGGAGGCAGTTTGCCGCCTCAAAATCCTTGGAGCCCATGCCGTAGCCCGCCTTTTCCAGGGTCAGCACCGGCATGGGAACGAACTTCTCCACGAAATGGCGCAGCAGGGCCGCGCCGGTGGGGGTGCACAGCTCCCCTTTGATCTCCCCGCCGTAGGCCGGGATGCCCTCCAGCAGCAGGGCCGTGGCCGGGGCCGGGACGGGCACCAGCCCGTGGGCGCAGCGCACCATGCCGGAGCCCACATGCACGGGGGAGGCCAGGATCTGCTCCGGCTTCAGCATGTGAAGGGCCAGGCAGACGCCCGCCACATCCGCCAGGGCGTCCACGGTGCCCACCTCATGGAAGTGGATGTCCGAAACCGGAACGCCGTGGACGCGGCTCTCCGCATCGGCAATGGAGGCATAGACGGCGCGGACATGGTCCTTCACTTTCTCCGGCAGGTCCATGTGGGCGATGCGGTGGCCGATCTCCTCCATGCCGCTGTGTTCGTGGTCATGGTCATGATCGTGGTCATGATCGTGGTGATGCTCGAAGAAATGGGGGTCCTCCTCCTCGCCGTGGTACTTCACGGCCATATGGGTGCCCTGGATGCCGCATTTCACGCTTTTTTCCGGGATCACGCTGAGATTGGGCAGCAGGCGGTTCATCTTCTCCAGAAAGGCGATCTTGTCCGGCAGCAGCTCGTAGAGGGCCGCCATGAGCATGTCCCCCGCCGCTCCCATGGCGCAGCCGAGATAGAGGGTCTTCATCCGTTTTTCCTCCCCATATGGTTGATCATACCCGCCAGATACCCGGCGCCGAAGCCGTTGTCGATGTTCACCACGCTGACGCCGCTGGCGCAGGAATTGAGCATGCTCAGCAGGGCCGCCAGGCCGCCGAAAGAGGCCCCGTAGCCCACGCTGGTGGGCACGGCGATCACCGGGCAGTCCGCCAGGCCGCCAACGACGCTGGCCAGCGCCCCTTCCATGCCCGCGATGGCCACGATGGCCCGGGCGCGCATGATCTCCTCGGCGTGGGCCAGCAGCCGGTGGAGGCCGGAGACCCCCACGTCATAGAGGCGGACCACGGTGTTGCCCAGCATTTCTGCCGTCAGCGCCGCTTCCTCCGCCACGGGCAGGTCGCTGGTGCCGCCGGTGGCGACGACCACGCTGCCGTCCCCGTCCGGCTCCGGGATGCCCCCGATGATGCCGATCTTCCCCATCTCATGATAGTCCAGGGGCAGGGCTGCGCCCACCACCGAGGCCGCCTCCGGGGACATGCGGGTGATGAGCACCCGGTCCTGGCCCCCGGCCAGGAGGGCCCGGGAGATGTCCCGGATCTGCTCCGGGGTCTTCCCCGCCCCGTAGATGACCTCCGCCGCGCCCTGCCGGAGGCCCCGGTGCAGGTCCGGCTTGGCGAAGCCCAGCTCCGTGAAGGGCTCCATTTTCAGCTGCAAAACCGCGTCCTCCACGCTCACTTCCCCGCTTTTCACGGCACTCAGCAGGGCGCGTATATCCTTCTGTTCCATTTATCTCTCCTCCAAATCCAGCAGGACCAGCCCGAACCAGGGCTTCAGGGCTTCCAGGATCGCCTTCCGCTCCGCGGCGGCCCTCTCCAGCTGGTCCCCCGGCAGCTGCACCCTGGCCGCGTCGTGCCACAGCCGCACCCGCAGGTCCGAATAGCCCATTTCCCGCAGGGCCGTCTCCGCTCCCTCCACCCGGCGCAGCTTATCCGCCGTGATGGTCTCCCCCGCATAGACGCGGGTGGCGAGGCAGGCATAGGCGGGCTTGTTCCAGGTGGGCAGCTTCAGCTCCCGGCTTCTCCGGCGTATCTCCGCCTTTGTCAGGCCGCAGATGTGCAGGGGCGACAGCACCCCCAGCTCCCGCAGGGCCCGCATGCCGGGGCGGTCGGAAGCGTCGTCGGAAGCGTTGGTCCCGTCCAGGATCAGTTTATAGCCATCCGCTGCCGCCCGCTCTTTCAGGGCGGTGAAGATGGCCGTCTTGCAATAATAGCAGCGGTCGGGGGGATTGGCCGCCACCACCGCCTCGGCCAGGATGTCCAGCTCAAGGGTGGTCAGCTCCGCCCCCAGGAGGGCGCAGAACTCCGCCGCCTCCCGCTGCTCGAAGGCGGGCTGGAAGGCCGTCACCGCGCAGTAGGGCTTCACATCCGCCCCCAGGCGCAGGGCCTCCGCCAGCAGATAGGTGGAGTCCACCCCGCCGGAAAAGGCAATGGCCGCCCTGGGATGCTCCTTGAAAAAGTCTTTCAGCTCCATCGGTCATTCCTCAAAAACAAAGCAGCCGGGCGGCGCGGGGCCGGACGGCTGCACTCTGTTATCAAGATAGCAAACAACTTGGTTTTTGTCAATCATCGAAGAGGGGCAGGCCGAGCGCTTCCCTCTGCTGCCGGAGGAACGCCGCATGCTGGGAGTTGTCGTCGGTGATGAACTCGAAGGTGAGGAATTCCGGGGCGATGCGCTCCATGATGAGCGCCCGGACGCCGGGGGCGGTGAAGGGCTGGTGCTTGTCCACGGCGTAGGCGTGGGAAAACATCTTCCAGCTCCGCTCCCGATAGGTTTTTCCCAGCTCCGGCGGGTTTGCCATCATGCTGCGGGCATAGTCCCCGGTGATGGACTGGTTCAGGTGCACCCCCCGCACGGCCTTAATAAGCTCCCCGTGGGCGTCCAGCAGGCGGTTTATATACGCGACCCCCTCCTCCTGGTCCCGAAGGTCCAGCTCATTGTGGAGCAGGTGGCCCGTGTCCAGCATGACGCCCTTGTTGGGATAGCGGATGCCCTCCAGCAGCCGGGCGGTCATTTCCGGGCGGGTGAAGCGCAGCCCCGGCAGCCAGAGGTTTTCCAGCAGCAGGGCGACGGAAGGATCCGTCTCCCCCTCCAGGGCGGCGTTGATGACCTCGCAGGCGGCGTCGATCACTTCCTCGTCGGTGTGGCGGTAGCGCCGGGTGAAGGATTCCCGGATGCCCGCGTCGGAGACATGCCAGACGGCATACTGCGCGCCGAAGCGTTTCGCCAGGGCGAAATCCCGGCGGAACTCCTCCACCAGCTTTTCCGGGTCCAGGGTGCCGCCGAAGGAGGCCTTTGCGGTCTCCAGATCGTCATATTCCCGGCGGAGGGCTTCCTCGTCCCGCCGCCAGAAATCCAGCCAATAGTTATGGTTCTGCATATGGAAGCCCACGATCCTGTCCGGGGGGATGATCTTCCGCTCGTCCTCCCCGTAGTACATGAGTTCCACTCCGTCGAAGCCCCGGATCAGGGCTTCCAGCTCCGCGGAGGAGGCGAAGCGGTCCAGGTCCTCGGGGCTGGTGGTGAGATTGATGCTCAGCTTCACAGGCGTATCCTTTCTTCCGGCAGGGCCGAGAGCTTTTTAAACAGTTCCGGCTCCGTGAGGATGGGGTCTTTCCCCCAGCTCTCCTCGTCCAGGCGGGCCACATAGCCCTGACAGTTTTTCACATACCAGTCGTAGTAGTCCTTTTCCGGCCTTCCGCAGCGGCTGAGGAGGGCCATCACCGTGCCCCCGTGGGCGGCGATGAAGAGCTGCCCTTCCCCGGCGGCCATGGCTTCCCGGGCGATGGCGTCGAAGGCGGCAAAGACCCGGTCCACAAATTCCGGCATGCTCTCACCCCCGGGGCATTTTCCCCGGCACATGCCGTCCACCCACTTCTGGTATTCCTCGTTGCCGGTCATTTCCTCGTAATTCAGCCCCTCGAAGATGCCGAAATCCATCTCCCGGAAGTCCGGCACCACCACCTGGGCGGCATTGGGGAAGCAGAGCTCCGCCGTCCGCCTCGCCCGGATCATGGGGCTGACATAGACCTTCTTCACCCCGGGCAGGACGCCGGAGGCGACGGCCTCCGCCTCCCCCGCTTCGTTCAGGGGCACGTCGGTCCGCCCCAGGTAGCGGCCTTCCTTGTTGCCGTCGGTCTGGCCGTGGCGCATGATGACGATCTCCATGGCGTCACCCCTTAATGACCGTGGGGATGCCCGCCACCAGGCGCACCACCTTCGCGGCCTCCTTCGCCAGCTGGCAGCAGAGCCTTCCCGTGGCCTCCCGGCCCAGGCGCCGGGCTTTCTCCAGGGGGATCACGCCGGAACCCACCTCGTCGCAGACCACCACTTCCTTGGTTTTCAGCCTTTCCAGCAGGGCCGGGGCCCCCTCCGGGTCCGCCATGGTGAGGGTTTGCAGATTATACAGGACGGGCTTATCGTCCAGCACCCCGTCGGCGATCTGGGCGGAGGTATAGCCCAGGGATTCCACATAGTCCCGCTTCCCGGAGGAGCGGGCGCCGATGACCAGGATCATAACACTACCACCTTACTGATAACGACGCAGCAGAGGAGCATGATGAGCTCCGCCAGCTGCAGGAAATAACCGGAGAGGTCGCCGCTCATGCCGCCGAACTGTTTGGCGCTGAGGCGCTTCATCCACAGGGCCGTCAGCAGCCCGCCCAGCACCATGGCCGCCCCGGTGACGGGCCGCACCCAAACAAGGGCGGCGGCGCAGAGGATCAGCAATACAAGGAGGATCGCCACGGCGGGCTTCTTGTCCGCCGAGAGGGTGAAGGTCCGCAGCAGGCCCTCGGCGTCGCTCTTGGGATAAATGAGGGAGATGGTGCCGCTGAGGATGCGGCTCAGGACATGCATCAGCCCCAGGAGCAGGGCGCTCCGCCCCGTCATGGGCATTTCGGAGGCAAGGGCGGCATAGAGGAGCAGATAGCAGCCCAGGGTGATGATGGCGAAGGCCCCGGTATGGGAATCCTTCAATATCGCCCGCTTCTTTTCCGCCGGGGCGTGGGAAGCCAGGGCGTCGGACACGTCGCAGAAGCCGTCCATATGGATGCCGCCGGTGACGGCCACGGGCAGCAGGGTAAGCCCGGCGGCCCAGAGGAGAGGGCCGAAGCCCAGGGCGGCGGAGAGAAGCTGCCACAGCCACAGGACCGCGCCGATCACCGCCCCCACCAGGGGGAAGGCGCAGAGCATATAGCGCATGTTCTCATTTTTCCACTCCACCGTGGGCATGGGGATGCGGGAGAACATGCAGAAGGCCATGACGATGCTGCGCAGGATATTCATTGGGGCAATTCTCCCTTCAGGCAAATGGGTATGCCGCAGACCAGCTCGAACACAGCGTCGAACTCGGCGGCAAAGACGGCGTTGAGCCTGCCCAGGGTGTCCACATAGCGGAGGGTGGATTCGCTGTAATCCTCCGCGTCGGAGCCCACGTCGTTGGTCACCAGGATCAGGTTGTCCGCCTGCCGGGAAAGAGCCCGGACCTCCCGGAGTATCTTCTCATAGGGGTCCCGCTCGTTGCCCTCCGCGTCGAACATCTCGTTGGCCGTCAGGTTGCAGAGACATTCCAGCAGGACCGTGCCCCCCCGGGGCAAACGGATCTTCCCCACGTCGGTCTGGCTCTCGATGGTCTCGAAGCCCTTGGTGGCCCGCATGGCCCGGTGGCGGGCGATCTTCATTTCGCTCTCCGCCCCGTAGGACTGCATGGTGGCCACATACCACCGAGGCAGGGGGAATTTCATCACAAGGCTCTCGGCAAAGCTGCTCTTGCCGCAGCCGGAGCCCCCGGTCAGCAGGATATTCATATCAGCTCCCCTTGCCCGTCAGGCTGGCGTCGTAGGCTTCCATGCCGATGTCCCCGAAGGACACCATGCCGTCGTAGACCGCCAGGGCCATGTCCAGCAGGGGCAGGGCCGCCACGGCGCCGGTGCCCTCCCCCAGCCGCAGCCCGGCGGTGATCATGGGCTTCAGGCCCAGCTCGTCCAGCAGCCGCTTCGCCGCCGGTTCCGCCGAGACGTGGGCCGCCAGCATGGCATGGCGGCTGAGAGGGGCCAGCCTCTGGGCGGTCAGAGCGCCGATGGCGCTGATGAAGCCGTCCACCAGAATGGGGATGCGGTGGATGGCCCCGCCCAGGAAGGTGCCGCAGATGCCCGCGATGTCCAGGCCGCCCACCTTGCTCAGCACGTCCAGGGCGTCCGCCGGGTCCGGCTTATGGAGCCGGAGGCCCGCTTCGATGGCCCTGATCTTCCGCTGCAGGCCTTCGTCGCTGAGGCCCGCGCCCCGGCCCGTCACCTCGGCGGGGCTGAGGCCCAGGAAAGCTGCCATCATGGCGCTGGAGGTGGTGGTGTTGCCGATGCCCATTTCGCCGGTGGCGATGATGCCATAGCCCTTGGCTTTCAGCTCCCCCACCAGCTCGATGCCGGTGAGGACGGCCTTTTCCGCCTCCTCCCGGGTCATGGCTTTCTCCTTCGCCAGGTTGCCGGTGCCGCGGCGGATATGGCAGTCCCGCACCCCCTCCGCGGGGGCGATCATCCCCATGTCCACGGGGAACACGTCGGCTCTTGCCACTTCCCCCATGCGGCAGACGCTGGAATCATGCTTCACCATGTTCCCCGCCACCAGGGCCGTGACCTCCTGGCCGGTCTGGGTGACCCCCTCGGCCACCACGCCGTTGTCGGCGCACATCACCAGCACCGCCCGCTTCCCCAGCTTCACCCGGGGCGAGCCGGTGAGACCCGCGATCTGCACCACCGCTTCCTCCAGCAGCCCCAGGCTGCCGATGGGCTTGGCGATGCTGTTCCAGTGGTCCCGGGCGGCGGCCATGGCCTTTTCGTCGGGGGGCGCGATCTGTTTCAGGTATTCTGGAAGGTTCATGATATCCCTTTCACATATGTGTTGTTTTCTTTTTGGAGAGACGCCCGCTGCGGCGGGGACGGGGGTTACGGATTGCCACAGCCGGTGTGCGCACCGGCTTCGCAATCATCACGTGTATACACACCACGATGAACGAAATAGCTTTGCCCCCATCGTGGGGTGTGGCTCCCTCTCTGAGGGAGCTGGCGCGAAGCGCCTGAGGGAGTCAGCGTTGGATAAACGTCAGCTTATCATCGGAAGCAGCAGCTAGGAATTACCCTGACTCCCTCCGTCATCGCCTCACGGCGATGCCACCTCCCTCAAGGAGGGAGGCAGAGGCTTTTCATGACTATGACGGGAGTTGCAGAAAAAGCGCCGTCCCGGTGTGGGACGGCGCATGGCAATACCTGTTCCGGCGGGGTGCCCCGCCCGAAACATCAGCTGCCCGCTTAGCCCCAGAAGCTGCTTTCACCCGCGTCATCAGGTCTCCCGACTTGGCATCACCCTACCGGAGCGCCTTCCCATTCCTTCCGGAACAGTGGCATACGCTCTTTCGTCCGCTTCACGGTTACTGGGATAGTGCGGAATTCCCATCCGCTTCCCTCGGCGCTTTCGCACCGGCGCTCAAGGCGCAGATCACGCGGTCATATATTTTTTAAAAAGTATAAAGCAGAGATTGGGAAAAGTCAAGATAAGGGCGAAATGCCATGGCTTCCATTGTCCAAGAGGATAAACAGGGCAGTCTCATTGAATGGGACTGCCCTTACTGTTGTTTATCTAATACAAAAACAAAAGAATAATAAATCTATTGATCTCTGCTTTTATTGGTCAAGGTTTCCCCACCAATCATGAATTTCATCAGATGCCTCTTGCCAACCTTTTCCTGTGTGATGATATACCGGAAAGGAGGAAGGTAAATCACTTAGAGGTATACTATCATCGTCCCAGAGTATCACGTAATCGCTCTCAGCAATTTGGTATGAAAATGTACCGATTTCATGCCCATTTGCGTACATGATGCCGTTATCAACTGTGATCTGATAAAAGTCACCATCAATGAAAACATAGAATCCTCCGGATTCAATGTTCAGCATAGCCCCCGATCCGCTTTTTTCTCCATTATAATTCCGTTGTATATAATGATCGCAGTCTTTGCACTTTATTCTTCTAAACCCGGAAGCTACTGTCATGTCATAAGAGATACCTGGACTCGTATTCGGCCCTTCATGATAATAGATTTCCATTTCCATAGGAGTATGGAGTTTTGCATTTACACTGTTATACATGTAGCTGACAATCTCTGCTCTGGGACATTCAGCCGCACCTTCAATTTGATTACATATTCCTTCGGCTTCTGCCCACACCACATAATCTTCTGCCCACTCACTCGCATTTACTCTTAGTTGACCGTGTCTAACATTCGGACTACCATAATTCCTGTAGAGCATTGCAATGATCTGTTCTTTTGTACATGTAGATTCGGGGCTGAACGTAGTATCCGTCATCCCGGACACTATTCCTTTTGAATACGCCCAAAGAACCGCAGTATAAAAGTATTTATTCTCTACAACATCTTCAAATGGATTGGAAATATCACTTACATCCGGCTTTCCATTTAGGTTCCACAAAAAGGTAACAACCTGACCCCTTGTGCATGTGCTGTTCGGAGAAAACTTATCAGGTGCCGTTCCGCTTGTAATGCCATTTTCATAGGCCCATTTGACTGCCTCATAGTATGAATCAGTGGGATAAACATCTGTAAACGGAAAATCCGAATCAGAATCTGTTGCTAAAACGCTTACACTTGAAACCATTCCTAAGAACAGAATCAAAATGATCGATAGTATTGGCTTTTTCATTCGTTTCACTTATTTCCCTTTCTCTTTGTGTCCTTTATAGATAAATAAACCTCAATTGAACAAAAGCCAAAACTAGGACGCTGTCCCTACCTTTCCTCCCGGAAGTAGCTGAGGCCCAACGCCGCGGGGGGCTGGTTCTCCTTCTTGTTGCGGACGCTGGTGAGCACCAGCACCACGATGGTCATGACATAGGGCAGCATCTTATACAGCTCCTTCACCGCGCCGGCGCCGCCGGTGGGCAGGATATTGTTGATGCTGAGGATATAAAGGCCGCCGTAGAGGATGGAGGCCAAAACTCCCGTGTCGGGCCGCCAGATGGTGAAAATGACGAGGGCGATGGCCAGCCAGCCCCGGTCGCCGAAGGCGTCGTTACTCCAGACGCCGGAAGCATAGTCCATGACGTAATAGAGGCCGCCCAGGCCCGCGATCATGCTGCCGATGCAGGTGGCCGCATACTTATAGCGGGAGATATTGATGCCCGCCGCGTCCGCCGTGCCGGGGTTCTCCCCCACGGCCCGCAGATGGAGACCCACCCGGCTGCGCCGCAGGAGGATGCCCGCCACAAGAGAGATCAGCACCGCCAGGTAAGCCAGGAAGCTGTAACTGAGGAACACGGTGCCGAAGGCCCCCAGCTTGGAGGCGAAGGGCAGGGACTTGCGGAAGCAGGCGCTGGTGGCGCTGAGGGCGATGGAGGCCACGCTGCTGCCGCCGATCTTGATGAGGTAGCCGCCGAAGAAATTGCCCACGCCCACGCCGAAGGTGGTGAGGGCCAGGCCCGTCACATTCTGGTTGGCCCGGAGGCTGACGGTGAGGAAGCAGTAAATGAGGCCCATGAGGAGGCTGCCCGCCAGGGAGCAGACCATGGGGATGAACACCGCCAGGAAGGTATTGATGTCCGCCGGGGAAGCGAGGCTCCGCTCATAAAAGAAGGCCCCGATGACCCCGCAGATGCCCCCGGCGTACATGATGCCGGGGATGCCCAGGTTCAGGTTGCCGGATTTCTCCGTCAGGGTCTCGCCGGTGCTGCCGAAGAGCAGGGGTATGCCCTGCTGCACGGCGCGGGAGATATAGAAAGCCAGGGTACTAAGCATGGCTGCTTCCCTCCTTTTCTCCGGCGGACCGGAAGCTGATGCGGTAGTTGATGAAAAACTCGCTGCCGATGATGAAGAAAAGGATGATGCCGGTGAGGATATCCCCGAAGGAATGGTTCAGGCCGAAATTCTGGGCGATCTGGCTGCTGCCCCGGCTGAGGAAGGCCAGGAGGAAGCTGGTCAGCACCATGAAGATGGGGTTGAACTTCGCCAGCCAGGAGACCATGACGGCGGTGAAGCCCCGGCCTCCGGCGGTGGTGGTGCTGATGGTGTGGTCCGTGCCCCCCACCAGGAGGAGCCCCGCCACGCCGCAGAGGGCGCCGGAGAGGATCATGGTGCGGAGGATGACCTTTTCCACCTTGATGCCCACATAGCGGGCGGTGCGCTCGCTCTCCCCCACCACGCTGAGCTCATACCCATGCTTGGTATAGCGGAGGTAAGCGTAGACCGCCACGGTGAGCACCGCCACGATGATCACGTTCAGCAGGTATTCCTTACCGGCGATCACCGGGAACCAGCCCGCCTCTGTCTTGGGATTGATGACGCCCACGATACCGCTTCCCTTGCGGTCCCACACATTGCAGAAATAGGATACCAGCTGGATGGCCACATAGTTCATCATGAGGGTGAACAGGGTCTCGTTGGTGTTCCACTTGGCCTTGAAGAAGGCGGGGATGGCGGCCCAGATCGCCGCGGCAACGATGCTGGCGACGATCATCACCAGGATGAGCAGGGCGTTGGGCATCTTGTCCCCGAAATAGAACATGCAGGCCGCCGTGGCGAGGCCGCCGATGAGGACCTGCCCTTCGCCGCCGATGTTCCAGAAGCGCATCTTGAAGGCGGGGGTCACCGCCAGGGACACGCAGAGGAGGATCGCCAGCTCCTGGAGGAGCACCCAGAATTTCCGCACGGTGCCGAAGGAGCCCTGGATGATGGTGGCGTAGACCCCCAGGGGGCTCACGCCGGTGAGGAGGGTGGTCACCAGGGCGCAGACGATGAGGGCCAGCACGATGGCCGCCAGGCGGATGGCCCAGCTGAGATACCAGGGCAGGGCGCTGCGCTTGGAGATATGGAACAGAGGGGTATGTCCGCTGCCGTTCATTCGCTCGTCCCTCCTCCCAGGCGGGTCATCATCATGCCCACCTCCCGCTTGCTCGTATTCCTGCCGTCCACGATGCCGCTGACCTTGCCGCCGCAGAGGACCAGGATCCGGTCGCTCAGCTCCAGCAGCACGTCCAGGTCCTCGCCCACATAGATGACGGCCACACCCTTCTCCTTCTGGAGATTGATCATATCATAGATGGTGTAGCTGGCCCCGATGTCCAGGCCGCGGACGGCATAGGCCGTCAGCAGCACCTTGGGGGCGGAGGCGATCTCCCGGCCCACCAGGATCTTCTGCACGTTGCCGCCGGACAGCTTGCGCACCTGGGTGGCGACGCCGGGGGTGCTCACCGCCAGCTCGCTCACCACCCACTCGGCCCGGTGCCTGGGGAAGCTCCGGTCCAGGAAAGGGCCCTTGCCCCGGCGATAGGACCGCAGGGCCATATTGTCCGTCAGGTCCATGCTGCCCACCAGGCCCATGCCCAGCCGGTCCTCCGGCACGAAGGAAAGGCTGACGCCCAGGTCCGCGATGGCCAGGGGGTCCTTCCCCACCAGCTCCTCCCGGCTGCCGTCGTCGCCGATATAGCTGATGGAGCCCTTCTCCACGTTCTGCAGGCCCGCGATGGATTCCAGCAGCTCCTTCTGGCCGCTGCCGGAGATGCCCGCGATGCCCAAAATCTCGCCGCTGCGGGCCACGAAGGACACGTCCTCCAGCTTGAGGATGCCGTCGATGCTCCGCACCGTCAGCCCCTTGACTTCGATCCGGGGCTTTGGATCCTCCGGCTCGGGCCGGTTGATATTCAGCGTGACGCTGTGGCCCACCATCATATTGGTCATATCCTGGGCGTTGGTGTCCTTGGTGAGCATGTCCCCCATGAACTGACCGTGGCGCAGGATGGCCACCCGGTCACTTAGCTCCTCCACCTCATGCATCTTATGGGTGATGATGACGATGGCCTTGCCGCTGTCCCGCATATTGCGCAGCACGGCGAACAGCTTGTCCGTCTCCTGGGGGGTGAGGACGGCGGTGGGCTCGTCCAGGATCAGGATGTCCGCCCCCCGGTAGAGGACCTTCACGATCTCCACCTGCTGCTTCTGGCTGACGGACATATCGTAAACCTTCTGCTGGGGGTCCACCTCGAACCCATAGGCGTCGCAGATCTCCTTCACCTTGCGGCTCACGGCCTTCAGGTCCAGCTTGCCGTGCCCGCGCAGGCCCAGGACGATGTTCTCCGCCGCGGTGAACACGTCCACCAGCTTGAAATGCTGATGGATCATGCCGATGCCCAGGTCAAAGGCGTCCTTGGGCGAGCGGATGACGACTTCCTTCCCGTCCACGTATATCTGGCCCTCGTCGGGGAAATAGATGCCGGAGAGCATGTTCATCAGCGTGGTCTTCCCGCTGCCGTTCTCCCCCAGCAGGGCCAGGATCTCCCCCCGGTAGATGTCCAGCCAGACCCTGTCGTTGGCCAGGACTGTGCCGAAGGATTTGGTGATATTGCGCAGTTGTACCGCTGCCTTGCTTTCCTCCAAGCTGCGCCACTCCCTTCCTGTATGGATGGTCGAATAATGACACAAATACAGAATATATTTTACTATACTTTCCAGCGCAGGGCAAGAAGAAAGACGAAAGAAGGGGGATTTTTGTGAAAGGAAAAGCGGCGGGACGGGGGGTCCCTCATTAGGCGCGTCGCGCCAGCTGTCTCGCTGCGGCGAGGACGGAGGACCCTCATCAGGCGCTTCGCGCCAGCTTCCCCCAAGGGAAGCTAAGGTACGTGTCGCTGTCCTGTCCGTTTATCCGTTACGTTTCTCAATCCTTCGTCCCGTCGCGCGGTCTACCTTCCCCTGGGGGAAGGTGGCAGACGCCGTCCCCCGCAAGGCGGCTGACGGATGAGGGACTCCCCCGCCGCAGCGGCCTATTTGATCTCCAGGTCCGGCATTTCCGGCAAGTTGCGCAGAATATCCTGACACACATCTTCAAAATACCGGTACACGTCATAGTTGCTGTATCTAAGAACCGTTAGGCCCTGCTCTCTGAGCCACTGATCCCGCACTGCGTCCCTCGCAAGGTTTTCCGGCTCGCCGTGCTGTTCCCCATCCAGCTCAATCACAATCTTAGACGAATGAATATAGAAATCCACGATGTAATTGCCGATGACTTTTTGCCGGTTCACTGTGACTGGCAGCTGCTTGAGGAATTGATACCAGAGCTTGCGTTCTGCCTCTGTCATGTTCCGACGCAGTTCTTTTGCAAGAGGGGTCAGCTTTGGGTTGCTGTTATTCTCCATATAACGTCTTCTTTCTTATTTCTTATTTCTGCCGCCGCAGGCGGCAGCGCCCGCTTTGCGGGCGTCCCTCATCAGTCGCTTCGCGCCAGCTTCCCCCGAGGGAAGCTCAGGCACGTATTGCTGCCCTGTCCCGTTTGATCGTTCCGTTTCTCATTCCTTCGTCCCTCAAATCAAAATGCACCCCGGAAACGGGGTGCATTTTGTAAAGGACGTTTAACAGAACGTTTCGCCGTACTCTGACAATTCAATTGTCGATGATGGTGATGCCGTCGATGTTCAGGTCGAAGGCGGGGGCGGAGCGGAAGACGCTCTCCTCAAATTCGCCGTTCTTGATGACCTCGGTCTCGCCGGTGTAGTCGCCCATGTCGTGGATGTCCGCAGCATAGGAGGCCAGCTTCTCGCCGTTGACGGTGAAGGTATCCGTGTCGAACACCTTGACGGTGCCGGCGATCAGAGCGGCCTTGACTTCCGCGACCTTCTCCGCGGTGCCGGGGGCGGCAGCCTGGGCGTTGACGTCGGTCAGCACCACGGCGCCGTTGGCCAGGGTGCCGGTCCAGTCGGCGGCCAGGCGCTTGCCGGCAGCGGTGTTGACGATCATGGTCTGCATGAAGGGCACCCAGTTGATGCGGCTGGAGACGATGAAGGTGTTGGGGCAGGCGGCCACGGTGGAGCCGTTGTAGGACACGTTGGGGATGCCCGCGGCTTCGCAGGCGGTGGGGGCGCCCATGGAGTCGGCGTGCTGGCTGATGAGCTTGCAGCCCCGCTGGATCAGGGTGTTGGCGGCTTCCTTCTCCAGGGCCTCGTCATACCAGGAGTTGGTGAAGGTGACTTCCATGGTGGCGGTGGGGCTGATGGAGCGGACACCCAGGAACCAGGAGGTATAGCCGCTCTTCACTTCCGCATAGGGGAAGGCGCCCACATA
>JAEEGH010018290.1_pt1 | contig 14840 bp, 10 predicted proteins | sample 9134181 | NCBI WGS metagenome assembly JAEEGH01 (sample SAMN16246544, study PRJNA631951) | gut metagenome | biome: gut microbiome; feature: rumen; material: DP-attached | host: Bos | place: Iran: Karaj | collected 2018-10 | reverse complement strand
ATAACCGCTGAAAGCATCTAAGCGGGAAGCCCACCTCAAGATTAGACTTCCCTAAGACTTTAAGTCTTCTGAAGACCCCAGAGAGACTATCTGGTTGATAGGATGCAGGTGTAAGCGCCGTGAGACGTTCAGCCGAGCATTACTAATAGGTCGTGAGGCTTGACCATATTTTCATTCTTCAGTATCTTCTAACAACACACTGCAAGCGGCTCTTATAAAAGACAGCGCACAGTGTTCCGTCCTTTGTTTATTTGCCTGGTGGCCATAGTGGAGAGGTAATACCCGTTCCCATTCCGAACACGGAAGTCAAGCTCTCTTACGCCGATGATACTGCTCTTTAGCGGGAAAGTAGGTAGCTGCCAGGCTTTTTTTTTAACGGCATTTCCGATTTTGGGCAAGCTGCCAGGCTTTTTTTTTTAACTTCTATCCATTATACTATCCTCATGAATGATACCCTGATTTTTAATGAACCCCCAGTAACATGGGAGCATTATCTTCCTTTAGGAAATGGAAGATTAGGTGCTATGGTAAAAGCACATCCTTGTAATGAAATAATTCAATTAAATGAGGAAGGAATCTGGTCTGGAGGTCCGATAGACCGTGTAAATGATTCTGCATATAAAAATCTTCATAAGTTAAGGCAGCTTGTAAAAGAAGGAAAAGTTTTGGATGCCCAGGAATTGGGCTTTCAGTCTCTTTCTGGTACCTGCTTTAATGAACGCGTTTATCAGACTGCTGGAGAATTCAGAGTAGATTTTTTCTCTAAAGAGAATTATGGAATTGCCTGTGGTTTTCCTTTGCAGCATAAAACTTCTAAAGAATGTCTGGACTCTTACAAAAGTAGACTGGAACTATCAGAAGCCTGTACAATCGTCACTTATAAAGATGAAAATGGAACTTCTTTTACCCGTAGAACCTGGATTAGTGCTGTTGATGATATTTTGTTTATGCATGTTACTGCAGATAAAAAGGGCAGTATTAACTTTAGAGGGTATTTAGACCGCGGAATCTGGGTGGATTCAATCCGTGCAGAAGACGGTTTTATTTATCTGGAAGATTCTCACGGTATTCCCTTTGCTGTTGGAGCTGGAGTTGTTGCAGAAGGGGGAAGTGTAAAAGCTGAAGGCTTCTGTCTTACCGGAGATTCTTGTGATCAAGCTCTTTTCTTTATAGATATAAAAGCCTGGAAGTGGGATAAAAAGCCGCTTAGCCAAAAAAAATATCAGAAAAAAATTAAGAAAAACACCTGGAAACCTCAATTAACTAATCATCTTATTCAAATTCGAAATTTTATTACTTCTCACGGAATCTCTGTTGCTGCAGAAGATCTTTTTGCATGGCACCTTGTAGAATATAAAAATTATTGGGATAGATTTAATCTTTGTGTAGGTGCCACAGAGCAATCGTCCCTTATTCCGACACCTCAGCTTTTAAGAAACGCAAATGCTGATTGTACAGACATCATTAACCTGTATGCAAACTTTTCACGTTATCTTTTAATTTCTGGAAGTCGTGTTCCTGGAGAGTTGCCAACAACTTTACAGGGGCTTTGGAATTGTTACATGGATCCACCGTGGGGAAGCAAGTATACAATCAATATTAATACAGAAATGAACTACTGGCCGGTAAATCTTACTTCTCTTGCAGAGTGCGAAATCCCTCTATTTGATTTACTTGCCCGCTCATACAATAATGGCTGTGATGTTGCCCGCAGAATGTATCACTGTAAGGGCTATGTACTTCATCATAATACAGATTTTTGGGGTGATGCAGCTCCTCAGGATAACTGGCTTCCTGGAACTTACTGGGTGCTTGGGGCTGCCTGGCTTGCAACTCATATCTGGGAACATTACGAATATACTCACAATGAAGCTGTCCTAAAGAAATATTATTATTTAATGCACGAAGCCTGCCTTTTCTTTGTAGATTTTCTTGTTGCTTGTGATATTAATGCAGCAGACGGCAAACCATATCTTGTGATTAATCCATCTGTATCTCCTGAAAACTCATATGTAACAAAAACTGGCGAAACCGGGGCCTTCTCTGAAGGCTGTGAGATGGACAATATGATTTTGGAGCATCTTTTTACTTCCTGCTTAAAGGCTCAAAAAGTTTTGCAGTCAAATGCTTGTAATGTAAAAGGAAAAGTTTATCCTGCTTCTGATTTTGAGGATTTTAATTATGTATTAAATCATTTGAAAAAGCCTGAAACTAATTCTGATGGCAGTCTTATGGAATGGAATAAAGAAGTTCCTGAAGTTGAACCGGGCCATCGCCATATAAGTCATCTTTATGGTCTTTATCCAGGACATACTCTTTCAAAAGAAAAAACTCCAGACTTGTTAGAAGCTGCTGCAAAAACTTTAGAAAAACGATTGTCCCATGGTGGCGGTCATACAGGTTGGAGTCAAGCCTGGATAATTAATTTCCGTGCTCAGCTTGAGCAGGGAGATAAGGCACTTGAAGCCATCATAAAGCTTCTTACACATTCAACACTTCCTAATCTATTGGATAATCATCCGCCATTCCAGATTGACGGTAACTTTGGAGCTCTTGCGGCTATAATCAGGATGATTGTCCAGAGTGAACTAAACGGGTCGAATGAACTTGTTATTAAACTTCTTCCGGCTCTTCCATCTGCTGCAAGCTGGCAGAATGGTTCTATAAAGGGCGTGGGAATAAAAGGTGGCTATACAGCAGATATTACCTGGAAAGATGGAAATGTAATAAATCTTGTATTAAAAACAAGTGATAGTACAGATAAGAATCTTGCTATAAAAACAATACCTGAAGTTCCATTTATTATTCAATAAAATAGATAATCATAGAAAAGAGTTATGGAAAACATAACTCTTTTTTTTTTATAATATTTTTCTTGACATAATATTATATAATGTATAATATTATAAATGTAAGATTTATCTCAGGAGGTACTATGGTATTTACGGCGGGTGCGGCTTTACTAGATGCCGTTGTTCTGTCGGTTGTGAGTAGGGAAGGTACATATGGATACAAAATAACCCAGGATGTCCGTAAAGTTATGGATGTTTCAGAAAGTACCTTGTATCCGGTTTTAAGAAGGCTTCAAAAAGAAGGTTATCTTGAAACATATGATATGGAATACCAGGGAAGAAACCGCAGGTATTATAAAATTACAGCAAACGGAATGATTTTTCTGGATTCTAACCGTCGTGACTGGTGTGAATTCCGAAAAAATATTGATGAAATCCTTATGGGGGTAAAAAATGACTAGAGAGGAATACTTAAAAGCACTAAAGGGATTAATACAGTCTCTTACAATAGATGAGCAGACAGAAGCTTTGCAATATTATTCAGACTATTTTGAAGAAGCAAATGATGATCAGAAGGTAATTGCGGAACTTGGCAGCCCGGAAGAACTGGCACAATCAATAGTAGAAAAATGCGCCAATGCACTTACTGAAAAAGAGTCTTCAAAAAAGACAGAAAGTGATGGTTCAGAGACTACCGGTTCAGATTATGTGTCTGGAGCTCTTTATTATTCTTATTCTGCGGCAGATGTAAAAAATCTTACTCTAGATTTTGGAGCTGCAGAAGTTGTAATGATTTCTGGTAAGAAGTATGAAATAGAAACAAGGGGAATGGAAAAAGATTTTCTGAACTGTTCTCTTTCTGTTGATGGCACCCTGCATGTAGAAAATATGCGCCGCCTGAACTTGAACTTTTTTAGTCATGATAGAAAAAACAGAACAGTTCCAAGAGTTCTTGTTACTGTGCCAGAAGATGCCGATTTGTATAAATTTGAACTTCATGTTGGGGCAGGAAACTTTAGAACAAAGGGCGCAGAGCTGCGCTGTCAGGAAGGTTCTCTTGATGTTGGAGCTGGAAATCTTGTGCTTGGCGGCTTGTATGGTGGAAAAATTAATATCCGCTGTGGAATGGGAAATTTAGAGATGGATGGTACAATCACCGGAAACTCTAATATTGACTGCGGAATGGGAAATGTAAAATTAAAGCTGCGTGGTTCAGAGGAAGATTATTCTTTTGACGCAAAAGTTTGTCTGGGTGATTTAAAATTTAATGATATAAAGAAATCTGGTGTATGCCAGGAACTGGACAATCAGAGAAAGTCAAATCATTTTTCTGTAAACTGCGGAATGGGTAGTGTAACTATCGTAATAAAATAAATTGGAAGGAGTAGAACTATGACAAAGAAATTGTATAAATCACGAAAAAACAAGATGATTGATGGTGTTTGCGGCGGTCTTGCAGAATTTTTTAAGCTTGATGCAACAATCGTAAGACTAATTTTTGCTTTACTTTTCTTGTTAAAGGGGGTTGGGGTAGTTCTCTATATCGTTGCCTGCTTTATAATTCCTCGTGCTCCAGAAGATGCTTCAGAAGAAGAAAAGTCTGAAGATGATGTAGAAAATCTTAAGAGTGCAAATATTAACGGAGGAGAAAAGGAAAATTCCGGCATGCATTCTGATGAAGAATTTGAAAACTATTTTAGAAAAAAATGATTTTTTTCTATTTTTGCAGAATTTTTTTATGCATAAATTTTTTATATATGATAGAATAGTCTATTATGGTAGGAATAAAAATTAATAAAACTTTGCGAAATACCATAATCGTCATTGCAGCGATCATTTTGGTTTTCGCAATCTCAAGTCTTTTACCTGAAAAGAGCTTTAAGGAAAAGTACGAAGGTTATGACTTGGTGACATCAGTAGGTGCTACTTCTACCACAAAGACTTATTCAGAATATTGCAATGAGCATAAAAATGCAAAGTTGCCTTCTTCTCCGGTTGATGTGGATGTACTGAACTTTGATGCATCAGTTTCTTCTGGTTCTCATGTAGAGAGCTCTTTCTATGGAAAAGATGTGGTCGTTACAGATGATCGTTCTTCTGTAACTTGGCATGTGGAAGTTCCAGAGGCAGGCTTCTATAACATTTCAATGGAATATATAGCTATTCCTTCTAGAAATGTTAATATGGAACGAATTTTGTATATAAATGGTGAAATGCCATTTAGCGGTGCAGACATTTTGTCTTTTTACCGCCTGTGGAAAGACGGTGGTCCTGTAAATAAAGATAACCAGGGCAATGATATTCGTCCAACACAGATAGAACATTTTGCATATCAGACAGTTCTTTTTAAAAGTGATCTAGGCTACGAAGTAGATCCTTATAAATTTTATTTCAATAAAGGCGATAACACACTTACTCTTGAATCAACAAATGAACCAATGGCTATCAGTGCTATCGTTTTAACACCTGTAAAGACTTATAAGAATTATGATGCTTATTTGGCTTCATTTAAGTCTAAGCCAGAAAATGATACTGGAACAGGATTTAAAACAATTATCGAGGGTGAAAACTCTGTTATCCGCTCAGATCCATCGCTTTTTGCACGTTATGATCGTTCATCTGCTACAACATCTCCAAATAGTGTAACAAATACAATTCTTAACTATTCTGGTGGTGATTCTTGGAAGTCTCCAGGACAGTGGATTGAATGGAACTTTGATGTAGAAGAAGATGGTTGGTATACAATTTCAGTTAAGGGACGTCAGTTCTACCAGCGAGGTTATGTTGCTTGTCGTTCAGTTTATATTGATGGTGAAATTCCTATGGAGGAACTTAAGTCTGTAGGATTTGCATACAGTTCAGATTGGAAGCTTGTTACTCTTGCTAACGAAGATAAAGAACCGTACAAATTCTATCTTAAGAAGGGAAGTCACTCTATCAGACTCGAAGCAACCCTTGGTGAAATTGGAAACCTCATTAATGATCTTCAGGATAGTATTTACCGTTTGAACATCATTTACCGTACAATTCTCGTTCTTACTGGTTCTTATCCAGATCAGTATCGTGATTATGAAATTCACAAGGTTTATCCAGATGAAGTAGAGGCTATGATGCTTGAAAGCCGTCGCCTTTACAAGGCTGTAGACCGTTTTGTTGAAATTACTGGTGAAAAATCAGATAAAATTGCTCCAGCAGAAACTTTGGCTATTCAGCTTGAGCAGTTCTATAATCATCCAGATAGAATTACAAAGGCTTTTGCAAACTTTAAGGATAACATTACATCTTTAGGTTCTTCTCTTCTTACAATGACAGAAACAAAGCTTGATATTGACTATATCCTCGTTCAGAGCGCAAACGATAGAATTAAGCCAGTACGTGCTAACTTCTTTAAGAATGCAGGTCATGAAATTGCATCTTTTGTTGCATCATTCTTTGTAGATTCAACAAATATTGGTAACGTTTATGATGAAAACTCAGAACATCTTATTGAAGTATGGGTTGTAACAGGACGTGACCAGAGCCAGATTCTTAAAAACATTGTAGATGATACATTTACACCTCAGACAGGAATTAACGTAAACGTAAAACTTATCAACATCAATGCTCTTCTTACTGCTGTAGTTGCAGGAAATGGACCAGATGTTGTAATTTCTGCTTACTCAAGAGCTCCTGTAGACTATGCTCTTCGTAATGCAGTTGTAAACCTTAAACGCTTCTCTGACTGTGATGAAGTTCTTACTCAGTTTAAGCCAAGTGCATATGAGGCTTATAAATATGATGGTGGAGTATTTGCTCTTCCTGAACAGGAAACTTTCAACCTTCTTTTCTACAGAAAAGATATTCTTGATCAGTTAGGTCTTGAAGTTCCAAAAACATGGGATGAACTGGTTGAAATTCTTCCTACTTTGCAGGGACAGAACCTTGCTGTTGGTATTCCATACCCTCAGCTTGCAACTGCAGAAGGTGATATCACTACTTTCTATTCTATGATTTATCAGCGTGGTGGTGGAGTTTATAACGACCGCGGTACTAAATCTATTATTGATAGTGAGGAAGGTATTGCAGCATTTAAGCAGTATACAAGCTTCTATAACAGCTATGGTCTTCCAACAATTTTTGACTTCTTAAGCCGTTTCCGTACTGGTGAAATGCCTCTCGGAATCCAGAACTATACTACATACAATACACTTACAGTTTCTGCTCCAGAAATTCGTGGTCTTTGGGACTTCACATATGTTCTTGGAACAGAAGATTCAGACGGTGATATTAATCGTATGAACGTTGCAGGTTCTGTATGTACTATGATGATTAAGAAGGGACTCGATTTATCAGATATCGATCCATCAAAAACATCAAATAATATGTCTTATGATTCTGTATTTGCAGATAAGATTGCAGATGAAATTGCTCCTAATGTAGATGAAAAGACATATCGTGAAGTTATGCAGAATGAAACAAGAATGCATGACGCATGGGAGTTTATGAAGTGGTGGGTTTCTACAGATACTCAGGTTCGCTATGGACGTGAACAGGAAGCTATTCTTGGTTCTTCTGGACGCTATCCTACAGCAAACGTAGAAGCTCTTCGTCAGCTTTCTTGGAAATCTAGTCAGATTGAAATCCTTGAGCAGTCATTGGATGAGACAATCGGATTACCAGAAGTTCCAGGAAGTTATTATACACCACGCCATGTTGCTAACGGTATTCGTAAGGTATCTAATGAAAAAGAAGATCCTCGCGAAACTCTTATTGACTATACTCGTAAAGTAAATGAAGAGTTGACCCGTAAGCGTCAGGAATTCAATCTTCCAACAGAGTAGGAGTAAAATAATGAGCGAAATGTGGAAAAAATATTTCAAAGTAAAGAAATTACAGATTTCTGATACTGTACGTCAGGCTAAAGTAAATAAGATTTGTTATCTTTTCCTTTTGCCTTATGCAGTATTGTTTATAACATTTAATATTCTCCCAATGATTAACTCAATTTATTATGGTTTTACAAACTTTAATATTTTGGAAAAACCAGATTTCATTGGTGCAAGAAACTATATGAACCTTTTCCTTCAGGATGAAGTATTCCAGACAGCTGTAAAGAATACATTCCTTGTAGCTATCATTACTGGTCCTGTAGGATACATTATGGCATTCCTTTTTGCCTGGCTTATCAACGAACTTCCAAATAAAATCAGATCTTTCGTTGTATTCTTCTTCTATACACCTTCTATTGCTGGTGGTGCTTACCTTATCTTTAAGACTGTATTCAGTGATGACCGCTACGGTTGGGTAAACGCATGGCTTTTGAAGACTGGTATTACAAGCCAGCCAATTACATTCCTTACTAACCCTCAGTATGCAATGAAGGTAATTGTTCCTGTAATCCTCTGGATGTCTTTGGGAACAGGCTTCCTTTCATTCGTTGCTGGTCTTAAAGGAATTGATAAGTCTCAGTATGAAGCAGGTTACATTGACGGTATTCAGAACCGTTGGCAGGAATTGTGGTTTATCACACTTCCAAATATGAAGCCAATGCTTTTGTTCGGAGCTGTAATGTCTATTACTGCTGCATTCAACGTTTGTGATGTTCCTATGAACCTCGCAGGTTATCCTTCTACAGACTATTGTGCAAGAACTGTTGTAACTCACTTGTTTGACTATGGTTATACTCGTTTTGAAATGGGTTATGCTTCTGCAATTGCTACTGTATTGTTCTTGACTATGATTATCTGTAATAAGATTATCCAGGCTCTCTTGAACAGAGTAGGACACTAATAGAAGGAGGGCTGAAAATGAAGAAAAAGAATAAATATCTTAATGATGAACAGGTAATTCATCATTATAAGCATAGAAGAAAGCCAAATCGCTCTATTGGTGGTGATATTGGTGTTTATATCTTCCTTGCAATTTTCTCTGTAATTATGGTTTTCCCATTGGTGTTCAATGTTTGTCTTGCTTTGAAGCCTCTTGATGAGTTGTTAAAGCAGCCTCCAACATTCTTCCCAAGAAACCCTACATTCAGAAACTTTACTGACTTGTTTATTACATTGAGTCAGTCATGGGTTCCTTTTACAAGATATGTTTATAATACTTTGTTTGTAACTGTTGTAGCTACTATAGGACATGTAATTATTGCTTCTATGGCTGCTTATGTTCTTGCAAAATACCGCTTCCCTGGTGGAAACCTTTTCTTCCGTGTTGCTGTAGTTGCATTGATGTTCAGCGGTTATGTAACTGGTATTCCAAACTACATGATTATGTGTCGTCTTCATATGGTAGATACATATTGGGCTCTTATTCTTCCTGCCATTGGTGGTTCTCTTGGTCTCTTCCTTATGAAGCAGTTCATGGAAGGCTTCCCAATGTCTTTGATTGAAGCTGCAAAGATTGACGGTGCCCGCGAGTTTACAATTTTCTGGAATCTCGTAATGCCTAACGTAAAGCCAGCTTGGCTTACAATTTCAATCTTCTCTATCACTGCTTTGTGGAATAATGCTCAGACAACATATATTTATACAGAAAGTAAAAAGATGATGGTTTACGCTTTAAGCCAGATTCAGGCTGGTGGTATTGCTCGTACTGGTCAGGCTCAGGCTGTAATCATTTTCACAATGTCTGTACCAATCATCTTCTTTATTTTCTCTCAGAATCAGATTTTGGATACAATGTCATCATCTGGATTAAAGGACTAGCGATATGAATAGACGAAAAATTATACTTACAATTACAAGTCTTTTCACATTATGTGCAGGACTTTTTGCAAAAGGTGATACATATATTTACGATATCTGGGGAGAAATTGAAAAGTCTCCTGACGTTTATCGTGTATCAAACATTTTGTATGCAAATGATTTGGATCTGGATGTTGGTTTAAGAAATCCTTCTAGTTTGTTCTGTCTGGACAATCATGTTTTTGTTTGTGATACAGAAAACAACCGAATTATTGAATTAGAGTATACAAAAGAAAAAACAATGGAATTTGTTCGTGTTATTGATCATATCAATACAGATGACGAATCTATTATTTCTACTTTTGCATCTCCAATGGATGTTTTTATCAATAAATCAACTATGGATTTTTATGTAGCAGATACAAACAATGGTCGTGTAGTTCAGTTTGATAATGAATTAAACTTTATCCGCGAATTCCGCGAACCAGATGATCCTACATATGAAAAAGGAAAGATTTTCTATCCACAGAAGGTTGTTGCAGATTCTAAAGGCCGTGCTTATGTTCTTGCAAAGAACGTAAACAAAGGTTTTATAAAATATGAAGAAGATGCAACATTTACAGGTTTCTTTGGTGCTAGTGAAGTTACATATAACTGGGCAGACTTAATGTGGAAGAGACTTGCTACTCGTGCTCAGCGTGAGCAGATGGAGTCTTTTGTTCCTACTGAGTACTCAAATGCATACATGGATCATGAAGGTTTTATCTTTGCTGTAAGAAAGAACTTTGATGTATGGGATTTGAAATCTGACCAGGCAAAACCTATTAGAAGATTGAATGCTCTTGGAAACGACATTCTTATTAAGAATGGTACAGATCTTCCAATTGGTGATCTTCAGTGGGGTAATGGTGCTGCTGGTATTAAGGATCCATCACACTTTACAGATATTACAGTTCTTGAAGATGATGTTTACATTGTAATTGATGAATCTCGTGGTCGTATCTTTGGGTATAACAATCAGGGATTCCTGCTCTTTGCTTTTGGTAACAAAGGTAATATTGACGGTTACTTCCGTGCTCCTGCATCAATTGAACACATTGGTAAAGACCTGTTTGTACTCGACTCTCAGAATGCTTCTATTACAGTATTCTCTCCTACTGAGTATGGTAACCTGATTTATCAGGCAACAGAGCAGTATGCAAGAGGTGATTATGACGGTTCTGCAGCTACTTGGGAACAGGTACTTGCAATAAACGGTAACTACGACTTGGCTTACATCGGATTGGGAAAATCTTATCTCCGGCAGGATAGATACAAAGAGGCTATGGAAGCCTTTAAGCTTAAACGCGAGAAGAAGTATTATTCAAAAGCCTTTATGTATTATAGAAAAGAATGGATTGAAAGAAATATTGGCAAGTGTCTGATTGTTCTGCTTGTTATCATCTTTGTTCCATTTATCATTAAGCGTGTAAGAGCGTTTAAACGGGAGTTGATGTCATTATGAGTTATATAACAAATAAATTAGCAAAACTTAAGCAAAAAGAAACTTACAAAAGATTCTTTAGTACACTGCGTTATTCTCTTTATGTCATCTTCCATCCGGCTGATGGTTACTGGGATTTGATTCATGCAAAGAGAGGTTCTTACGCAGCTGCAAATTTCCTGGTAATAATGACATTGTTCATTCATATCTGGAAACTTCATTTTACAAGTTTCATGTTCAATGATAAGAACTGGGAAAAAGTAAATGTTATTATGGAAATTGCAAGTATTATTGTTCCTCTTGCAATCTTCTGTATCTGTAACTGGGCTTGTACAACCTTGTTCGATGGAAAAGGTCATCTTGGTGATGTTTATATGGGAAGTGCTTATGCTCTTACTCCATATATTATTATTCAGTTGCCTTTAATTATCCTTAGCAATTTCGTTACTGTAGAAGAGGGTACTTTCTATACCGTATTCAATGATATTTCATTGTTATGGTGTGTAATGCTGCTCTTTATGGCGATGATGATGATTCATCAGTATTCGTTTGCTAAGACCCTGTTGTTTACAATTATTACTGTATTCGGAATGTTGGTATTTATTTTCATTTTACTTCTGTTCTTCAGTATGATTTCTCAGGGTGTTGCATATTTTGTTTCTCTCGCAAGAGAAATTATGTTCAGATTGAATTGACGGGAGGATCTTTAGATGGCAAATAAAGTAAAGAAATCAAAGTATCCGGAAGGATACATCGGCCGTCCAAAGCCGATGAAAACAAAAACTTTTGAATTTCACAGACCAACATTAAAGAATTATATTGGTTTAGGAATTCTTCTTATAATTGCAGGTTTTATTACATATATAATGATTCGCCTCGTAAATGTAGAAAAGCAGCATGAGCTCGATTTTGAATACTACAGTTATGATGCAGATAAACAGCCAGAAAGTTATGTTCTTGAAAATAACTACTTAAAGCTGGAAATGGATCCTGCTACAACTCAGTTTACAATTCTTCAGAAGAATACAGGTCATGTTTGGTATTCAAATCCACAGGACGTAGATTCTGATCCAATTGCACTGGGTAAAGAAAAGAATAACATGAAGTCTCCGTTCCTTATCAAGTATTCTACTATCAACGGTTCGGATGATATTTATGATGTTTACTCAAACTCTATTAAGAGAAACTTCTATGATGTAAAGAAAAACGGAAATGAGATTCGTGTTGATTATACAATTGGTCAGATGGATCGTGAGTACATTTTCCCTCTTGCAATTTATGAAGAAGAACTTAATGAGTATAAAGCTAAGCTTTCTAGCAGCGAAAAGAGAGCTATGGATCGTGCATATCATGAATATGATATTAACAAGATGAAGCCAACTGATGATGTTGAGGGTCTTCTTGCTAAGTATCCAAAGCTTAAAGAAGAAAAGCTCTATCTTGTTTTTGAAAATATTCAGACATATTTGAAAGAGCAGATGGAAACTATTTTTGAAGGTCTTGGCTACACATATGATGATTATCTTCGTCATAAAGAAATGTATAAGGAAAACAATGTAAAGGAAGTTCCAGCTTTCAACCTTTCTGTAATCTATAAATTGGATGGAAAGAATTTTACAGTAGATGTTCCTTTCTCTGAGATTTCTTATAAATCAAAGTATCCGATTGTACAGGTTTCTGTTCTTCCTTATTTTGCTGCCGCTGGCACAGAAGATCAGGGCTTTATGTTTGTTCCAGAGGGAAGTGGTGCAATCATCAACTTTAATAATGGAAAAACAAAACAGAATGGTTACTATGCCGATGTTTATGGTTGGGACTATGCTTCAGACCGTAAGGCTTTGATTACAGAAACTCGTAATGCTTTCCCTGTATTTGGTGTTTCTTACGGAGACAGTAGTTTTATTTCTGTTCTTGAAGATGGTGCAGAGTATGCTGGTATTGCTGCAGAAATTAGCGGAAAACTTGCTAGTTACAACTATGTACGTGCAGAATACAAGATGCTTCACCGTGAACAGTTTGAAGTAACAACTCGTAATACAAGTGCCCAGTATTCTTATGAAAAAGGACTTCCTTTGAATGAAAAGATTCATCAGGTTTATACATTCATAGATTCTGGTTCTTATGTAGATATGGCAAAACAGTATCGTTCATATCTCTTTGCAAGTGATAAGAAATTGAACGATAGTGAAATTCCTTTTGCTGCAGAAATTGTTGGAGCAATCGACAAGGTTCAGCAGGTAGCAGGTATTCCAAAGACTCTTCCATATTCTCTTACAACTTATTCAGAAGCTGCTTCTATTATCCATCAGATTGATGATATGGGTATTAAAAATGCAAATATTAAGTTGTCTGGTGCAATCAACCAGGGAATTAAGCAGAAGATTCTTAAAAAGGTAAAGTTTATTAAGACTCTTGGCGGAAAATCTGGTTTTGCAAGAATGTTAAAAGATACTTCTGAAACTTCTGCTAAGCTTTATCTTGATGGCGCTGTTCAGACAGAATACCATTCAGGTTTCTTTGATGGATTTATCAGCTTTAGAGATGCTGCAAAATTTGCCAGTGATGAAGTTGCAGAATTAAATGAATATTCTACAATCTGGTATGGTAAGCTTGAAGAATTGGCTAGCTATCACTTGTTGAATCCAAAGTTGATTAGTCATAACACTGATGTTTTTGCATCTGCTGCTAAGAAATACAATGTAAATGTTTCATTCAGAGATAATGGTTATTATCTGTCTGGTGATTATAATGATGATAGACGTGTTTCTCGTGCGGAAGCAAAGAGTCAGCAACTTTCTAAAATGTCTGATATTAAGAACAATGGTTCTTCAATCATGATTAATGGTGGAAACGCCTATGCTGTAAAAGATGCAGACTTTATTACAAATATGGTTTTGCATGGAAACAGTTATGCAATTTTGGATGGCTTAGTTCCATTCTATCAGATTGCTCTGCATGGTTATAAACGCTATGCCGGCCTTCCAATTAACTTGAGTTATGAAACTGAACAACTGATTCTTGAGTCAGCTGAGTGTGGTGCAGGTTTGTTCTTTGTATTCATGGAAGCTCCAGAAATGAAGCTTCAGGAATCTACTTATACAGAATATTATTCTGCTAATTTTGCAAGTTGGAAAGAGAAGTTAGATACTATTTATAAGAAGTACAACAAAGAGATTGGAAAGGTAAATAACAGTCTTATTTCTAACCATAAATATTTGTCTGAGAATGTTACTCAAACAGATTATGAAAACGGATACAAGGTTTACGTAAACTTTGGATATGCAGACTTCACAACGGAAGACGGCATTGTTATCCCTGCAAGATACTACAGAGTTTTGCGCTAGGAGGATTATTAATGAAAAAAAGAACAGTCGGGCTGACTAGCCGTAGGGCTATGTACGGCTATATATTTATCCTGCCGTTTATACTTGGATTTATCTTCTTTATGATTAAGCCTTTGGCTCAGTCTTTGAAAATGAGTTTCTGTGATGTTGTAATTTCAAATCAGGGATTCTCTATGAGCCTGAACCACTTGGCCAATTATAAAAGAGCTTTGCTTATAGACCCTGAATTCAACAGACTTCTTACAGAATCTGTTACAACAATGATTTACCGTTCTTTGGCAACTATTGTATTCAGTTTCTTCGTAGCACTTATTTTGAACCAGAAGTTTAAGGGAAGAACTTTAGCTCGTTCTATCTTCTTCCTTGCTGTTATTCTTTCTTCCGGCGTTTTGGTTGGTTTGGAATATAACAATACTTTGATGCAGCAGCTTAAGGCAACAATCGAAGAGGCTGGTAATACAAATTCAATTACCGAAGTTTTGGAACAGATTCTTGTTTCAAATACTGGAGGAATTAATGCTACGAGTACAAAATTGTTTAATATTTTGTTTGAAAT
>JAEEGH010018289.1_pt1 | contig 14840 bp, 10 predicted proteins | sample 9134181 | NCBI WGS metagenome assembly JAEEGH01 (sample SAMN16246544, study PRJNA631951) | gut metagenome | biome: gut microbiome; feature: rumen; material: DP-attached | host: Bos | place: Iran: Karaj | collected 2018-10 | reverse complement strand
CCTTCGTTATCGCCGTATAAACGCATTCACGGTCCCTGCCGCGGTAGGAAATGATCTCCCTCTCCCCCGTGGGACGCATGCCGCATTTTTCCATAACGCGGAGGCTCGCCGCGTTCTCTGTGAACGCGCCCGCCTTTATCACGCGGAAGCCTTCGGCGAACAGCTCCCGCACGGCGGCGGCAAGCGCCTCCGGAGCGAAGCCCCTGCCCCTCGAAGCCGGGTCGACGAACCAGCCGAGCTCGACCTCTCCTTCCTCCATGCCGACGTCGTGGATCATGCCGATCAGCCTTCCGTCAAGGTAAATGCCGCGGGCGAAGCGGTCCTCCCTGTGCGTGAAGGCGTAAAACCGGTCAAAGAGCGCATTCCGAGCATCGGGCGTGTCAAGATCGGGGACCATGTATGTCCCGTTGACGCCGGGGTCCCGGAGCAGCGCGATCAGCGTTGGCGCGTCCTCTTTGCCGAGCGGCGCAAGCGTGAGCCGTTCCGTGAGGATGACAGATCTCATACGCCGTAGATCTCGCCAACGAGGCGTTTGAACTCGTCCACCCTGCCGCGGTAGGAGGCGAGGCTCATGCGCCAGAACTCCTTATCGGTAAGGTCGATGCCGGCGATGAGGGCGGTATCCTCCACGCTCATTATGGGCGTGGCATGAAGCAGACTGCGGTACTTCCCGACGAATCCGGGACCCTCCTCAAGATACTTGGCGTAGAGCCCGCGCGCGAACAGTCCGCCGAACGCGTACGGGAAATTGTAGAAGGAAAGCCCGCTCGAATAATAATGCCCCTTGCAGACCCACATATAGGGATGCAGGTATTCGGGATCGAGCCCGTCGCCGTAAGCCTTCTTCTCGGCGTCGAGCATCATGGCGCAGAGCCTGTCGGGGAACATGAACTCCTCCTCGCGGTTGGCGAATACGGCGCTCTCGAACAGGTAGCGCGAATAGATGTCTATTATGATCTGCGTGGTGTCCATGAGCTGGCTCTCGATGAGCGCGAGCTTCTCCCCGGGATCCTTCGCGGCGGCGATCGCGGCGTCCATAACGACGTGCTCGTTGAAGGTCGAGGCGGTCTCCGCAACGGGCATCGAATAATCGCCGTTAAGGGGACGGTGATCCTCAATATTGAGGTTGTGGAAGGCGTGTCCGAGCTCATGCGCGAGCGTCACCACGTCGCTGAACGAGCCGTCGAAATTCGTGAGCACGCGGCTCTGCCTGAATTCGCGGAGCCCGGAGCAGAACGCGCCGCCCGATTTGCCCTCTCGCGGGTAGAAGTCGATCCAGCTCTCGCTGAACGCCCTCTCGACCATATCGTGAAGATCCTTGTCGAAGCCGGCGAATATGTTGAGGAGATAATCACGCGCGTCCTCGGAGGTATAGGTTTTTTCGCTCCCGCCCATCGGCGCGAAGAGATCGTACCAGGGCAGCCCGTCCTGATGCCCGAGCGCGCGCGCCTTTATCCTGAGATACTCGCGGAACATGGGCATGAACTCCTCCATGGCGGCAAAGAGCGCGTCAAGTGTTTCCTGCTTCATGCGCTCGTAATGGAGCGTCTTTGCAAGCGGGCTCCCGAAGCCGCGGAGCCTTGCCTCGTTGATGACCTGGAGCTTTATGCTGTTGAGCGCCGCCGCGACGGGCTCCTTTATCTTGTCGTAGCATTTGAGCTCCGCCTCGTACGCCTCCCTGCGGACGGCGGGATCGGGATCGTAAGCCTTGTTGCGGATCGCGGAGAGATTGAGCGTTTCGCCCCTGAACTCGGCGGTGACGGACGAAGTCAGCGCGTTCTGGAGATCGCCCCAGGCGCTTCCGCCGGAGATATCGTAAAGGGACATTATCTCCTCCGCCTCTTCGGAAAGGAGATGCCTGCTGTCCTCCTTGATGTTTTTGAGCATATAGCCGTATTCGACGAGCATCGGATCGGAGGCGATGACGCCGTCAAGATCCTCCGCGGAAGCGACGAATTTCTCAAAGGCGGTGCGCGCCTTCGTCATCGAGCTGTAACGCGCCATTATCCTGCCCAGATACGCCGCCGCCTGCTCGTCCCTGGTGTTCGCCGCCTGATTCAGACCGCAGAAGGAGTACAGCCTTGAAAAGAGCTTCTGGTTTTCCTCCATCAGCCCGAGCATCCTTTTGATCGTGCCCGCGGGGTCCGAAGCGTCCATCGCCGCCGCAGCCTCGTTGAAAACGCGCACGGCTTCATCCGCCGCCTCGATATCCCGTTTGAATTCGGGAGAGTCGTACCCGGTGTAAAGCACGTCAAGTGACCATTCGCTGTTCATATCGTTACCAAAGCCTTACGGCTTCCTTTCCCCGCAGAAGCGGCATTTTTCGACAATTGGATTATATCAGCTTTTCATTGCCGCGGCAAGGGGGTGCGCCGCTTAAAAAACGCGCGTCCTTCCCCCGGACCGCGAAGACTTGATTTTATTCGCAAAATGCGGTATAATGTGATGTGCGTTTGTTAAAACGCCCGCCTAATCCAATGAAAATGAGGTCTGTAAAATGAAGGATAATAACCATATCGGAAGGAAGGCCGCGCTCGTTGCCGCGGCGCTGGCAGCGATCCTGCTGTGCGCGATGCTCGCCGGCTGCACCTCAAGGCGCGCGCCGGAAATAAAGAAGGATCCCAACTCCGATTCGTATCTCGTCACCGTTTACGGAAAGGAGGGCTCCGGTCTCGTGTTCGTCAATTCCGACGGTATAAGGACCGAAGTCACCATCCCCGCGAAGAAATACGTCACCTTCAAGGTGCCGGTATCGAGCCTGCTCCCCAACGAGCCGCTTGAGGATAACGTCTGCGAAGTCACCCCCACCGTCTACCGCGTCGGCAAGGACGGGACGGAGACCCTTATCGACAACATGGGCTCCATAATGGTAGACGTGCCCTCCATAATGGTCTCCCTTGACGACGGCGATCAGCTCGTTTCCGAGGACGGCAGCATCACCATCTCCGGCAGGGTCGATCCCGCCACCGCGCTCGTCACCGTCGGCGGCGAGCAGGCTCAAGTCGCCGAGAACGGCAGCTTCACCCACACCGTCAAATTCGAGGATACCGGCGAGCATACGCTCAACATCAACGCGGAGCAGCCCGGTCATTCGACTTACAGGCACACCGTCAGGGTCGACGTCAAGACCGCCTATCCCACCGAATCGCTCATACAGATGCCCTGGGAATACGGCGATACGGAGTATTCGCAGAGGGTAAAGAGCGTCGTCGATATTATCGAGGTGCGCGGCAAGGTTCCCGTGGGCAGCGCGCTGACCGCGACGAGCGAATCCACCAACGCCACCATCACCACGCCCTTCGTGGATGACGAGGGTAATTTCTCGTTCAGCGTCGGCATGGCGGCTCTCGGCGATTACGTAATAGACCTTCTCTGCACCTCCCCCAGCGGTCAGATCTCGCAGCGCAGCATCCACGTGCAGCGCGCGCCGGAGATGTCAAGCTACGTCATGGGCGCATGGCGCATGAATTACGCCTCGTTCTCCTACTCCGGCACCCAGGGGTATCAGATCGGCGGCACGGTTATCGAGATACTCAAGAACGACGATTACATCCTCGCAGTACTGCGGCTGGAGGACAATAACACCCTCGTGCTCGAATACCACAACCATTACGCCTCCGCCGGCACGCTCGAGGTCGGCAAGACCTACTCCCGCATCTACGGCCGCCCGATGGGCTTGAACGAGGAAGGCCGTCCCCAGGCATACGTCTGGTTCATAAACGACTGAAAAAAGCTGTAAACGAAAAGACCCGGAGACGATCTGATCCTCCGGGTCTTTTATTGCCTCAAAACGCGTCCGGGCGTCAATTCTTCCTTGTCCCGTGCCCGTGCCTGAAGAGCTGCCTGTTGTCCATCGACCACTGTCTTTCGGTGAACTGACCCACCTCCACGCCGGAGAGCGCGTCGAACATCTCAAACATACGGGCGTCGAGCATATCGATCTCGGAAACGATCTCTGCCTCCGGGAACATCGGGAATTTGGGCGAGCCGAAATCCGGCTGACCGTGATGCGAAAGCAGTATGTGCGAAACGAGCGTCGTCAGCTCCTCGGGAAGCTGGAGCTCCGCCGCCGCCTGCTCCACCATCGAAACGCCCATGTTGATATGCCCCATCAGCTGACCGCGCATGGAGTACGCCGTGGCGACGCCGAGCGGACCGACGTCAAGCTCCTCCGTCTTGGCGATATCGTGCAGTATCACGCCGCAGTAGACGAGGTCGCTCGAAAGCTCGGGATAAAGGGGCTTGTAGACCTCCACGACCTTTTTGGCGATCTCGAGCATCGTTCCGGTATGGAACATGAGCCCGCCGCGGCAGGCGTGATGCAGCCTCAGCGCCGCGGGATAGCTCTCTATCGCTTCCTTCCTGCCGCGCAGGAGGTACTGCGTGAGCAGCGTCAGATCCTTGTCGGCAAAGGTATCGGCAAACTCATAGATCCTGCGGAAGGTATCCTCCCCGTCGACGGGCGAGCTTGCGACGATCGCGCTCATATCCACGGAGTCCGATTCGGTCTTGTGGCGTATGCGGTCGATCTTGAGCTGTTCGACGTCCTTCCACAGATTGACCGTGCCCCTGACCTTTATTATATCGCCGACGGCGAACACGCCGTGCGTTTCCGTCCTGTAATCCCAGAGCTTGGCGTTCACCTCTCCGCCCGCGTCGGCAAGCGTAAAATCAAGGTAATCCGCGCCCTTCACGTTGTTCTTGACCTGCACCGATTTGACAAGGCAGAAGCCCTCCACCGCGCCGGTCGAATTGTTTATGCAGTTGGAAAGCAGATTCATCCTGCCCATACGCACACCCCTTCCGGTAATAAGAATGAATTATCAGCCGATCTGTTCAAAGCTGCATTTTCTGATGGAATAAACGGCGGACTCGCTGTCGTAAAGCTCGAGCACGATCGTCGTTTCGGGCTGACCGTCCTTGAGCACCTTGACGTTCAGCACGTCGCCGAGCCTCTGCCCCTTGGCGCCGACGAGCTCGTTCGCCCGGGTCACCTCGTAATCATACGACGAAAGATCGCTGATGAGAACGAAATACCTGCCCTCGGAATAATAGAGCGGCTGCTCCTTCTCGGCGTCGTACTTGGTGTGGAGCATGCTCTTCGGATCGAAGCCCTTGAAGAGCTCCGCCAGCATCCCGTTCGCATCCTCGAGCGAGACGATCCCGTAGCCCTCCACGTCGGAGCGCTCCAGCCTGCCGGTGTACATGCAAAACACCATGTATTCGGCGCTCCTGATGTCGATCCCCTTCTCAACGTCGCATTCGCCGAAAAGCCTGAACGCCGAAGCAAGCTCCTTCGCCCTCCGGATCTGAGCATCGGTAAGCTTCGCTTCGCCGCCGGTCTGGGGTTTGTCGTCGGTTTTAGCGTCCTTTTTGCAGCCCGCGAACGCCGCCAGCATAACAATGGCGAGCAGCAGCGCGGTCATCTTAAAAGCCTTCCTCATCGGGATCGACCTCCGTTTTTTTATGCTCATTGAATTGTACCATATCGTCCGGCGCATGTCAAAAGAAAAACGGACCGGGAGAAGATCCCCGGTCCGCAATCATTCTTTTCAGTTCTGTCCCGGGTCTTCCGTTCCGCTGACCTCGAACTTGCCGGAACGGCGCATATCGGAGGCGCCGAAGAGCTGCCCGTCCTTCACGCCGACGGCGTTCAGCGCTCCGAAGAACTCCTTGGACGAGTACACGAGCTTGCCGAAGCCGTTCTTCTCGAGCTTGCCGTAGGGATCGATGTATTTCTCATCCTCCACCCTGTATAAGAAGCCCTCCATGTTTATCCTGGGCTTATCGCAGGCGGCCTGGAGATCCTCGCCGTTGAAGTAGCGGCAGAGCACCTGGAACACCGTCTGGGGGATCCTGTCGCCGCCGGAGGAGCCGATCGCGAGCTGGAACCCGTTTTCGCCGAACACGAACGTGGGCATAGCGAAGGAGCGGGGACGCTGACCGCGCTGGCAGTAGTTCCTCGCCTCGGGGCTGGTGCTCGAGGTGTCGATCGTGTTGTTGAGGAAGAACCCGTCCACGTAAATGCCCAGACCGAAGAAGTCCGAAAGCGTGTTCGTGGAGGAGACCATCATGCCGTTCGAATCGATAACGGAGATATGCGTTGTGCTCTCATGCTCGGGATCCTGCTCGACGTACTGGGGATTGCCGGACCTTACCATCTCGATAAGCTCCGCCATATGCTCCTCGGAAAGCAGATCGGTGGGCACCTCGTGATAATCGGGATCGCAGATGTACTTGCGGCGGTCCTTGAGCGTCACGGAGGTGAGCGAAGCCATTATCTTGGCATAGCGGACGACGTCCTCGTCATAACTGACGACGTTCACGTTCTCCGCGATATTGAGCATCTGTATGAGCGTCGTACCGGAGAAGGGCGCCGGCGCGGAAACGACGGTATAGCCCTTGTAGGTGCCGGTCACCGGCTCGCTCACGCGGACGTGATAATTATCGAAATCCTCCTGCGTGATGTTATCCTTTACCGCGGCGAAGATATGCTCCGCGATGCCGCCCTTATAGAATGAGTCGCTGCCGAAGCGCTGTATCATTTTAAGGGTGTTCGCAAGCTCCTTCTGATAGACGATCTCGCCCTCTACCAGGAGCCTGTAGCCGTTGAAGTACTGCGGGGTGCGCTTGCTCGAAAGCTTGGAGCTCGACCTCTGAAGATGCCTTGCGAAGCTCTCCGAAATGGCGAAGCCGTTCTCCGCGTAATCGATCGCGGGGGACATGAGGGTCTGCATATCCATCGTGCCGTAGGTATTGTAGACCTCCTCCATGCCGCGGACGAAACCGGGCACGCCCGCCTTCGAAAGCGGATCGTTGTGGCGGATGCCCGCCGCGTCGCGGTAATCGAAGAATTTGCTCTCGCCCGTGGAGGGATCGTAAACGAGCATACACCCGCCGCCGCCGATGCCGGAGGCATACGGCTCGAGCACGGCGAGCGCATAAGCGACGGCGATAGCCGCGTCGACCGCGTTGCCGCCGTTGTTCAGGACCTGCGTGCCGATCATGCTCGCGATCATGTTGGAGCACGAAACGGCGCCGTTATCGCTCATAACGACTATCTGCGAGGGCTCGGGCGTAACGACGGGACCGAGCGTGGGCGTCGTTTCGGGCGTCAGACCGGGGGTCTGCCCGGGCTCGGCGGTGATTATCGCCTGCGTGGGGGGCAGGCTCGTATTGACCTCTATGGGGATATCCGTTTCTTCGGGCAGCAGATTCTTTACGCGCTTTACCAGCTGCGCACCGTAAGCGACGGAGCTGAAGCCGATGACGAGCACGAGCGCTATGCACACGAACACGATAAGCCCCTTGTTTTTCTGCGGGGATCTTTTTTCCATTTAAGTACCAGCCTTATTTTGTGATAATGAGTCTTCCGTCCTCTATCTTATAATCCGCGCCCTTTCCCAGATCGGAAGCAAGCGTGCGGAGGATGGTCTTCGATCCGGTGAGCGTGGGCTTGCCCTCCCTCACGTTGAGGGGTACGAGCTCATACGTCACCTTGCCGTCTGCGCCAAAGACGCAGTTCAAAACCGCGCCGCGCTGGGTCTGGGCATACGCCTCGTCCGCGACGAGGTTGCCGAGACCGTAGAATATGTACCCGCCGCCGTATTTTTCGGCGGAGAGCACCGTCTGCGTGCCGGCGCCGATAACGACGTCCGCGCCGCAGTCGATCAGCATGCGGGAAAGCCTCTTCATATAAGAGGAAGGCTTGAGGAGATAGTATTCCGCCCAGTTGACGGTGACGGCAATGAACGCGTCGGGATTCTGCTCGCGCAGGTTCCTGATATCCCTCTCGATCTGATTGTCCCTGTCGTTATAGGTACGCAGATCGTAGCTCTCAAAGGGGCGTGTCTTGTCGTCCGAAGCCTCTATGCCGACGTGGAGGATGCGTATCCCGTCCTGCTCGAACTCCGTCGTGATGGCGGCGTCATGGTTCTTGGTGGTATCGATGCCGGAGGCGTTGATCCCCTCGAACGCGAGCGTCCTCGCCGTTTCGAGAGCGCCCTTCGAGCCGTAGCGGAACATATCCACGCTGCCGATCGTCGCGTCGTTCACGCCGAGCTCCGTCAGCGCCTTCGTGACCTCGGTATTGAAGTACTTCTTCGCAAGCTTCGCGTTGGGGTCTATTATGAATTTGTTGGAAAGCCTTATCGCGAATGCGCTCTGATACGCCTCGATATAGTCGTCGAGTATCGGATCGTTGATGGGCACGCTCAGGTAATCGGCTTTGGAGAGCATATCGCGCACGCCGTCGAAATAGGCGGAATAATCCTTCGCGGTAAGGGTCGCTCCGTCGCCGACGCTGTTCACGTTGCCGGTAAACGTCGCGGTGAAGCCCTCCTTCCCCGCAAGCCCGTCATACTCCGGGATCTTTCCCTCTATCGGGAAATACTTGAGCAGGAAGCACGCGCCGACGAGCACCGCCGCCATGAGCAGATACCAGAACGGAGACTCCGGTTTGCGCCGCCGGATGCTGCGCTGAACGCGGTATCTTAAGCTTAATTTCTGATTGGGATCCATGATAAAGACCTTTCTTCAGATCAGGGCGATGATCTGAACGCCGACGTAGACTATCGCCGTGACCGTGACCGTGCCGATGAGGGTGTACTTGATGCCCTGCTTGGCGATGGTGCTCGCGATGAGGGCGGCGGTGATGACGCCGACGCTGGTCAGCGCGTCGAACGAATCGAATATGCCGCCGAGCGCGAGGTTGAGGAGCAGCCTCAGAATAAGGGCGATGAACACGAACGCGGCGAACTTGCGCTTGCCGTAGAGCATGACGAGACGGGAAAGCCCGAACTCGACGATGACGTACGCAAGCAGTGCAATGGCGAAGGTGCTGAGCACAATGCCGGGGCGGCTCAGGTTGAATGTGAGCGCGAGGTAAGCGGGAACGACGATGCCGCCCGCGGAGATGCCGGTGAGCTCCGTGAAGATAAGACTCACGGCGATGCCCATAATGATCGTCAGATAGACGTAAGACAGTTCAAGTTGCATATCGATCAGGCGTTAACGCCATCCTCCTTTTCCGTTTTTCCGATGCTCATGATGCCTTCGATGAGCTCTTCACCAATGCCGTGTATGTTTCCGATGCCGAATATGACCGCTCCGCCGAGCCTCTTTTTGATCTCCTCGAGCACCTTCTGGGGTTTGGCGGCGTCAAGATTGACGTATTCCGCCTCGAACTTGCCCTTGCGGTATGCGTCCGTGATGGGCTTGGTGTTCTTGCCCACGGCGATGACCGTTCTGCAGGGCAGGTTCGGCAGCACGTCCTCCGCCATCTGACGGGTGCGGTCGCCGCGGTCGCCGCGGCAGTTGGCAAGCACGATAAGGTTGTCCTCCGGGCAGCCCCTGTGCTTTACGTATTTCCAGATCTCGAGCGTGGATACGGGGTCGTTCGCGGCAAAGCCGTTTACGAAGTAATCCTCGTTCCCGGGATCGCCGACGGGATTGACCGTCGCTATTCCGGGATCGGGCGGCGCGGTGAGTATCCCGGCGAGCGCCTCCTCATAATCGATGCCGATCGCCTCCGCAAGGGCGAGGGGCACGGCGACGTTGTTGGGGAACACCGCGTAATTGAACCTGTCGAGATACCCCTCGGGGATCTTCGACTCGTCCGCGACGAACACCTTCGTGTGGCGCTTCTTCGCGATCTTCGTGAAATACTCCGTATAATCGGAGGAGCCGAGCACCAGTATGCCGTTGTACGGTATCGTCACCGTGAAGGCAAGGGCTATCTCGTCGAGCGTCGGGCCCATCTCGTCGATATGATCGGGGAGCACGTTGACGATAACGCCGATATCCGCCTTTATCATCTGCTCCTGATAGACCTTCTGGAGCTCCGGCTTGACCGCCATGCACTCGCACACGAGCGCCTCCGCGCCCATGTCCGCCGCGCGCTTTATAACGCCGAGCTGCTCCTTGATGTTCGCGCCCTCGGGCTTGCGGTCGATGGGCGCCTCGGGCGCGTTCCAGTAGATCATGCGCGCCGCGCTGCCCGTGGTCTTGCCGACGACCTTTATGCCGTGGTATTTGAGCATCGCGGTGATCATCCTCGTGATCGTGGACTTGCCCCTGATGCCGTTCACGTTGATGCGCATCGGGATCTTCTCCACCGTTTTGTTATGCCTTTGCTTTTCTATTATCCCGAGCACCAGGAACGTTACGGCGCAGACGGAGAATAGTATGTATACGGGTAAAAACTTCAATCTGATTCCTCCATTAGCCGGCAAAAAGGGCATAGTATCCCCTTTCGCAAATAATACCAAATTTTATGTTATCACAAAACCGTACAAAAATCAATATTTGCCTTATTTTTTTTACAAATCGACCGTATTTTCCGGCGCATTGCCGCCGCTGACGGCGCCGTTTCCGCGCGATTTTGAAGAGGTTTTCGTTTTTCTTGCCTTTTCCGAAAAAGCCTGTATAATAAACGTATCATTCCGATAAAGGAGTTTTATATCATGGCATCATACCAGGTTCTTTACAATCCCTCCTCCAACAACCGCCGCGGCGAAGCGGAGGCGCACGCGCTCGACGCCATCCTGAAGGACGACGTGCTCACCTACCGCGACGTAATGAAGCTCGGCAGCTACCGAGAATTCCTCATGGGGCTCCCCGTGGACGAAAAAGTCGTCATCTGCGGCGGCGACGGCACGCTCAACCGCCTTGTGAACGACCTTAACGGCTACGTTCCCGTCAACGAGATCTATTATCTCGGCGCGGGCTCCGGCAACGACTTTTTGAACGACCTCGGCAGAAAGCCGGCGGACGGTCTCGTTAAGCTTAACGACTACATAAAGGACCTGCCCGTCGTCACCGTTAACGGCAAGACGAGCCGCTTCATAAACGGCGTCGGCTACGGCATAGACGGCTACTGCTGCGAGGAGGGCGACAAGCAGCGCGAAAAGAGCGACAAGCCCGTCAACTACACCTCCATCGCGATAAACGGTCTCCTCTTCCACTTTAAGCCCGTGAATGCCACCGTCACCGTCGACGGCGTGAAGCACACCTATAAGAAGGTCTGGCTCGCCCCCACAATGAACGGGCGCTGCTACGGCGGCGGCATGATGCCCACCCCCGATCAGGACCGTCTCGATCCCGAAAGGAAGCTCTCCGTGCTCGTCTACCACGGCGTAGGCAAATTAAGGGCGCTGATCGTGTTCCCCTCCATTTTCAAGGGCGAGCACCTGAAGCACGACAAGATGTGCGAGGTGCTGACCGGGCATGAGATAACCGTCGAGTTCGACCGCCCCACCGCCCTCCAGATCGACGGCGAGACCGTGAAGAACGTCACGAGCTACAAGGCGGTCAAATAAGCTTTCATAACGAAACAGGCTGTGCGGGATGCACAGCCTGTTTTAACGTGCCAACGGGGACTATCCCGTCATTTATCATTCACGAACCACACGTACACGTGCGCCGTGCCGTTTTGATCCTTCCCCGTCGGGAAGCCGTAGATCCATTTATATTCCTTGCCCTCCTTCAAGGAGTTCGCCGTAGCGTAATGGTGGTGGTATTCGAGTATCAGCGTGCCTCCGTCCGGGGTCTCGAGTTTGACGAGGTAATAATCCCCGTGCTCCAATATCTCCGTGACGGTGCCCCTTACGTTGTAGCACTGCTTCGAGGGACGCTGCAGCGCGTCATAGCTCATCGCCCACGCGCTTTCGACATAGCTCGTGTAATCGGGCGCGCGCTGCACGTGCATCGTGCGGGTGAATACCTGTCCCTCCGGATCGGTGCAGGTGAAGACTATCTCATAATCGCCCGCTTCCGGCAGCGTTGCAGTAAGGCTGAAGCTCCCGTCTGCGCCGACGATCGGCTCCGTGAGGATCACGAGCTCGTTATCGCAGGCGGCGGTCACGGACGAGCCCGAGGGCGCCATGCCGTGCAGCTCTATCGTGTCGTTGGGATCGGTGATGCGCTGAGAATACCGCGTTTCGCCCATATCCCACGGGAGCATCACCGCGGGCGGCTCCGGAATATCCACCGTGACGGTGATACTGCGCCTGAATACGCAGTATCGCGGAAGCTTCGCCTCGAATATGACGGTATATACGCCGTTCTCCTCATACGTTCTGTCGAACGAGAAATCGCCCCCGCCGTTCACCGCGAGCAATTCGCCGTCGGCGGTGACCTCCGCCTTGACCGGGTAAACGTGCCCGGTGATGTGAACGACGCCGTCCTCCGATACGATCGCGTCGCCGCAGTTGACGACGGCGTTGAGCTCCGGCACCTCGAGCATCACGTAGCCCATGTCCGAAACGGGCTCCAGCGTTCCGTCCGCGTTCTTTATATAGAACTTCGGCTGCACGGAATATGCCGTGGTCTCCATCGGCTCGTCGGGCAGATAATCCTCAAGACTTATCTCGAACACCTTGCGGTCGTCCGCGCCTACCTGATATTCGGTGCGGACGCCGGAGGGCGCTTCGTAAACGATCACGGAGCCGTTCCTCGCATAGATCGTGATGCGGGCCTTCATGGGATCCGCGCTGTTCTGCACTATCTGGGGCGAGCGGGGCTTAAAGGTATCCTCCTCCTTTTTGGGGAACAGGTCGGCGATATAGTCCTTCGCGAAGTATGCCGCCGTGCAGAGTACCGCGATCGCGGCCGTTACCGCGAGAATGACGAGCAGCGCCCTTATTCCCCCGGAGGGCTTCCTTCTTTCGGGCTCCGCCGCCGACGCTTCGGGCTCCTTGGGCGTTTCGTCCCGCTTTGTCTTTTTCACGTCCTTCTTTTCGCGCTTCGCGGGCGCGGGCGTTTCCTCGGCTGGAGCGGCTGCGGCGGGAGCGGCTGCGGCTGGAGCGGCTGCTGCGGGCTCGCAGGCTGTTTTTGCGAGTGGATCGGCGCCCGTCTTGAGCGCCTTGACCGCCTTGTTCAGCTCCGCGGCGGAGGCGAAACGCTTCGCCTTATCCGGCGCGCACGCCTTCAATATCACCCCCGCAAAAGCGGCGTCGGCGTTTGCTGGCGCGGGGAGCTCGGCCCCCGTCATGCGGCGCATCGCCGCCTTTTCACGCTGAACGGGCGAGGCGTTCTCCGGCTCGAAGGGCAGACGCGAGCCGTTCATGAGCGCATAGGCGATGAGACCGAGCGAATAAACGTCGGCAGCGCCGCCGTGCTCCTCGCCCCTTATCACCTCGGGCGCGGAATACTCCGCGGGCTCGTCGTCCGAGGGCTCCTCTGCCGAGCCGTACGCGCGGGCGGCGCTCATATCGCCGAGCGCGAAGCCGCCGTCGGGCTTTATGAAAATGCTCTCCGGTCTTACGCGGCGGTGGGTGATGCCCTCCCTTTCACAGCAGGCGAGCGCGGCGGAGATATCCTCCGCGAGCCTGAGCGTTTCCGTCCCGTTAAGGGGGTTCTGCTTCTGCCTTTTGATAAGCGGCTCGTAAAGCGCCGTGCGTATGAACACGTCGCTGCCGAACCCTCCCTCGCGCGGGATGACGGCGTTTTCCAAACAGCCCGCTATCTGAGGACAGGCGGCGAGCCTTTCCGAAACGGCTATCTCGCGCCCCGCATCGCGCAGGCGCGAATCGGCGTACGCCTCAAGCGTCGCGTCGTCCATGCCGCCCTCCTTAAGGGCCTTTACTATGCTTTCGTCATTGGGGACGGGGATATGCTTCACTGCGGCATACTCCCTTTTGCCGTCCCTCTCCCTGAACACGCGGTAAGTGCGCGAATCGTCGTCCTCCGCGATAACTGCCTCGACGGACCATTCGCCGAACAGGGGCTCGAATTTCCTTATGTTGTCCATTATTCGCCCTTTCCCGGCCCTGCGGCCGAAATATGCTCATGCCCAAAGGGCCGTTATGCCTCCGTCTCCTCCGCATATCTTGCCGCCTGGGTGGAGAAGAGGGTATAATACTTGCCCTTGAGCTCCATCAGCTCGCGGTGGCTGCCGCATTCGACTATCCTGCCGTCCTCCATAACGAGTATCTTGTCGGCGATCGTCGCGCTCGAAAGGCGGTGCGAAATGAATATGCTGGTCTTGTTCTTCCTCAGCTCGTTGAACTGATTGAATATCTCCTGCTCCGCCATGGGGTCGAGCGAAGCCGTCGGCTCGTCGAGTATCAGTATGTCCGAATCGGAGTAGAACGCGCGGGCGATCGCCAGCTTCTGCCACTGACCGATGGAGAGCTCCGCGCCGTCCGCCTCGAAATAGCGCATGAGCGGCGTATCGTAGCCGTTTTTGAGCTTCTCGATGAACACGTCCGCGCCGCTGTGCCCGGCGGCCTCCTTCATCTCGGCTTCGCCCGCCTTGCGCTCGATATCGCCGAATACGATGTTCTCGCCCGCGGTGACGGCGTATTTGCCGAAATCCTGGAATATCATGCCGAACATATCGTAAAGCTCCTTAACATCATACTCCTTTATATCGTGCCCGTCAAGAAGCACCGTGCCGCGCGAGGGATCGTAAAGCCTTGTGAGCAGCTTTACAAGAGTCGTCTTGCCCGCGCCGTTCAGACCCACGATGACGACCGTTTCGCCCTCGTTTATAGTAAGGTTTATGTCCTTCAGCACGTCGCGCTCCATGCCCTGATAGCGGAAGAACACGTTTTTGAACTGGATGGTGTGCCCCGTGCCGCGCTCAACGTGCCGGGGCTCGGGCAGCGAGGGCACTATGGTGGGCTTTTCGTTAAGGAACGAGATGAGGTTTTCTATGAACAGCGTGCCCTCGTAGATATTGGCGGTGGAAGCTATGAAGCTCGACACGCCCGCGCCTATCGCGGTGATGGCGCCCGTGTAGAGCGAGAAATCACCGACGGCGAATTCGCGGCGGAAAACGCCCCTTGCCAGGAATATGTAAAGCAGGCAGTATACCACGCTGGTGACGACCGCCGCGC
>JAEEGH010018288.1_pt1 | contig 14840 bp, 12 predicted proteins | sample 9134181 | NCBI WGS metagenome assembly JAEEGH01 (sample SAMN16246544, study PRJNA631951) | gut metagenome | biome: gut microbiome; feature: rumen; material: DP-attached | host: Bos | place: Iran: Karaj | collected 2018-10 | reverse complement strand
TTCTTGAAAAATTGGAACTTTTCTTTAAAACAAATCATAAATAAAGGCTAAAAAAATAGATTTAAACGGCTTTTGAAAAGCGTTTAAATCTATTTTTATATTAATCTTAAATTATTTATTTTTGTTTTCGGCTTCTTTCATTGCGCGAACCTTAAGTGATAAACCGAAGAGGTTAATGAAGCCTTCGGCATCGTGATGATCGTAAAGATCGCCGGTTGTAAAGCTTGCAAGAGATTCGCTGTAAAGTGAGTACGGTGAAGTTGTACCCGCTTTGATGATATTACCTTTGTAAAGTTTGAATTTAACTTCACCTGTAACATTTTCCTGTGTTGATTCAACAAAAGCGATTAAAGCCTTGCAAAGAGGAGTGAACCATTTACCTTCGTAAACCACATCCGCAAGTTTGTTTGCGATTTCTTTCTTAACTGTAAGTGTAGCACGGTCCAAAATAAGCTCTTCAAGCTGTGTATGAGCTTCCATGAGGATTGTACCGCCCGGAGTTTCATAAACACCACGTGATTTCATACCAACAACGCGGTTTTCTACTATATCAACAATACCGATGCCGTGTTTGCCGCCGAGAGCGTTGAGTTTGCGAATAATGTCGGCAACTTTCATCTTTTCTCCGTTTACCGAAACAGGAACACCTTTTTCAAACTCCATTGTAACATATTCACCTTCATCAGGCGCTTTTTCAGGAGAAACACCAAGCATAAGAAGGTGGTCGTAGTTTGGCTCAACAGCAGGATCTTCAAGTTCCAAGCCTTCGTGGCTGATATGCCAAAGGTTACGGTCACGGCTGTAGCTTTGTGAAGCATCAAAAGGAAGGTCGATGCCGTGAGCTTTGCAGTAAGCGATTTCATCTTCACGCGACTGCATTTTCCATGTTTCGTTGCAACGCCATGGAGCGATTATTTTAAGATCCGGTGCCAAAGCTTTGATACCGAGCTCAAAACGTACCTGATCGTTACCTTTACCCGTTGCACCGTGGCAAATGGCAACAGCGCCTTCTTTTCTTGCGATTTCAACAAGGCGTTTGGCAATAACCGGACGAGCCATTGATGTACCGAGTAAATATTTGTTTTCATATATAGCATTTGCTTTAACGCAAGGCATAATGTAATCTTCGGCAAATTCGTCTGTTAAATCTTCTATATATAATTTAGCGGCTCCGGAAAGTTTTGCTCTTTCTTCAAGACCCGTAAGCTCATCTTCCTGACCTACATTTGCGCAAACGCAAATAACGTCGTAATCATAATTTTCTTTTAACCAAGGGATGATAGCGGTTGTATCGAGACCACCCGAGTAAGCAAGAATAACTTTTTCTTTCATTATTAATTCCTCCTGTATAAAAAATGCATAAAATTGCAAATGATTTTTTGTCTGTAGCTAATATACACCATCTAAAAATAAATTGCAAGTGCCAATTTGATAATTATTCATTAAATTTAAATTTATATAAATTCCTGTTGCTTTATATACAATGTGGTTGTATAATTATTAAGGTAAATCCAAAGTCGGATATCGAAATGGCTGATTTTTACTGCATTTTCGCCATATTCGGCTAAAAAATAACAAATATGAAAGAAGGATTAATATGATTAAGGCCGGAATTATTGGTGCAACAGGATATGCCGGAGCCGAACTCGTAAGACTGCTTACGGCTCATAAAAACGTAGAAATAGTGTGGTATGGCTCAAGAAGCTATATTGATAAAAGATTCAGCGAAGTGTTTGGAAACTTCTTTAATATAGTAGATGAAAAATGTTTGGATGATAACATGGATGAATTAAGCAAAATGGCGGATGTAATTTTTACAGCAACACCGCAAGGATTTTGCTCGTCTCTTGTTAAGGAAGATATTTTAAAGAACACGAAAATAATTGATTTGAGTGCGGATTATCGTATCAAAGATGTTGATATTTACGAAAAATGGTACGGTCTCAAACATCCGACACCGGAGTTTATAAAAGAAGCGGTTTACGGACTTTGCGAAGTTAACAGAGAAAGTATTAAAAATGCTCGCTTGCTTGCAAATCCGGGTTGTTATCCGACATGTTCAACACTTTCGATTTATCCTTTATTAAAAGAAGGAATTATCGATGCATCAACAATTATAATCGATGCGAAATCGGGTACATCCGGTGCGGGACGCGGAGCCAAAGTTAACAATCTTTTCTGCGAAGTTAACGAAAATATAAAAGCATACGGTGTGGCAACTCATCGTCACACACCTGAAATAGAGGAACAACTTTCCTATGCGGCAGGCGAAAAGGTATTGCTTAACTTCACACCTCACCTTGTGCCTATGAACAGAGGCATTTTGGTTACCGCATATGCAAGCCTTAAGAAAAAAGTTTCATATAGTGAAGTTAAAAGCATTTACGAATCATATTATAAAGATGAAACTTTTATTCGCTTGCTTGATGAAAATGTTTGCCCTGAGACACGCTTCGTTGAAGGCAGCAATTTTGTGGATATTAATTTTAAAATCGATGAAAGAACAAATCGCATAATCATGATGGGTGCCATCGATAACCTTATTAAGGGTGCTGCGGGTCAGGCCGTTCAAAATATGAATATAATGTTCGGACTTGATGAGACCGAAGGTCTTATGCAGTTGCCGATGTTCCCATAAAACAGATTTGTTTGTATTAAAGGGGAAGACACTAAAGGGGAATTTAGTGCAAGGATGAAATGATTTATGGTTAGAACAATGACAATAAATGATTACGAAAACGTGGAAAAACTTTGGAAAAAGATAAAAGGTTTTGTAATCAGAAGCATTGATGATTCGAAAGACGGAATAGAGCGCTTTTTAAAACGCAATCCCACAACATGCGTGGTTGCCGAAGAAGAGGGACGCATTGTGGGAAGCATTCTTTGCGGTCATGACGGAAGAAAGGGCTGCATGTATCATGTTTGCGTGGATCCGGACTTCAGACGCAAAGGAATAGGTAAATCCATGGTATTATATGCCATAGAGAAACTTCAGGAAGAAAAAATCAATGATGTTTCCATAATTGCATTTACCGCAAATGATATCGGAAATGCGTTTTGGAAAAAGCTCGGCTGGGAATTAAGATGTGATATAAATTCTTACGAGGTTGAGCTTAATAAGGCAAATGTAAGAACGGTTAACAAATAAAAATGCTTTTGAAAGAGGAATAAAAATGAAAGTTATCGAAGGTGGAGTAACAGCTTCAAAAGGTTTTAAGGCTGCCGTTTGCGCAGCGGAAATCAAATACAAAGGAAGAACGGACATGGCAGCTCTTGTAAGCGACAGCCCATGTAAATGTGCCGGAACCTTTACCACAAATATTGTAAAGGCAGCGCCGGTTATTTGGGACAAAAACATTGTTGAAAACAGTGAGTTCGGCCAGGCCGTTATTATTAACTCGGGAATTGCAAACGCATGCACCGGCGAAAAAGGAATGCAATATTGCAGGGAAACCGCCGAAGCCGTGGAAAAAGCTTACGGTATAAACAAAGATTATGTTTTCGTTGCGTCAACGGGAGTTATCGGCATGCAAATACCGATAGACCGCATTTGCAATGGCGTAAACATGATGAAAGATAAATTCGATTATTCTTTGGAAGCAGGCACAAATGCTTCAAAGGCGATTATGACCACGGATACGGTTAATAAAGAAGTGGCTGTTTCTTTTGAAATAAACGGAAAAGAAGTTCACCTCGGTGGAATGTGCAAAGGATCCGGTATGATTCATCCTAATATGTGCACAATGCTTGGATTTGTAACCAGCGATATTAATATATCAAAATCTTTGTTAAAAGAAGCGCTCTCTGAAAGCGTAAAAGACACATATAATATGGTTTCCGTCGATGGTGATACTTCCACAAACGACACGGTTCTTTTGCTGGCAAACGGAGAGGCCGGAAATGACGAAATAACAACAAAAGACGAAAACTATGAAAAGTTTTTGGAAGCTCTAAACTTTGTAAATACAACACTTGCAAAGAAAATTGCCGGTGACGGTGAAGGAGCAACGGCTCTTTTCGAAGTGAAAGTTGTGGGGGCCGCATCAAAAGAAGATGCCGTAACCTTAAGTAAATCAATAGTTACATCATCTCTTACCAAAGCGGCTATTTACGGACATGATGCAAATTGGGGCAGAATCCTTTGCGCAATGGGCTATTCGGGCGTGGTATTCGATCCCGAAAAGGTTGATTTATTCTTTGAAAGCGCCAATGGTAAAATCCAAATCGTTAAAGACGGAACGGCGACCGATTACAGTGAAGAAGAAGCAACAAAGATTTTATCCGCCGATGCGGTTACGGCCATTGCAGATGTTAAAATGGGTGATAAATGCGCAACCGCTTGGGGATGCGACTTGACTCATGAGTATGTATCCATTAATGCGGATTACAGATCATAATCATTTGATGTTTAGACAATATATCAAAAAGAGGTTAGAAAAATGAACAAAGACGAAATGCAGATGTATCTTGATAAAGCCGGCGTTTTGATTGAAGCGCTTCCATACATTCAAAAATTCAACAGAAAAGTAATAGTTATAAAATACGGCGGCTCGGCTATGGTGGATGACAAGCTGAAAGAAAGCGTAATACAAGATGTTACCCTTCTTAAACTTGTTGGCTTTAAACCGGTAATCGTTCACGGTGGCGGTAACGAAATCAGCTCATGGCTTGGAAAAGTCGGCATGGAAGCCAAGTTTAAAAACGGACTTCGTGTTACGGATGAGCCAACCATGGAAGTTGCGGAAATGGTATTGAATAAGGTTAACAAAAGCCTTGTAACCATGGTTCAGGGCCTTGGAATCAAGGCAATCGGAATCAGCGGCAAAGACGGTGGCCTTTTGCAGGTTGACAAAAAATATGCCGGCGGCGAGGATATAGGCTTTGTGGGAGAAGTAAAGAAAGTAAACGCATCCGTTATTACGGATTTGCTTGAAAAAGACTTTCTTCCGATTGTTTGCCCTATCGGAATGGATGATAATTTTAATACATATAATATTAATGCCGATGATGCGGCACAGGCTATCGCCCAGGAAATGAAGGCCGAAAAGCTTGCATTTTTAACGGATATCGAAGGCGTTTACAAGGATTATGATGATAAATCATCGCTTATTCCGGTGCTTACGCCAAGCGAAGCAAGAAAGCTTATTGAAGAAGGTTCCATACAAGGGGGCATGCTTCCTAAGGTTAACAATTGTATTAATGCGGTGGAAGCGGGCGTTTCAAGAGTGCATATCGTTGACGGAAGGGTACCTCATTGTTTGCTTCTTGAGATGTTTACAAAACAAGGTATCGGAACAATGTTTGTAAAAGAAAAAACAGACGAAGAAAGGTAATTGGCAGGTAATAATTATGACAACAAAAGAATACATCGAAAACGGCGAAAAATATTTAATGCATACATATAACAGATATCAAGTTGTTTTGGAAAAAGGCGACGGTGTCTATCTTTATGATACGGATGGCAAAAAATATCTGGATTTCAATGCGGGCATTGCGGTTTATGCCCTCGGTTACAACAACAAAGAATATAATGATGCATTAAAAAATCAGATAGACAATTTGCTTCATACATCAAACTACTACTACAGCGCTCCTACAGCTGAAGCCGCAAGAAAAGTATGCGAAGCCAGCGGCATGGAAAAAGTATTTTTTACAAATTCAGGAGCTGAGGCAATAGAAGGAGCCTTAAAAATCGCAAAAAAATATGCTAAAAATAAAAATCATGAAATAATTGCCATGAAACACTCATTCCACGGACGTACCATCGGTGCCTTGTCCGCAACGGGAAATGAGCATTACAGAGAGGCTTTCAATCCTCTGGTTCCAAACATTAAGTTCGCTGAGTTTAATAATCTTGACAGCGTAAAAGAACTTGTAAATTCCAATACATGTGCTATTATTTTAGAGACAGTACAGGGCGAAGGCGGAATCTATCCTGCAAGCGCGGAATTCATTAAAGGTGTGCGCAAAATCTGTGATGATAATGATTTAATCATGATTGCGGATGAGGTTCAGTGCGGTATGGGAAGAACCGGAAAAATGTATGCTTATCAGCATTTTGATGTCCTTCCGGATGTTGTTTGCACAGCCAAGGCCTTGGGATGCGGTGTACCTGTAGGTGCTTTCCTTGCAAGAGGAAAAGCAAAAGATGTTTTGGTTCCGGGAGACCACGGAAGTACTTACGGCGGCAATCCTTTCGTAACATGTGCTGTTTCAACGGTTTTTGATTTGTTTGAAAAATATAATGTTTTGGATAATGTTAACAAAGTATCGAAATATTTGGAAGAAAAGCTTGACGGACTTGTATCGGAATTCGATATAGTTGACAGCCGCAGAGGTTTGGGCTTTATGCAGGGACTTGTTTTAAAAGAAGATCTTGCGGGAAAAGTTGTTTCCGAAGCTTTGGATAAAGGCCTTATTATAATAACAGCCGGCGCAAATGTTGTTCGCTTTGTTCCGCCGCTTGTTATCAAAGAAGAAAACGTTGATGAGATGATCGGTATTTTAAGGGGAATTTTAAAAGAAATTTAAAGGAATTCTTATATGATTAAAAAAATTCAGGGTTTAGTGGCCATGATTATCGTGGCATCGGTATTCTTTTGGTGTTATCATTCCTATGCTCAAAACAGGGAAGAGATAATGCCGAAGGAAGAAATCGAAAAAGAAATCGAAATGGAAACATCAAGTGCGGATGTTGTTATTTGGTATTCGGATTCAGCACTTGAAAGTTATCTAAATGATATCTCGGAAACATATTTTAAGAAAAACAATGTTTCGGTAGCTGCCATTTATGTATCTTCCGTTGACTTTCTGGAGACGGTAAATAACATGAACATAAGTGGCAAAGGAGCGCCGGATATTTTTATTACCGGTAGCGAAATGCTTGAAAAAGTATATCTGTCGGGACTTTATAAGGAAAACACGGATACAGACACTTACAATGGGGACAATTATCCTGAGATTGCGCTGAATTGCGTAACATATGAAGATCAGATGTTGGGATATCCCCTTTCGTTTAATGTGTCTTTTTTGGCTTGTAATATGGATAATACGGACTCGATTCCTAAAACCTTTGATGAAATATACAATTTCTCCAACAATTTTGTAAGTCCGGAAAATTCAAGCGTACAATCGATTCTCGAATGGAATGTTTCGGATTTGGTTTACAATTATCCTTTTATAGCTGCTTATTTGAATCTTGGCGGTGAAAGCGGAATTGATTCTTCAAAAGTTGACCTTAACAACCAAAATGCCTTAAAAGCTTTAAAATACTATCAAAACTTAAATACTATATTTGCGGTTAACAAAAATTCTACGGAAGAGAATATTGAGGATGATTTTGTTAATCAAAAAACAGTTTTCGCTATTCTTGATTGCAACAGTGTTTCGAAGCTTGAAAAGGCTGAGTTCAATATAGATATAGCTGAGTTTCCGGATTTGACAAGCAGCTTAAAAACAAAGGCTCTTTCGGAAACAAGCATTTTGATTATCAATCCTTACACAAAAAATGCCGAAAAGGCTAAGGATGTTGCCAAGTTTATGACCTTCGATTATGCCGATAAAATGTATGAAAAAGGCGGTTTGCAATCTTGTAGGCTCCTTAAGGATTACGCAAACGATTACAACGAAAAAATAATCGGATTTTACGAAGAATCCACAAGCTTGCCTAAATTCAGAGTTACCGGGGATTATTGGTTAAGTCTTCAAAACATGCTAAACAGTGTATGGAACGGTGGAGATGCAGAAGAAGAACTTAATGCATTGCAGAGCGGAATCGAAGAAAAAATGCAGATTTATAAATAATTATTTTGTTGCCAGTTTAGGGATTATTTTGTAGAATAGAAATGTCCTTAGGTTATTTTCCTTGGAAAGAGGAAAAGAGTGAAATTTAATAAGAAAATCTTATTTGCATTGATTGCGATATGTTTTATTGTTCTTGGATTATTCTATGCTAATTCCGGCAGCAAAAATGAAGATTATTCCTTGGCGCAGGATGATGAAATCGAATATGAAAGCGCAGAGAGCGAAACTACGGAAAAATCCATGATTTATGTTCATGTTTGCGGCCGGGTTAATAATCCGGGTGTATTTGAACTGGAAAGCGGAAGCAGAGTTTTTGCGGCTATCGAAGCAGCCGGTGGAATAAGCGAATTTGCCGATACGCAGAGTATTAATTTGGCAAAAGAGATAAAAGACGGAGAGCAAATATATATTCCGGAAATAGGGGAGCAAGCAAATGAAGCCGGGTCTGTGGCATCGGATGGATTGGTAAATATCAACACGGCATCGGCGGATGAACTTACAACACTTCCGGGTATAGGTCAGTCAAGAGCAAAAACCATTATAGATTACAGAGAAAAGAACGGTGGATTTTCGGCAATTGAAGACATTATGAACGTTACGGGTATCAAAGACGCTTCGTTTGCCAAAATCAAAGATTTGATAAAAGTATAAATGTATAATTAGGGTTAAAGGAGAATGTAATGGCCGGTAAAGTCCTTGTGGTAGACGATGAAAAAATGATAGTTAAGGGGCTGAAATTCAGTATTGAGCAGGATGGCTATGAAGTCGATTGCGCATACGATGGCGAAGAAGCGGTGAAGTGCGCGAAGTCTTGCGAATACTGCGTTGTTTTGCTTGACGTAATGCTTCCGAAACTGGATGGCTTTGAGGTTTTGAGGCAAATCAGAGAGTTTTCGGATATGCCTGTTATTATGCTTACGGCAAAAGGCGATGATATGGATAAAATCCTTGGTCTGGATTACGGCGCCGATGACTATATTACAAAGCCTTTCAATGTGCTTGAAGTTAAAGCCAGAATGAAAGCCATAATGCGCAGAAGCGCAAAACATTCCGATGATAAGGAACAACCAAAGGAAGTTATAAGCAAGGATATGCGTCTTGATTTGGAAGGAAGACGCCTCTATATAAACAATAACGAAATCAATCTTACGGCAAAAGAGTTTGATTTGCTTGAGCTTTTATGCACAAATCCAAATAAGGTATACAGCCGTGAGAAACTTCTCAGTCTTGTGTGGGGTTACGAATACCCGGGTGATGCAAGAACTGTCGATGTTCACGTTAGAAGACTTCGTGAAAAAATAGAATCAAATCCTAAAGAACCTAAATATGTTCATACTAAGTGGGGAGTTGGTTATTATTTTAAGGACTAATAATTTTACAATTCACAACAGATATATTAAAAGCATGCGCTTTGCGGTGCTTTTAATTCTTATTGTTGCCGGAATTATCCCGCTTATACTCTTTAATTTGGTTTATGTGTCTTCAACCAAAAGTCAGCTAATAGACAAGCGTATCGAGCTTCTTTCCAAGCAATGTACCGTACTTAAAAACAGAATTATATCAAAAGGTGACGTCAACGACTTGGATTATGAAATCACATCATTGTATGACAGCAGAATCGTTGTTATTGATAAAAGCTATAAGGTTGCCTGGGATTCATATCATATTGACAGATCCAAATATTGTATTTCAAAGGCCGTAATAAATGCATTTAACGGAAGCGACCTAAAATACTATGATTCGGATTACGAGCTTGTGGAATTTGTGGTCGGTATGACAGCATCCGAAGAAGACAAGCCTTCTGCGGTTTTGTATGTTACATATTCCGTAAAAGATATTCAGACATCCGTAAATCAGTTGATGATAAACGGAAATATTATGATATCCCTTTTTAGCGTGCTTATTGTTATTTTTGCCATTATTGTTGCGGAAAGATTCGTTAAGCCTCTAAAAAGAATAGAAGACGGCATCGAGCTTGCAACGGTGGGTGTTTTCGACAGAACCATTAAAGAATCCAGCTTTTCCGAAACAAAAAACATTGCGGATGCTTTTAACGGCTTGGTTGCAAAATTAGACGAATATGAAAATTCACGTCAAGAATTTGTTTCAAACGTTTCACACGAGCTTAAAACACCTATAACTTCCATAAAAGTACTTGCGGACGCAATAGTATCAAGGGAAGATGCTCCGGTTGAACTTTACAAAGAGTTTATGAGCGATATTGTCAGTGAAATCGACAGAGAAAATGATATAATAAACGACCTTTTAACCTTAGTCAGAATGGACAAAAACGCTACGGGCTTAAATATGGAAAAGGTTAGTATCAACGATCTTATAGACCTTATATTAAAGCGAATTCATCCGATTGCGGAAAGCAAAAACATCGAAGTGGTTTATGAAAGTCTTAGGGAAGTTTATGCCGATGTTGATGAGAAAAAACTTACAATGGCTATAACCAACTTGGTGGAAAATGCGGTTAAATACAATGTTGATGACGGATGGGTAAGAATCAGTCTTAATTCCGACTCTAAATATTTTTATGTAAGAGTCGAAGATTCGGGTATCGGAATCGCAAAAGAGGATTACGATAAAATTTTTGAAAGATTTTATCGCGTAGATAAGGCAAGATCGAGGGAAACCGGCGGAACCGGTCTTGGTCTTTCCATAACCAAAAATATAATTCTTATGCATAAAGGTAACATTAAGGTTAGCAGCGAGGCGGGCCACGGAACTACATTTGCCGTGAGAATACCTTTGGTTTATACACCTCCCGAAGATGCGGAAGAAAGGCAAAAATAATGAAAAAATTTATCATATCATTTTTGCTTGCAGCGGCCTGTTCTTTTGTATTTATGGGATGTGCGGGCAAGGAAAGAAATTATTCATATGTGGAAGATTATGTATATAATTCAATAGATCTTTACTATGTCAGCAATATGATTGACGAGTTAAAGCCTTTAAAGCATACTCTTGCAGCCAAAACAACGACGGAGCAAGTTGAAGAAGTTTTAAGTTTATTGTTTACGGATTCGAGGGATTCCGGATACAAGAATCCTTTTGATGACAATGTTCAATGTCTTGAAAACAGCTTTAATAATTCGATTTTATCACTGAACTTTAATTCTGAGTATTTGTCAATGGATAAAGAAAGAGAGCTGCTTGGACGTGCGGCAATAGTACTCAGCCTTTTACAAATCGATGGTGTAAGCTATGTAAATTTCAACATTGATTCACAACCTTTAACGGATTCTGCCGGAAGAATCATAGGAAATATGAATAGGCAGTCCTTTGCGGATGTTGTGGCCAGCGGTGAGAGCTTAAACAGCTTTATAAATCTGACACTGTATTATGCGGATGAATCGGGAAATGCGCTTATTCCGGTTTCAACCACAATTGAATATGATGAAGTCGAATCCGTTGAAAGACTGGTGGTGGAAGCTCTTATTGACGGCCCGGAAAGTCTTGGAAAATACAGCCTTATAAATGCAAGTGAAGAGGATGCAAGCCAAGAGGTTTATCCGACATTGGAAGATGATATTGAAATAGTCAGCGTTTCAACAAAAAACGGCATTTGCTATGTGGATTTTGATGAAGAATTCATTAAACAAAATACCTCGGTTGACAATGATGTGATTATTTATTCTTTGGTAAATTCCTTATGTGAGTTAAACTACGTTAATCAGGTTCAGATATCGGTTTTGGGAGATTCGCAAATAGTCTTCCACGGAGCAATAGAACTTAACGATCCGTTTATAAGAAATCTTAATATTGTGAAAGGATAACAGCGTGAACAGACCATTAACTTTTGCATGTGTTGGTCTGGTGCTTGGAGAGGCTACAGCTGTTTTAATAGCTAAGAACGGCAAGGTTACAAATACCTTGCTGTTTTTGCTGCTGATATTTGCTATAGCTTTGCTGACTATTGCTTTTAAAAAAGTGGTAAATGCGGCAAAATTCGCAAATTTTAAAAGACTTTTTTTGATTTTGTTGATGTTTTTATTCATAGGGGCTTTGCGTTTGAGCTTTTTCGACCAAAAACTTAAGGCCGGTGATTCCTTCAAAACAAATGGAGACGTGATATGCCTGGGGGAAGTCGAAAGAATTGAAACAAAGGATGACTATTCGAAATGCTATATTAAAGCAAAATACTTATTGGACGAGCAAACGGGAAAAAGCATTAAAAACATTAAGCTTATTTTAAATGCCGAGGCTTTTGACAATATAAGAGTCGGAAATATTATAAAGGCCGATTGCAGTAACAAGGGCTTTAATACTGCAAGAAATCCCGGCAATTTCGATCAGAAAAAATACAACAATTCATTGGGATATTTTGCAAATTTAAAAGTAAAAAACATAAGTGTAAGAGATTATGGCGTAAATTATTTCAAAGAAGCCGTATGCAATCTTAAAGATAAAATACAAACATTGATCGATGAAATCGCCGGCGACAAAGCCCCCTTAATCAAAGCGATAATCACGGCGGACAAAGCTGATTTAAGTCCTGATACGAAAAACGCCTATCAACTGGCGGGAATATCCCACATCCTTGCTGTTTCGGGCCTTCATGTATCTATTATCGGTATGGCCTTTTATAAGTTGCTTAGAAAAGCCTTTTCCTTTACGCCTGCGGCAATTGCAGCCGGATTTCTGATGATTTCCTTTAGCTTTTTATGCGGAAACAGCGTATCGATTATGCGTGCGGTTATAATGTTTGCCATAAAGCTTTTGGCTGATGTGTTGGGAAAAAGATACGATATTATAACGGCTCTCAGCCTTGCGGCAATCTTGCTTTTGCTGGCTAATCCCTTATATTTGTTTAATGTATCTTTTGAAATGTCGTTTCTTGCCATAAGCGCAATAGTGCTTCTCGGAAAGGCGCTTATAAATGCTTTTGAAATAAAAAGTGATATTGCAAAAGCGGCAATGACGAGCCTTAGCATAACGGTGCTTTCAACCCCCTTGCTTATTAATTCGTATTTTCAAATGTCTCCCTACAGCGTATTGGTTAATCTGATAGTAATTCCGCTTATGTCCTTAGTTTTAGCCTCCGGGCTTTTGTCTGTATTTATCGCAAGTTTTAGTTTGCTTTTGGCAAAAATCTTTCTGGCGGCAGCTTATTATATTCTTTGCTTCTACGATTTGATTTGCAATTTATTGGAATGCCTTCCGTTTTGCGTAATAAACATAGCCCACATGAGCATAGCAAGAATAACAATCTACTATTTGCTTGTTTTCCTGATTATAGTTATATGTTTTTTACGAAAATATTGCTTGGAAAAAAGTGATTTTGGGCATGAAAATATTAAAGCTTTTTTAATCAACAAAAGAAAATTTGCACTAACCGTGCTTATATTGTTTGCTTTTGTAATCTTTTCCGGCACCATAAGATTTAACTCCAATCTTCAAATTATTTTTATGGATGTGGGTCAGGGAGACGGTATAGTTATTAAAACTCCGAATAACAAGGTTGTTTTGATTGACGGAGGAAGCAGTGATGTAAAAGATTTGTATGAAAACAGGCTGGAAAGCTGTTTGAAGTATTATGGTATAAAATCCATTGATTACAGTATAATAAGCCACGCAGACAGCGATCACACAAGCGGGGTGATTGAAATGTTGAACAGTCCTTATGTTGATAAAGTCAAAGTTAAGAACATTATTCTGTCAGAAGCGGCCAAAAACAACGACAATTACAGGGAACTTAAAAGCGCAGCAAAAAACGCCGGTTGTGAAATCAATTATATTTCAAGGTCGGCAACAATCAGTCTTGATGGTGTGATTTTAAAAAGCTTATATCCCATAAAAGGCGATTACAGCGATGATGAAAACGAAAATTCCCAGGTTCTGACTCTAAGCTTTGCTGAGTTCGATTTGCTTTTAACCGGGGATTTGGGTAAAGAAGGGGAAGAAAAGTTACTTAAGGCGGGTCTTGATAAAGAAAAATATGAGGTGCTGAAAGTGGGGCATCATGGCTCTAAAAATTCATCCACAAAGGAGTTTTTGGAGGCTGTAAATCCCGATACGGCCGTTATTTCTGCCGGAGTAAACAACAGATACGGGCACCCTCATAAAGAAAGCCTTGAAAGATTGAATGCTACGGGTGCAAAGATTTATACAACAAACATAAGCGGAGCGATTATCCTTGAAACGGACGGAAAGAGCTATAAAATTAAGCCTTATTTGATTGACAATAAAAGCCAATACAATTAGAATTTATATAGTTGTTTATTGATTTTTTAATCGATAGCAGGGAATTTTTATTAATCGGGTAAGTATATGAAAAAAATCAACGAAGATATTAAAAACTCTTCATTTGAAGGCATTTATCTGCTTTACGGCGAAGAAGCATATCTTAAAAATCAATATAAAAACAAATTAAAAGATGCCATTGTGGGAGACGATGGCATGAATTATTCGTATTTTGAAGGCGATTTAAATTACGAAGAACTCGAAGATATGGTGGTAACCATGCCGTTTTTTGCAGACAAAAGGCTGATTGTTATTGACAATTCCAAGGCTTTCAAGGCGAAGAAGAAGGATGATGAAGGCGCGGATAAAGACAAAAAAAGCGAGCATCCCCTTGAAAAAATCCTTGATAAAAAAATCGAAGAAGTGGTTATAGTATTCGTTGAAGAGGATGTGGACTTAAGAAGCAGGCTGGTTAAGCGCATTCAAAAAGAAGGCTATATTTGCAAATTGGATGCACAAGACGAAAGCGTGCTTTGCAAATGGGTTCAAATGAAAGTTGCCGAAAAAAACTGCAATATAAGTCCCGCAATTGCCAATTATCTTATAGAATGCGTAAGTACAAATATGGAAAATCTCATTAATGAGATTGATAAGCTTTGCGCATACGTGGATGACAAAAAAGATATTACAAAAGATGATATTGACAAATTATGCGTTAAAAACTTAAATACAGTTGTTTTTGCCATTACCAACAATATGATGGAAAAAAACGTTAAGAAGGTTTTGAAGATTTTCAACGACTTGCTTGCCGAGAGGGAGCAACCTATGAGGATCTTATATTTGCTAAG
>JAEEGH010018287.1_pt1 | contig 14840 bp, 15 predicted proteins | sample 9134181 | NCBI WGS metagenome assembly JAEEGH01 (sample SAMN16246544, study PRJNA631951) | gut metagenome | biome: gut microbiome; feature: rumen; material: DP-attached | host: Bos | place: Iran: Karaj | collected 2018-10 | reverse complement strand
CACAATTATCCTAAGGATTGTTTGGAAGCTTTTAATACTTTTCAAATGTCTGTGCTGTAAATTACAAATCCTTATAAGTGCAAAATCAGTGAAAGTACACCCGCAGAAAGCTCCCTTTGCCCTCTAAGAAAATCTATAATCTTCGCAAAATTGTTTGTGGCTGAGGTGGCAAGAGGGCCTGGGCGGGCCGCGGGAGAGGATTTTTAGGGGGAATTGTGGAAGGCGGCCACAGTTTTAAGAAAAAGTTGAATATCGAAAATGAAAGTGATATAATTGACAAGGTTTTGTGTCTGGTTGGTTTTGTGTAACAAAATTATATCGGATAATTAGAGAATGATATATTTAAAAGGAGAAAAGATATGTTCTGTGAAAAGTGCGGAAACAAAGTAGAGGATGGCGTTTCATTTTGCCCATCATGTGGTGCTCAGTTAGCTGCTACAGCAGCAAATCAGGCTCCAGTAACAAATGCAAATCAGTTTAATGCAAAGGAGACTGTAGATAAGGTTGTTGCAAAGGCAAAGACAGTTTCAAAGAAGACATGGGCAATTATTGCTGCTGTTTTAGTAGTATTAATCGTTGTTGTTACTATCGTAAATAACAAGTCAAAGACTATTAACTTAAATGATTACTTAGTACTTGAGTTTGATGGTACAGATGGTGATGGATATGCTACTTGCTACATCGATTGGGATGAAATCGAGGATGACTTCGAGGACAAGATCGAGCTTACAAGCAAGGGTAAGAAGGCTATCGAGAAAGAGTATAGAGCATGGGGAAACCGTGATTTCGATGCTGATGATTTAGATGGCGATGAGTTAATCGATGCTCTTAGATATTGTGTAGATGTTGAGCTTTCTGATTACTATTACCTTTCAAACGGAGATACTGTAAAGTACAGATTCGATGTTGAGGATGAGTTGGATGAGCTTGATATGGATATTGAGGATGTTTTCAACATCAAGCTTAAATATGAGAACGGAAAAGAAAAGGTTACAGGCCTTAGATAATTAAATTTTGCCCTGGCATTTGCCGGGGCATTTTTGTACTTATCGCACTTTACTACGCTAAAGAGTTTTGGTACACTTATTGCAATTAGAAGAGAATAATCATAGGAGAAGGAAAATGCCAGTATTTGATTTTGCAAACGAAGAGAAAGAAAATAGTGTAGCTGTAAAGACTTATGTGACCTTTAAATCTGATGAGCCAGTGGCTACAGCGGAAAAGCCTATTTTTGTTTTGGAAGGTAGGGCGGATTTGGTTCATCATGTGAATGGTGTTTTCACTAATCCGATTGCAAGGACAAGCTTTGAATACGATGGAGAAAACGGAGCTCGGTCCTCAGATATTTTACGAGTTGACCTTCGATTTGTAAGTCTTATTGGCTGGCTTGGAGAAAATCATATTCCGGTTAGACTTTCAGGAAAGCAGACAGGTGAGGGGTTTGCTGTCTATAAAATCAGGGAAACTGGTATTGGAAATGGCAAGCTTTCTTCTGAGGATGGCTTTTTACAGTTTATGATGGAGCGGCTTTTTGCATCCTCTGCGCCTTCTGAGGAGGAGCTTGATGAGGAAGAACTGGAAGATGGCGACGATATGAAGCTTACAAGTCTTCAGTCTATTACCGACTTTATTACCTGCGCAGGCAGAACTTTTCCCGATAATATACGACTTTGGGCTAGACGAAACCTTGCGGTGGCAAAGTCAGCAGAGGTTACAATCGAGGAGCGCCGCCACGCTCAGAGAGCACTTTCGATTATGACAAGTATTCAGTGGAAGAGTGATTATTTTGAAGCAATTGATCCTGTTGCGGCTCGTAAAATTCTCGATGAAGAGCTTTATGGATTGGAATCTGTAAAGCAGAGAATAATGGAAACTGTTATCCAGATTAATCGTACACATACATTACCTAGCTATGGATTGCTGTTGTGTGGACCTGCTGGTGTTGGAAAATCTCAAATCGCATATGCGGTAGCGAGAATTCTCAAGCTTCCATGGACAACACTAGATATGAGCTCGATTAATGATCCAGAGCAGCTGACAGGTAGCTCTAGAATTTATTCTAATGCAAAGCCAGGAATCATTATGGAAGCCTTTGCAAATTCTGGCACAAGCAATCTTGTTTTCATTATTAATGAGCTTGATAAAGCAAATTCTGGTAAGGGCAACGGAAATCCGGCGGATGTTTTATTGACTCTCCTTGATAATCTTGGATTTACTGATAATTACATGGAGTGTATGATTCCAACAATGGGGGTATATCCAATTGCTACAGCAAATGTTAAGGCGGATATTTCAGCGCCACTTATGTCACGTTTTGCTGTGATAGATATTCCTGATTATACAGTTGAGGAGAAGAAGGAAATCTTCCGTAGATTCTCATTACCAAAGGTGCTAAAGCGAATTGGTATGTCGGAGGAAGAGTGTCAGGTAACGGAAGATGGGCTTGATGCAGTAATGGAAAAGTTTGTTATCTCTACGGGTATCAGAAATGTGGAGCAGGCCGCAGAACATTTGGCGGCAAACGCTTTGTATCAAATAGAAGTTGATGGGGTAAAAAAAGTTTGTTTCGATAGAAAAATGGTGGAAAAACTTTCGTAAATGGGGTTTACAAGAAGCAAAAAACTGTGTTAAATTCTATATGTAATTTAAACAATATATTCAATTTCAAAGAAAGGAGAGCAGCTATGGATAAATCGGACAGTCACGGGCAAAATTACATTTTAGCTGCTCTTTTATAATATCTTTAGGGCAGTTATCAAACTTGTGACTATTTTTATATTTATGCCTATAGTTCGTGTGAAACTATGGAACCAAAGGAATTATTAGAGGATAACAAGACCCAAGAGATTATCGACTTACTACGCTCTAATATTAGCGCTGAGCAGATGGTGGAGGCTTTGGATGATTATCATGAGAATGATATCGCCGAGGCATATGAGGCTTTGGAGCCTGAGGACCGTCAGCGCTTATTTGGCATCTTAGGTGCAGAGCGTCTATCAGAGATTTTCCCTTATATCGAAGACGTAGGTGAATATTTAGCAGAGATTACCCCTGAACAGGCGGCAGATGTCCTTGAAAACATGGACGCTGACGATGCGGTTGATGCTCTTGAGGACATTGAGGATGAGGAGCAGAGAGAACAGCTCATTTCCCTCATGGACAAGGATGCGTCTGCTGACGTACGATTGATTAATTCTTACGATGAGGATGAAGTTGGTAGTATGATGACTACTAATTTTATTGTTATCGGTCAGAATTTCTCTGTAAAGCAGGCTATGCGTTCTTTGATTTCTCAGTCAAAGGACAATGACAATATCAACACAATTTACGTTGAAGATGAAAACAAAAAATATTACGGCGCTATAGAGCTTAGAGACTTGATTTTGGCTCGTGATTATACTCCGCTTGAGGACATTATTTCTCACAGCTATCCAAGTGTAAAAGCTGATGAAAAAATCGCTGATACAATCGAAGATTTAAAGGATTATGCTGAGGATTCAATTCCAGTACTTAATCCTGCAGATGAGATTATCGGTGTCATCACAGCACAGGATATTATCGAGGCTGTAGATGATGAATTAGGAGAGGACTACGCTCGATTAGCTGGTTTGACTGCCGAAGAGGATTTAAATGAAAAGCTTGGAGAGAGTATCAAAAAGAGAATTCCATGGCTTCTTCTTTTACTTGGCCTTGGACTTGTAACTAGTACAGTTATTGGTATTTTTGACAAGGTAGTTGCTTCGGTGGCAATTGTAGTTGTTTTCCAGTCGCTGATTCTCGATATGGCTGGAAATGTCGGTACACAGTCGTTGGCTGTTACTATCCGAGTGCTTATGGACGAGGAAATCTCAGGTGTTGAGAAGGCTAAATTCGTTCTTAAGGAAATGCGAGTTGGCGGTACAAATGGAGCGATTCTTGGCGTGCTAGCATTGCTTTTTGTGGCATTATATTTACATGGCATGAAGGGCTATATGTGGTGGGCAGCCTTTAGAATATCTGGAATAGTAGGATTCTCATTGTTTGTGGCAATGATTGTATCGAGCCTTATTGGCACGATTATTCCTATTTTCTTCCACAAGATTAAGGTTGATCCTGCGGTAGCATCAGGTCCACTTATTACTACCGTTAATGATTTAGTTGCAGTTGTGACTTATTATGGCTTAGCAGGTTTGTTACTAGTTGGTCATATTTAATTGCATAAGGGGGAGGGATTATGAAGGTACTGAATTTTGGTTCGCTGAATTTGGATTACACCTATGCGGTAGAGCACATAGTTCGAGAGGGTGAGACCGTTTCCTCAAAAGGCGTTACGCTAAACCTAGGAGGAAAAGGCTTTAATCAATCGGTGGCTTTGGCTAGGGCAGGAGTTCCTGTTTATCATGCTGGTCTTGTTGGTGAGGAAGGATTGGACTTCTATGACAAGTGTCAGGAATGTGGAATCAAAACTGACTATATCAAGACTGTGGCTGGCAGATGCGGACATACAATTATTCAGGTAGACGATGAGGGCCAGAATAGTATCGTTCTATATGGTGGCGCAAATCATAAGAACACCAAAGAATATGTGGATGAGGTCCTAAAGAATTTTGAAACTGGAGATATTCTTGTTCTCCAGAATGAAATAAATGAACTTTCATACATAATTGAGCAGGCCTTTGCAAAGGGGATGACAATAGTTCTTAATCCTTCTCCAATGGATGAAAGAATTGATGAGTGCGACCTGGGCAAGATCTCAATTTTTGTATTGAATGAAACAGAGGGGCAGCAGCTTACAGGAGAGACTACTCCTGCTACAATTGTTGCAGCTATGCATGCCAATTATTCCAATGCAAAGGTAATGCTTACCCTTGGAAAGAGTGGTTGCATTTACCATCATGGCGATGAGGAATACTACCAGGCAGCTTTTGATGTGGATGCAGTGGATACCACAGCAGCAGGTGATACATTCACAGGATTTTTCATTGCAGGACTAATTAAACAAATGCCAATCAGAGATATTTTGGTTATGGCCTCAAAGGCTTCTGCCATTGCAGTAACAAAGCCAGGGGCGGCAGCATCAATACCTTTTATGTCAGAGGTTGAGCTATTTGAAATAAAATAAGATTTAATGAGCACCATTTGTTGATATTGATACGATTGTCAACATGTGGTGCTCTTTTTCACAAATTTTCCATAAAAAGACACAAAATCTTGTAGAACTTGGGACCCATATAAGGTAAAATTGAATTATCAGAAAACTTCATCTATGCGTACTGAATTGACGTATAGCTCTGATGGAAAATTTAATAAGGAGCGTGATCCCTATGAAGAAAAACTACGTACTAGACACAAATATCTTGATTCACTGCCCATCAGCAATTTTCGGTTTTGATGATAACAATGTTATTATCACAACCACAACACTTCAGGAGCTTGACTCAAAGAAAACCGCTTATGCAGAAGTGGGCTATGGCGCTCGTGAGTCAATCAGAAATATCGAATCTATTGAGGGGGATTACGCTGAGGGTGTTCCGATGCCAAATGGCGGAACATTTAAAATTGCAAAAGAATCTGATTTTGAAAAGCTGGTTCCAGCAGAATTCACATTAGACAGACCGGACAACAGAATAATTAATGGTGTGCTTGCTATTGGAAAGAGTAGCGAGCTTGAAACTATACTAGTTACAAATGATATTTCAATGAGAATTAACGCTACAATGTGTGGCTGCGTTGTTCAAGGTTATCACAATGAGATGATTCTGGATAACGAGAATTATACGGGGCGAAGAGATATTACTCCTGAGGATGTTGAGAGCCCATTTAATAAGGGCTTTATCGAGAACGAGTTTGGAATTTGCAAGGATGGAACAAACTCAGCACTTTATACATTTAAGACTGATGGTTGGCATTTGTTGAAGGATAGAGATTACTACACTCCATATTGTCAGCCAAGAAATGTAGGTCAGAGATTTGCTTTATATGCACTTCTTGCACACCCAGAGGATATCCCCCTTGTTATTTTAAAGGGTAGTGCTGGTACCGCAAAGACATTCCTTTCATTGGCTGCTGGTCTTCAGGGCTATTATCACAATGGCTATGACAGAATAATGATTACTAGAAGCAATACTCTTTCAGACAATGATTTGGGATTCCTTCCTGGTGATTTGGAGGAAAAAATGACGCCTTTAATTTCTCCATTTATGGACAACCTTCAGGTACTTTTGAAGGGACAGAACGAGGAAAAGGAGCAGATTAAGATTCAGATAGAGGATATGTTTGAAACTGGAATCATCGAGATTTGCTCGTTGGCATACATGAGAGGACGTTCTCTAGTAAATTCATTTATTATTGTTGATGAGGCTCAAAACTGTACAATTGGCCAGGTTCTTGAGATTATCACCAGAGCTGGTAAGGGCTCAAAGGTTGTTTTACTTGGAGACCCTGACCAGATAGATTCTCCAAAGCTAGACAGGAGAAACAATGGATTATCCTTTGCAGCAGAGAGAATGAAAGGCTCTAAGCTCTGCGCTCAAGTCACCTTTGATGAGAGCGAGACAGTTCGTAGCCCACTTGCTGCAGAAGGTGCAAAGAGATTGGTTATTAAGTGATTTTTCGCAGTTGTAATAAATCCTCCTTAACGGGGCTCGGATTTCCGGGCCCCATTTACTTGTGAGGGAGAATCTGTTAATTTGTTAATTAAGATTAAATAAATATTAAATTTCAACTGTACCACTTGAAATAGTACAGAAAAGATGTATACTTGCCTTAACTTATTCATGAATCTCGTATGGAGGATTATTATGAAAAGACGCATTTCTTTAATTCTTGCAATGACTATGATTGCTACAAGTCTTCTTGCTTGCGGCAAAGAAGAGGATAAAGAGACTGAGGTTGTAACCGAGGAAGAACAGGCAGAGACAGTGGAGGAAGAAGAACAGACAGGGGAAGAAACTGTTGATTCAACTCCTGAATATGCATACACCTCGGTGGAGTATGACAATGACTACGAGTATTTTTCAGGTAAGATTCAGTGTGTTGAAATTACAGACCAGATTTTCACTAACTTGGCTGAAGCGGTAAATACTTATTTTTCTGACCAGGTAAAGAACTTTAACAAGACCTGCGAGTCAATGGTTGAGGATGCAAAGAAAACAAACGAATCCTTGGCCCAGGATAAGACGGAGAATGAGGGGGCGGAAAATGAGTACGTTTATGATTACACCGCCTATTATGAATACGATATAAGCGTTGAGGTGACTCGTTGCGACAACAAGCTTTTTAGCATAAAAATCGATGAGTATTCTTTTGAGGGCGGTGCAAATGGTACCGAGAATGAATATGGCGTGACTTTTGATTCTCAGACTGGAGAAATTCTTGAAAATACGCTCTTTGATGATTATGCAGATATAATAAAGGACGAGATTCTCACAGAGATAGAGACTTCTTCTGATGAATTTAAGGAGCAGCTGTTTACAGATTATAAGGATGAGGTTGAGCGAATAAGCACCAGTGGTCTTGCTATCGTTGGAGTGTGGTTTAACGAACGCGGTATCGTAATCGCTTTTCCAGAGGTTTCAATAGCACCACATTCAGCAGGTACTATTACCTTCAATATTCCATATAGCAAATTAGAGGGATTCGATACGAATTACCTTCCAGATGGAGAATTCTATACTGCAGATATTTCATCAATGGGGCTTGCAGATCTGATTGATGTTAATGGTGATGGTGTTGAGGAAGTTGTTTATTTAGAGTCATCAGAGGATGAGGATGAATATTATTACACATATATTCTCCATGTAGGAGAGGATGAAATAAAGCTAGAGGATTACGAAATGTGGTCTTGCTCACCAATGTTTGTACATTCTAGCACAGGTAATTACATTATCATGCAGACTTTGGGGCTTAGCGATTACAACACATTCTACATGTATAATGTAAATAAGAATTATGCTTTAATTCAGACCATGGCCGGTCACATCGATGATATTACTGATGGGCAGGCTCAGATTAGCAATACAGTTTACGCTTTTGGCACATGGACGGCTGTAAAGAATTACAGCTATGACGGAAACGGATTTGATACAACTGAGACAGTTGATAGATTCAACAATGACCCTAGAACTAATCCAGATGCTATTGGTATTACACTCCTAAAGAAATTGGAGTATACGACTTCAGATGGTGAGACAGAGACTTTGAGCAAAGGAACTGTAATCTATCCTCAAACAAACGATGGGGAAAAGCTTGAGTTCATAAATGAAGATGGCTCGATACAAGGCTATTTTACATACACATACGCAGATGGTATACGCTTTGTAAATGGTGTTAGCGAATACGACCTATTTGAAGGCATGCCATATGCAGGATAAATGAGAATAATATGAGGTTAAGGGATTTGCCCTTAGCCTCTTTTTTTGCTATAATTTTTTGACTGGTATCATGTGATTTTTTTAGAAAAATATATATAAAGGACATAGATTATGAGAATAGGAACGGGTTATGATGTACATAAGCTTGTAGAGGGACGTGACCTTATTATTGGCGGTGTCAAAATTGAGCATACGCTAGGTCTTTTAGGTCATTCTGATGCTGATGTACTTTTGCATGCAATTGCGGATGCAGTTCTTGGCGCAGCAGGCCTAAAGGACATTGGGGCGCATTTTCCTGATACAGATCCAAAATACAAGGGTATCTCATCTATGCTATTACTTGAGCATGTGAGAGAGCTTGTTATGGACAATGGCTATGTAGTAGGAAACGTTGATGCGACAGTCATTGCGCAGGCACCAAAGATGCGACCATATATTGAGCAAATGGAAGAGAATGTTGCACGATGTTTGGGCATCGATGTTGATCAGGTCAATATCAAAGCGACAACGGAGGAGCACCTTGGCTTTACTGGACGCGAGGAGGGAATCAGTGCTCAGGCAGTCTGTCTTCTCTATGAATTCTACGACGGAAGCAACGTAGTATACGACAGCGGGCGCAGTTGCGAAGGCTGCAGCGGTTGTACTCGAAAATAAATTATTAAATTGTATTTGTAGGCAACAAGCTCTTAGATCTCTTAAGTGAGACATGTAGTCGAACGGAGAGATGCTAAGGCTTGTAGCCGTAACAAATACAGATGGGAGATAACAGATGGGAGATAAAATGGAATTTAAATTTTATAATACACTTACGAGAAATATTGAAGAGTTTCATCCAAATGAGGAAGGCAAGGTCGCTATGTACACCTGCGGCCCTACAGTTTATCACTTTGCTCATATTGGAAATATTCGTACATATATCATGCAGGATGCGCTTATCAAGTCATTGGAGTACGCAGGCTATGATGTAAAGCGTGTTATGAACATCACAGATGTAGGTCATCTTTCTTCTGATGCCGATACTGGCGAGGACAAGATGGTTGCAGGTGCAAAGCGTGAGCACAAGACAGTAATGGAGATTGCAAAGTTCTATACAGATGCATTCTTTACAGATTTTGATGCAGTTGGGAATAAGCGCCCAGATGTGGTTGAGCCAGCGACAAATTGCATTCCTGAATTCATTCATATGGTAGAGGTTCTAATTGAGAAAGGCTATGCATATGTGGCAGGTGGTAATGTTTATTTTGACACAAGCAAACTTGAAGATTACTATATTTTCTCATCATCAGTGGAAAAGGAAGCCCTTGAGGTTGGTGTTCGTGATGATGTAGAAGAGGATATAAACAAAAAGAACAAGACAGACTTTGTGCTCTGGTTTACAAAGTCAAAGTTTGAGGACCAGGCTCTTAAGTGGGATAGTCCATGGGGCGTTGGTTATCCAGGATGGCACATTGAGTGCTCATGCATTTCAATGAAGCATCTTGGAGAGTATATGGATATTCACTGTGGTGGTGTTGATAATATTTTCCCACACCACACAAATGAGGTGGCTCAGTCTGAGGCATACTTGGGTCACAAGTGGTGCAATTACTGGTTCCATAGCAATCACCTTAATGACCAGTCTGGAAAGATGTCAAAGTCAAAGGGAGCCATCCTTACAGTTTCAGTTTTAAAGGAAAAGGGCTATGATCCACTTGTATACAGATTCTTCTGCTTACAATCACATTACCGCAAGCCACTTGTATTCTCGTGGGAAAATTTGGACAACACAGTTCAAGCATACAACAAGCTTGTAAAGCGTGTTAGTGAGCTCAAGGCTGATGGTGCTGTAGATGAGGCGGTAAAGACTGAGTTTGAGAATAAGTTCTGCGAGGCTGTATCAAATGATTTGAATACATCAATGGCCATCACTATTCTTTATGATGCATTAAAGGCCGATACTAATGATGCAACAAAGCTTGCGTTAGTAGAGAGTTTTGATAGAGTGCTTTCTCTTGATTTGATTAATCACGCAAAGGCACTTGCAGAGGGAGACTCTGTGGATGCTGAGCTTGAGGCTTATATAAATGATGCTATCGCTCGACGCGCTGAGGCAAAGAAGGCAAAGGATTTTGCTACAGCTGACGCGATTCGCGATGAGCTTTTAGCAAAGGGAATCGAGATTAAGGATACTCGTGAAGGAGTAGTATGGAAGCTAGTTTAAATGAATATTTAAATAGCAAATTTGATATTGAACCAAAGGATATTCGCACATATTCGCCGTTGACTTTGGCTTACATCGGTGATGCGATTTTTGATGTGGTGATTCGTTCTATTCTTGTGAATAAAGGAAACACTGCGGTTAATAAATTGCATCAGAGGGCAAGTTCTATTGTGAAAGCGCCTACACAGGCAAAGATGGCTGCAGCGTTAATGGATGAATTTACCGAGGCAGAGGCTGATTGGTATAGGCGAGGCCGCAATTCTAAGCCACACACTAAGGCTAAGAATGCTACAACAATGGATTACCTTGAGGCAACAGGCTTCGAAGCGGTTATGGGCTACCTATATTTGACAGGCGATATGGACCGTATATGCGAATTGATCAACCGTGGAATCGCTGCATTGGAATTAGATATATTGGAGTAAAAAATGGAAGAAAGTAGAATTGTAGAGGGTCGTAATGCTGTATTAGAGGCATTTAGGTCTGGAAAAACTATAGACAAGTTATTTGTTCTTGAAGGCTGCAAGGATGGTCCAATACAGACTATCTTGCGTGAGGCAAAAAAGAGCAAGGACACTGTAATTAGCTTCGTAAAGAAGGAACGTCTTGATCAGCTTTCAGAGACTGGGAAGCATCAGGGAGTTTTAGCATATGCAGCAAGCTATGATTATGTAGAGCTAGAGGATATCATGGCAGCAGCCAGAGAAAAGGGTGAGGACCCATTCCTTATTATTCTTGATAATATTGAGGATCCACACAATCTTGGTGCAATTATCCGTACAGCAAATCAGGCAGGAGCTCATGGCGTAGTTATTCCAAAGCATCGTGCAGTTGGCCTTACAGCTACAGTTGCAAAGGCTTCGGCTGGTGCCATCAACTATACTCCTGTAGCAAAGGTTACCAACATTTCTAAGACTATGGAGGAGCTTAAAGAGCAGGGCATGTGGTTTGTTTGTGCTGATATGGGCGGCACTACAATGTATGACCTTAATCTCACAGGCTCAATTGGCCTTGTTATCGGTAATGAAGGTCACGGAGTATCTGATTTAGTTAAGAAAAATTGCGACATGATTGCAAGTATCCCAATGTTTGGCGATATTGATTCGTTGAATGCATCTGTCGCTTGTGGAGTATTAGCTTATGAGGTCGTTAGACAAAGAATACAAAAATCTAAGTGATGAACAGTTAGTAAAGAAATATCAGGATGGCGATCAGGCCATCCTGAATTATATCTGTGAAAAATATAAGCCGCTTGTGTTGAAAAACTCAAAGAAATATTTCCTAGTTGGTGGAGAAAACGAAGATCTTATCCAGGAAGGAATGATTGGATTATTTGGAGCAATCGGAGACTATAATACTAGCTCGGATGTTACCTTTTTTCATTTTGCTTCTATGTGCATAGATAGACAGATGATAAAGGCGATTGAGGCAAGCAACCGCAAAAAACATTCTCCATTAAACGCTTATGTATCGATTTATGATGATGAGGGCGACATGGATGAACCATCATTGGCATCTGATGACCCTGCGGAGCTCATAATAGAGGCAGAGGAGAATACAACTTTGATTGACAGATTGAAATCTGCGCTTTCGCCAATGGAACAGCAGGTGTTCGATTTGTACATGCAGGATTTGAACTATAAAGAAATTGCAGCTAAGTTAGGCAAATCTGAAAAGTCTATTGATAATACATTAACTAGAATAAAACAGAAGGCACGCAATATATGATTAGGAAGTATGCTTTTGTTATCGCAAATTCCATAATTATTATTTTGATTATAGGAGTGTATTTTGGCCTCCAATTGAGTGAAATCACTTTCTATAAAGAAATGGCTACAAATCAGGCGGAAAATGATGTGCAACTGACGGCTATAGATATAAGCTCCACCCTGTCTAGGGATATTACTGAGCAATTAGTTGTGTCTAAAATGATGGCGCATGACTTGTTTCTTAGAACCTGGTGCAATGAAGAGACTGGCGAAACCGCCGGAGAAAATGTATATCAGCTTTATAGCTATTTGGGCCAGTACCGGGCTGATTACAATTATGATATTGTGTTCTTTGTCTCTGATGCCACAAAGAATTATTACTATAATGGTGGGTTTAATAAAGTTATTGATGAAAATGATGACTTTGACTCATGGTATTTTAACTTTTTGGATTTGAGACAGCACTATGACATACAGGTCGACTATGATGAAATAAACGACCAAACCAGTATTTTTGTAAACTGCTTGGTTCAGGATAAAGGCTTTAAGACTCTTGGGGTTGTTGGTGTTGGCAACAATATTGATGAATTCCAAAAGAAAATTTCAAAGTATGAAGAAGAATATGGCGTCAAGATCTGTGTAGTAAAGGTTGGCGATAGTCATAATTCATTCAATGGAAGTGGTGGATATTATAAAAATCCAGAGGATGCTGCAGAGCTCATGGGGCTGAGCGTTGAAGATGTGACCCGATCAGTTGGTGATGAGGGATATACATGGTTTGAGGACAATAAATGTACTAATATCCAACACAATAAAGATTTGGATTGGAACATAATTGTTCAAATGGATGTTACGCCGACTATTGATTCTATTATGTATAGAACACAAAAACGCGTAGGCGTAGTGATCGTGCTTATATTATTCTACACTTTAATTAGCTTTACACTTATGGCTAGATTAAGTAGTATCAGCAGGAAGGTGGAGAATACAGACGAGCTAACCGGCTTGTACAATAATAAAATTTTTAAAGAGATGTTCGCAAAACATAGGAAGCGATTTAAAAATAAAGAAGTCTCTTTGTTTATGTTGGACGTTGATGATTTTAAAATATTTAATGATTCTTACGGGCATCTATATGGAAACACTGTTCTGAAAATGGTGGCTGACAGCTTAAAAGAATGTATAGGTAAGGATGGAATAGCAGCAAGATGGGGCGGTGATGAATTTATAGGAGTTATCTTTGCATCCCCTCAAGAGGCAAAACAAATGCTAGATTGTGTGGCAGATCGAATTAAAGCTATGGAAACTCATAGACCTATTACTTGCAGTATTGGTGTCGCGAAAGTTGATTTTCATATGAATTTGGAAAATAACATTGCAAGGGCTGATGAGGCATTGTATGTTTCGAAGGAAAAAGGCAAAAGCCAATGTAACATTTATCGTTAGTGGAATGTGAATAAAGCCTATGCTTTATCCAATTGGATAGAGTATAGGCTTTCTTTTTTGAAAAACTGCAAATTCTGTAAAACCACAGTCGGCAAGCAAATCCGGAAGCTTGTGGAAATCGGCGGCAATGTCTTTTGGTTCATGGGCGTCCGCGCCTATTGTAATGAGCTTACCACCCAGCTCATGAAATCTTTTGATAATCGATGCAGCAGGGTTTGGACCGGCCATTCCTTTTCTTAAGCCAGCTGAATTAATCTCTAAGGCTTTGTCCATTTTTATAATGTGTTCTAGGATTGCATCGATTAATTCTTTGTATGGCTCATGAGTATTATTTTTTACAGATGGATCCTTGGCATATCTGAAGGCGTAATCAAGATGTCCAACTGTATCAAAATCCGTGAAGCCGGTAATATTCTCGTAAATGCACTGATAGTATCTGGTCAAGAATTCTTCTGGGGCCTTGTCTTCCCAAGAACTCTGAAAATAAGGGTCTAGTTTATCAATGAGGTGAGTGCTACCAATAATGAAGTCGTATGGATGAGCCTTTACGATTTCTTTGTTCTCCTCACAAGCCCATGGCTGAAGTCCTACCTCCATGCCCACAAGAACAGTGAAATTTTCATCTGAATTCTCAAGAGCTAGCTTGTGGTGGCTAGGGTAGTAGTTTTCTAAATCTAAGTCGAAGAAACCGTATTCCTTTGGATACCCTAAATCTAGGTGATCGGTAAAAGTGATTCCCTGTAAGCCTTTTGCTTTTGCTGCGTTAATCATATCGATAGGAAGTGCATCTGAATCGCCAGAAAAATTAGTGTGCATGTGATTGTCCCAAAACATAGTAAACCTCCTTAAATTGAAGTAATTTTACCATAATAAATGACTTTATCAACATTCTGAGGCTATTTCGAAATAAAAAGATTGAGAATAATTTAACAATATTTCATTTTAGGCTTGAATTATGGTTACAAGTTGTATAAAATGAAGTGCATACGGGGCTATTTTTAAAAGTGGCCCGGGAAAATTATTTTTTAAAAGAATCTTTAGGAGGATTTAAAAATGGCAGTAAGAGTAGCAATCAACGGTTTTGGCCGTATCGGACGTCTTGCATTCCGTCAGATGTTCGGAGCAGAAGGTTAC
>JAEEGH010018286.1_pt1 | contig 14840 bp, 12 predicted proteins | sample 9134181 | NCBI WGS metagenome assembly JAEEGH01 (sample SAMN16246544, study PRJNA631951) | gut metagenome | biome: gut microbiome; feature: rumen; material: DP-attached | host: Bos | place: Iran: Karaj | collected 2018-10 | reverse complement strand
CCTCTAGTTTCCGCAATTGCTTTCTTGCCTCATTCGCGTAAACCGCCATCGTTTCCGCCGCGCCTTCTTCGGCTACATTGACAAGCCCCACGCGGGGCTGTCCGGCGGGAAGCGCCGCTTCATGGAGGCGGAACTGGCCGGAGCCGTCCATTCGCCAGAAGCGGTAGCGGCTGCCGATGCTTGTTTTCCAGTCTTCTACGCGGCGGACTGGCTGCCCGTCGCGGGCGACGACAATGTCTCCGGGCTTGAAAATTGCGTGGGATGTGGCCGGAGGCTCGTATGAGGAGATCATGACGCCCTCGACCGTCGGGGCGTCTGGGCCAAGACGGCATAACGCTTCAGCGGCGGAAATCGCTCCGGGAAGGAAGTCTCGCGAGTTCTTTCGACGCAAGAGTTCCAGTGACTTTGCGGCATCCTCTGGCATGTTGACTGAACGGAAACGAAGCATTTTGCCCCATAGCATATCTGGCGCATCAGACGCTGTCGGCTCAAACTTCTGTCTAAGGCGCGCCTTAGTTTCCTCTAGTTTCTTCTGTATTTCATCAAGTTTCTTCGCCGTCTCGGCGAGCTGCACAGCCTTTGCGGCGATGCGGGCCTTTTCCTCCTCGGTCATTTCGCGCTTTTCAGGCCCCTGGCCCAAAAGCGAAGCTGTCATCGTGGCAACAGCAATTGCGATGATTGCGAATGGCATAGTTTTCATGGTGTTAGTTCCTTTAGTTCCGCATCGTTGGTGGTAAAAAAGAAGAAACTTTATTACTGCTTCATTTCTTTTCTTGTCCGCACAAGATCTACTATGAGACGTGCCGTTCCATCCGCACCTTCCCGGCGGTAGGAGATAAAAACATCGTACTTGCGAGAGGGGTTCATGGGGTTAGCCTTGCTGGTCAGCATTCGCGTTGGCCACGGGGGCGAAACGCCAATTCGTAAGATACAAGGTGTCCGTCATAGAGAGCGTTGTGCGCTCGTCCTCCTTGTCAACCTTAGTCTCGTAGGGATGGCCAGCATCACGATTCGCCGCTTCGAAGCGTTTTGCCACATCTGGTAGTCTTCCATACGGGACAAGTGCGGCATGACGAAGGTGGTTTTTCCTGTCATTCTCACGAATAACTTGGTCATTCTTGTTTTCCTCTGTGGTAGATTTCCTTTCTCTTTTGATCAGCGTGTTTATCTCCTCGTCCGTGGGATACCATGGCGCGACGCCACGCATGATTAGGAACGCATTCCATCTCAAATGCTCCGCCTTGGCAAGGTTCCTAAGTTTTTCAGGATTCTCCTTCAGCAAGGCCACGGCCCGCGCCAAGTCCTGAAGTCTGACATTTGGCGACTTTTCAGCGAATCCCGTCTCCTGCATGACAACTTCGAACCCCATGAGACGGATCAAAGTCCGCAGGCCAGAAATCGCATCCCTAGTAGATTCCTTCCCAAAAAAGGACGTCTTTGCCCAAGGCCCATCGGGACAGCCTGCATCTTTGTACGCAGTATAAGGTAGCCCCTTGTTTTCTTTCTCGTACGACCAACTTCTAAACTTGGCCGCGGCATCGTCGCATCCAAATATTTTGTTAAGTTCGCCATACAATGCGCCAACTTCTCCATATATCACAATGCCGCCCGAAACTGCATCTTCAAACAGCGATTTACTATAGCGGAAATTTGCCTCGCGGCGAACCCCAACAAAGAAAACTGGATGCATATTTGCCTTGTCAAAAAGATCGACTCTTCGGTATTTCCCTTCGAGACGAAGCCCAAGCCGCAAGTTTTCCAAGTCATCTGGAAGAGCGATGACCACCCTGTTCCATGGAAGAATCTTTTTCCCCGCCCCCGTGGCTATTTCCGCATCAATCCATTTCTCGAAGTCTTCCGCACGGACATTGAATTTCTCGAAACGGAAACTGACGTGGAACGTTGGATCCTCTAAGTTCGGGTTGTCGATTATGTCTTTCACGCCCTTGGCCACACTTGGCCGTTCGTTCTCAATGGGGCCATTCCAGAAAGTCTTGAAGGTCGCATAGGCGTTTGCATCTTCGTCAACAATCGTCACTTCAACGGAAGCACCCGGCAAAACTGCGCCTTGAACCATTTCGCGCAAAAGCGCCTTGCCCTGTGCGCCAAAACCAATTAGGAGGATACGAAATTCATTCCTCCCTTCCCTGACTCTGCATAAAGATGAATCAATTTCAATTCCGGGGACCTTCCACATCGGATAATCGCGCACAAGCGATTTGGCAACCACCGATGGCTCGTGGACAAGGATTATTTCGGGCGAATTGGGTTGCGCTGCCTTCTTATCCGCCCACTGGAAAAGCACATCCTCCTCGGCATCGGCGTCAATCCGTATGAAAACCTTCCCATTTGCCCGCACCCGGTCATTGCCCACACCCTTCAGCAACTCATCTGCTGTCGCGACATTAGACTGTCCATCCGGCGAGAGCAAATGGTGGCGCGGAGCTTTCAAAAGCCACCTCACCACCTCACGCGAAAACCATTTCGAGTCGCGGAATTCCTGCGGAGGTAAATACACCCAGGGAACAAGCATGCTATCCAGAATGGACTCTCGCGCCGTAGGCTCCCGTTTTAGCGAAAATGGTCGATCTTCACGAAAAACGAATATAGGTAGCCTGCCATCTTTCTGTTCCGACTTCGCTGCGGCAATTGACTCCTCGCCGGAATCCCAGAAAACCACCAGACGCCCCTTCCAACACGGCAGAAGAACTCGGGAAAAAAGCCAAAGCAGATTCGATATGCGTCGCCCGAAAACAGAGCAGACAAAGGCTGCTCCGTAAGCATAACAAAGGGCATGGAAAAGATAGTAGAGGAACAAAGACCTCGAAAAGCCCAGAAGCCATTTCTTGAAACTATCTATTTTCTTTTCAGATTTGAACCAATTGGAAAGTCGTTTCCAAAATCCTTCCGACGGTTCCGCCGGCTTTGCGGAAACAATGATTTTGCCCTCGCAATCCTTGTCTCCAAAATCGGCTGTGACGCACAACGTTATGTTCGTCGAAAAATTCGGTCCCAAGGCATAGACTTGCAGGTTCGTGACATTTCCATCAATTGACACTTCCGACTCTTGGATTAGTCTATTGTCATCCTTTCCGTCAAAATCATCATATCCGCCACGTGACATGAAAAATGAACTCATGGCATTATCGATGACAGCAAGGGCGTGGGCGAACTGCGCCGCCGCGATGTCGGGTTTAGGTTTTGTGCGTCCAGGTTGACTATAAACAACAAGGCCTAGCAAAAAAAGAGCCACTGAAGCCGCGATTCCCCATTTTGCTCTGTGGAACGCCCACAAGAATGCCCCAAACGCACATGCTGTTACAATGATGAATAAGAGAATATTAATGATGCCCATGCCCTTTTTTCACCTCAAACAGCATAATATATCACAACTTCTCCCCGCACTGGGGGCAGAAGGTTGTAGATTTCCGGGAGCTGCGTCGGCGAAAGACGGACGCAATTGCCCATATAGAGTCCGTGGTAGAGAGACTCGTAGCCGAATTCCAGGACCTTGCGGGTGAGCAGTTCGAATCCAGGGACATTTTCCAGTTTCTCGCGTGCGGAAGCGTCTTCCGGGTGCTGGAAGAGTTCCGGGTCAAGCTTTGTGGCGCGCGACCACTGCCCTTCGGCGTCGCGAGAGGCGCCCGACTTCGGCTTTGCCGCTCTGGACTTTGCGGCTCGCGGCTTTGCCGGACGTGGTTTCACGGTCTTCTTTTCTGCGGAGTTGGTCTTTTTTGCGTTCATAAAAACAACCTTGTTCAGTTGAGCGAAGAGACTACCAGGGAGCCAAGAACCGTCAGGAAGACGTTCGAGACGACATACGGAATCGTGTATGCGGCGGTGAAGACGGATGAGCCAGTCTCCTCCTCAAGCGCGTTCAGCGCCGGAGTGCATGTGGCGCCGCCGCAAAGCCCGCCGAGAAGCGGAACCGGAGCCAGCCGGAGAACGAAGCGACCAAAGAGAAGCGTCGCGAAAAGCGGGACGGTGGCCACCATCGCCGCCATGGCGGCGATGGTGGCCACCGGGGCCGCAGGCACGGCGCCTTGCACATCCGCCACGCCCGCGCCGGCAGCCTGCGTGGCCGCCGTGCCGAGAGCGAGCGCGCCAATGAAGATGTTGAGGCCCAGCGAGCGCATAAGCGAAATCGCCGCGCCAGGGACATGGGCGATGTGCGGATAGCGGCGGTTGAGACAGCCGCAGAAAAGGCCGAGGAGAAGGGAGCATCCGCCCGTCCCCAGCGACACGCCGCCCAGAGAAATCACGCCAAGGAGCGCCGCGACGCCGATGGCAAGCGTGAACAAGACAAAATCAGATGGCGCACCGTCGTCGCGCCGGTAGCCATGCGCCCGGACGAAGCCCTCTACCGCGCGGGAGAGTCCGGCGATTTGCAGCACGTCGCCCGCATGGACACCGGCAAGGCGGCTGGCGGGTAGCGGGCGTCCGTCCCGCAGCGCGGCGCGGAGGAGCAGTCCGCGAGACGAGAGATCGTCCAGGACAGCCACGCCACTTTGTCCGCTGTCCGCCAGCACGACATCCGCGAGTTCAAGCTCCGCGGAAAGGTAACGGTCGTCCACCGATTCCTCCACGCGCTCAAGCGGCAGGTCCGCAAGGACGCGCCGGTCGCCGACGGCCACGAGGACATCGCCGGCTTCAATGCGCGTTTCCTGCGACAGTCCGGGCAATTCCTCCTCGCCTCGGTAGATGGCCGCGATTTCAAAGCGCCCTGGCGCGGCGGCCTCGGTGGCCTCGACTGTGCCGCCGTCCAGCGGCGTTCCCGGCCGAACGCGGTAGGCGCGCAACTGGACGGCCCGCGCCGAGAGGACGAATCCGACGACCCTGCCGTTGCCGCCGGTCTCATCGAGATGACTCTTAACTGCAGCATGCGCGGTTATGCCGATGATCCGTGGCGCAAGCGCCTGGACGAAGACAATCGCAGCGGCAAGTCCGATGACATACGCGAGTCCATAGGTGACCGTGGCCGACGGGTCGCCAGTGCTGGTGGGATCAAGAATGGTGCTTTGCGTGAGCGCGCCGGCGAGAAGGCCGCGCATAGTCGCAGGCGATGTCAGCCCAAACGCCCTTGCCGCCCCGATGGCGGTCACGCCGGCGAATGCGGCGTAGCAAAGTGATAACGCGCCCTGGCGCAGAAACGCTCCGGTGCCGTCCCGCCTTGCGGCATCGGCGAAGCCCGGCCCAGCTGAAAAACCAATCGCGAATGAGAAAAAGGCGAAGGCTAGAGAACTGACCTGCTTGGAAACCTGAAGTTGAAGCCCAAAGTGCCGAAATGCCAGACCGGCGGCGGCAGCGACAAGAAGCGTAGCCAGCGTCGCGTTTGCCGGAAGCTTCCAAACCCGCACCCTGCCAAGGTAAAAGCCGGCTGCAAGGCAAAGCAGCAGCACGGCGAGCGGCTGTCCCGCGAGAAAGCGCATGGTGGGGGAAATAATCATAAGGCGTGGTATTTGAGAATAGACTTGATTTCAAAAAGTGTCAAGTCGCGGTTCACCCCGCGCAGGAGGGCGCAGAGGGCCGCGACCGTCGGCGCCGCAAGACTGGTTCCTGAAAGTCGCGTCCAGCCGCCGCCCGGGCGGGCCGTCCTGACATTTTCGCCTAGGGCTGCAAATTCTATCTTCGATTTTTCAAGATAGCGGAGGACGAATGGGCTGGGGAACCAAGCCGCATCTACGCTAATGGCAGTTGGCAGTTCAGCCGGCATTCCCAAGTCGTCCGGCCGCGGGAAGTTGCGCTTCGACGCAACGACGATTTTTCCACGGACGTATGCCTCTTCCAGAAGGCACGATGTTTCCGCCCACCAGAGGTCCTTCGCGAAGGCCACGCTGACATTGATGACCTCTGCGCGGCTGTCAATCGCGGCGCGGAGTCCGGCGAGGACGATGTCGCCGCAGCCGCCACAATCCGCATCAAGGACGCAAATGTCGTCAATGCGGGCATTCGGCGCAATTGCGGCTATTACGCCAGCCACGCCCGTACCGTGTCCGCATGGATCGTTGTTGGAAGTTCTCTTCAGGCTACTTGGCACAATTGTCCCGTCTTCTTCCCTGCGCCATTTGACAGCGCTCGCAACGCGCCCGCGCAAAAGGGGATGCGTGGCATCCAGCCCCGTGTCCAGCACTGCGACGCGGACGGGATGCAGTGTCTCGCCAGACAGCGCATCAAGCGGCAGGTCCAGCAGGTCGCGAATTGTTCTTTTGCATTTGCTTCCCATTTCCAGCCACATCCGTCATTGGAGTGCGTCCAGCGCGGCTACAATCCTGCGCAGCGCCTCAATTCTGCATGGATGTTTCCGCGCAAAGCAATTTACTTCCCGCAAAAGCGATGCCGCGCCAACGCCGTTTTTCCGGCTCGCCGACTCTATCCCGTCTCCGTCGATCTGTCGTTGCGCCTCAATTATTCCTGCAGCGACATTCGCCAGCATCCCGTAAGTCTGCGCCTGAGATGGCGAAAAGGTCTTCCGGCGGACAAACGAGACTGCGGTGATGACACCCACCAGCCTGTCGCCGACAAGCACCGGCGCCGCCAAGACGGCGTGGGGGTTCCGGTCGCCACGCACACGGTGAAAGGGAATGCCCGCATCGTCCGCGTCCGCCGCCGTCTGCACATCATGCGTGAGTGCCGCCATGCCCGTAACCCCTTCCCCAACTGGAACGCATTTGCCAATCAGGCCTGACGACTCCGCACTTTCCGGCATGGTGCCATCGCGGTCAGCCACAATTGCAAAGCGAAGCGTCTTGCCGCCGGCCTCCGCGACAAGCATGGACCCCTCGTCCGCACCAAGAATACGGAGTCCCACCGCTATCGTCTGGCCAAGTGCGAATTTTACGGCATCCCCGTCGGCCATGCGCATCGTGTCCTTGTTTCCCACACCCATTGCGAAATCCCTTCCTTTTTACAAATTCATTGCATCTCCACAAGGCTGGCAAACACCGGCATACCTTTAATTGGCGCAAGTCCAGAGGGTTCAAAGGCAACTCCCCCATTCGCAATCGAGGCAATGAAGTCTTTCCATGGCAACAGCCCCCTGCCTTTGCGGATTGCCACTCGCACTCCGCAAATGCCGAACTCGCCATCACTCAGTGCGGGACGGTAAAGCCGAGTTTCCAATAGCGGCGCGTCAATGATCGGCTCCGTGCCAACAGGCGGCAGGACTATTTCTATGAGCCAGCGACTGTCCTCCTTGGTTCCAGGTGCGCTTTCAAAGGCAAGGCGTCCGGATTCGGCCGACATGCCGAGGGCGTCCTTGCGGTGCAGCCCCGCCGCAGCGCAGGCCTGCATACCGCCTGGCGACATCCGCATTGCAACTTGGGCGCGATGGTAGATTTGATCGATGGCGGCCGGCTTACGGCCAACAAGGGCCGCGACTTTCTTACTTGGCATACCAATTTCGCCACGAAGGAGGAACACGATTGCGCCTAGCGGCTTCTCGTTCCATAGCGATGCAAGGGCCGCATTGAGCGCCGTCGCAGTCTCATGGCTGGCAAGCACTTCGCCAGGCGAGGGCGTCCGGGTGTCGGGCGCAAGCGCCAATGCCGAGGAATCCGTCCCCGGCTTTTCCCTGTCCCTGACGACTTCGCGGATTGCACCTTGCGCCGCGTCTCGCAACTGCCACCATATCCATGAAGTGAAGGCGCAATCAAATCTGAAAGACTTCAGGCGCTTGCAGTCATCACGGGAAAGGAGATGGTAAAGGCGGCTGACAACGGCGTCTTCAGAAACGCCGTAGCGGGCGCACATTTCGCGCCATCCACCTGAGTTTGCGCGAAAATATGGCCTGGCAACGGACTCTACAATTAACTTCCACGCCTTCTCGTCCTTCGCGATCAGGCGCTCCACTAAAATGTGGTCGTCATCTTGTTTTCGTTTTGCTTCCACCATCGCCATCTTGTAAAAATATCCTACCAAACATGGTTATTGGCCGCAACTACTTGCGGCCAATAACCGTATTAGGGATTTCAAGCATTCGGACAAAAATCTTCCACCGCCGCTTGATTTTTGGCTGAAATGGCGTATAATTGGTCAGTCAAATGAAACACGAAACACTGATAATTTCCGGGCTCGGCAATCTCGCCGACCTATGTTCCGCAGCAGCTGCCGCATTGCGCCACTTCAAAGACGCACGCCTGCTTTTCTCCAGCATGGCCGCCCTGCCGGACATCCTCGCCGAAAACCGACCCAAAAAGGGCGGCGAGGTCCACCTTCTCGGCATCGGCCTCACAGGCGACCCGCCACGCCTGAAGGAATCCCTCGAAGCCTGCCGCACCGCAGGCACCCGGGTCTTCTGGCACAGCGTCATATATCCCTTCCCCGAAGACCTGAAGGACATTCTTGGCGGCCTCCTCGAAGACAAGTTCAGCCCTAATGCCACCAGCCTCGTCGAGGGCATCGCCGCCCGCTTCAACGTTGAGGCGGACGACCTGAAGGCGATGTCAAACGGAAAGCCGAAGGGCGCCGACGCGAAGGCCTGGCTCGACCGCATCGACGCCGTCGATTGGAACTTCTCAAACACTCGCGACTACTCCCACCTCGAACACCTCTCCCGGGACCTCGCAGGCAAGCTCCCCTCCTCCCAATGGGATCCGGCGATCCAGCGCCTCATTGCCGCATGCGCCCGCTGGGGCAACCGCGAGCTGGAAGTTGTCGGCCCTACGATGAAAGCCCTGCGCAAGGACATCGTGCGAGTCGCCAAGAGCGATGCCGCCCGCGTCCTAGTCACCGGAGAGAACGGCACCGGCAAGGAAACGGTCGCCATGATCATCCACGTCCAGTCCGGACGCACCGGGCCCTTCCTCTCATTCAACTGCGCCACCGTCTCCCGCGACATCCTCGAAAGCCGCCTTTTCGGCCACGCGAAGGGCTCCTTCACCGGCGCCAACGAGAATCGCCCCGGCCTCTTCCGCGAGGCCGACGGCGGAACGCTCTTCCTCGACGAAATAGGCGAACTCCCCCTTGACATGCAGGGGCTGCTCCTGCGCGTCCTCCAGGACGGCCGCGTCCAGGGCGTTGGCGAGACGAGAGAGGTAGCCGTCGATGTGCGCGTAGTTGCCGCGACAAACCGCGACCTCGCCGCCCTTGTCCGCAAGGGGCTCTTCCGCGAAGACCTCTACTTCCGCCTCGCCCTCGTCGAGTTGCACGTCCCGCCTCTGCGGGAGCGGACAGACGAACTGCCGACAATAGCGGCGAACTTCTGGAAGAAGAACGCGCCAGGCCGCAAGGCGCTTTCCAGTACCGACATCGCCGCGCTGGCCGCCTACGACTGGCCCGGCAACGTCCGCGAGCTGCACAACGTCCTCGAACGCGCGGCCCTGTTCCACAACAAGACCATTGCAAAACTCGTCGCCGAGGAAGCGGAGAAGTGCATTTCCCTGAAAAAGGAATCCCCCGCGCCAGCCGCCCCTGTGGCGATTGCGGACAAGTCAACGCCCGCCGTCCCCGCCGCCGATGCGGTGGTTCCCGCCCCCTCCCCTGTAGATTCCGGCACGGAAAGCCTTGATGTCGCCATCCGCGCCCACATTTTAAAAGTCATCGCACGCCACCACGGCAATCGCACCGAGGCCGCCCGCGCCCTTGGCATCTCCCGCGGAACTCTGAGGGCACACTTAAGTAAAATGTGAAAATGTGAAATTGTGAAAACAACCAACAGCCAATGAATTAACATTTCCACATTTCCACATTTCCACACTTCGTCTATGGATTTCATCGACAAGATGCCGCAGATCGCGGTGATGTTGCCGCCGTCGATAAAGCTCTGCCGCGACATGCGGCAGGGAGTCCTGCGCTATGTCCGCACGCATGGCCCATGGTCTCTGCATCTCATCGATGACCGCAGCCGCCAGCAGCGGCTCTCCACTTCGCACGAACTCTACTCCGGCCTCATCGGCGAACCCGTTACCGACGATGAAGTCAAGATGGTGTCGTCGATCCGGGGCCCGATGGTCCTTGTCGATCCACAGGTCACAACCGTCAAGCCGTCCTACCGCCGTGTCCTGGAAAGGAGTTCCCTGATCCGCTGCGACTCCGCCGAGGTGGGGCGGTGCGCTGCGCGGCATTTCATAGACCTGGGCTTCCGCCACTTCGCATACGTTGGCGCCCCCGCCGGGAACACTTGGTCGAAAGAGAGGCTCACGGCCTACCGCGACGCCGTGCGCGAAGCCGGGTTCAAAGTTTCAGTCTTCCACATCCGCCGGGAAACGGGGCCAACGCTTTCCGATGAACTCGCCGAAATCGGCGACTGGCTGCTGTCGCTCCCCAAGCCGTGCGCGACATTCTGCGCATGGGACCTGCGGGCCCGCCAGGTAGTCGATGCCTGCCGGATGGCCGGCGTCAAGATTCCGGAGGAGGTCTCCGTCCTCGGCGTGGACGACGACGAGGAGTTGTGCCTCTCGTCCGTTCCGCCGATCTCAAGCGTGCGGCTCGATGCCGAGCGGGCCGGCTACGAGGCCGCGAGGCTTCTGGACGACATGCTGCGCGGCACCCGCGACCGCGGCGTCGTGGGCTACGGTCCGGTAGGCATCGCGATGCGTGATGCCACGGGGGCCGTCGGCGGCGCGGACGACCCGGTCGTCAAGGCTGCTGCGGAGTTCATCGGCATCAACGCCGCCCGCAGCCCATCCGTGGCGGACGTGGCGCGTCACGCCTGCGTCTCGGTGCGCGTTTTGGAGCGCCGGTTCGCGAAGAAGACCGGCATGACCGTGCAGAACGCCATAGAGCGCGCCAAAATCGAGCGCGTGAAGACGCTGCTCGCGGAGACGAACGAACAGGTCAAGGCCATCGCCTCCGCATGCGGGTTCTCCACTGTAAGCCACCTCACCGCGCGCTTTCGCCTGCTCGAACACATGACCATGTCCGAATACCGCATGCGCCATGGCCGCATGGGCTAACCTCCTGCTTTCTTCCAACGGGAATATGGTATAATCATTTCATTATGGCCAACAAATCTCTTTACATCAAGCCGCCACTGGTCAACAGGGTCTTTGACTGGAAGCGCCACAACCCAAAAACGCGCAAGGCGATCGACGCGTTCTTCGCCTCTGAAGAAGTCTGCGCCGTCAAGCGCCAGATCGTCGAGATTGGACGCCGCCTCTACAAGCGCGAATACGTCGATGGCAACGGCGGCAACCTCTCCGTGCGCGTGGCGCAGGACCTGGTGCTCTGCTCGCCCACCCTCTGCTCAAAGGGCTTCATGACCGAGGAGGACATCTGCCTCGTCGATATGAATGCAGGGCAGCTCTGCGGCTACAGGCCCGCGACCAGCGAGGTCAAGGTCCACATCGCAATGATGAAGGCCGCAGGCATGAACGCTTGCGTCCACGCCCATCCGCCCTGCTGCAACGCCTTCCTCTTCGCCGGACTAGTGCCTCCCAACGGCATCAACCCCGAAGCCGACATCTTCCTGGGCCAGATCCCGCTAGCCCCATACGCGACGCCGGGGTCGGTCGAGGTCGCCAAGTCCGTAGCCAAGGCGGCGAAGCAGTCGAACGTCGTCTTCATGGAGAACCACGGTGTCGTGGCCGGCGCGGCCGACATCGAGGAGGCGGAATGGTATCTTGAAAACGCCGACGCCTACTGCAAGATGCTCCTCATGGCCGGCCTCCACAAGGGCCGCGTGAACCAGGTGCCGGAAAAGTTCCTCGGCGCATTCCTCGACCTCCGCCGCGCCAACGGACTCTCCGTGCCGCCGAACCAGCCGCCCTACAACACCCGCGAATTCGCAGGCTACCGCATGGGCCTTGCCAAATGTGAAAATGTGAAAAAGTGAAAACAGCCAATGAATTAACATTTCCACATTTCCACACTTTCACATTTCCACATTTCCACATTTCCACACTTTCACCCTTCCAAACTTCTAAACTTTTCAACTTTTCAACTTCTCAACCTTTCAACTTCTCAACCTTTCAACCTTTCAACTTCTCAACTTTTCAACTTCTCAACCTTTCAACTTCTCAACTTCTCAACCTCCCATGTCCTACACTGAAGCACTGAAGAAATACTCTGGCATCGGCGTCGATGCCGAGGCTGCAATCAACGCTCTGGCCAAGGTGCCGGTCGCCCTCCACTGCTGGCAAGGCGACGACGTCGGCGGCTTCGACCGCAAGGACGCCTCCCTCTCAGGCGGCATCCAGACCACCGGCAACTACCCCGGCAAGGCACGCACCCCCGAGGAGCTGATGGCCGACATCGACAAGGTCCTTGCCCTCTGCCCCGGCACCAAGAAGATCAACATCCACGCATGCTACGCCATCTTCGAGCCAGGCGAGTGGGCAGACCGCGACGCCCTCGAGCCAAAGCACTTCGCGAAGTGGGTCGAGTTCTGCAAGGCGCGCGGCCTCGGCGCCGACTTCAACCCCACCTTCTTCGGCCACCCCAAGTGCGACCCGCTCACCCTCGCCTCGCCCAATGAGGACACCCGACGCTTCTGGGTCGAGCACGGCCGCCGCTGCATCCGCATCTCGCAGTATTTCGCCGAGCAGCTGGGCCAGCCCTGCGTAATGAACATCTGGACCGGCGACGGCTTCAAGGACATCCCCGCCGACCGCCTCGGTCCGCGCCTGCGCTACCGCAAGTCCTTCGACGAAATCATCGCCGAGCCCTTCGACAAGTCCAAGGTCTTCGTCACCGTCGAAGCCAAGCTCTTCGGCATCGGCGTGGAGTCCTATACCGTCGGCAGCAGCGAGTTCTGCCTGAAGTATGCCGCCGAGAACAGGGACAAGGGCGTCATCTCCCTCATGGACGCTGGCCACTACCACCCGACCGAGGTCATATCCGACAAGATCTCCTCGCTCCTGGCCTACGACGAGCGCATCGCGCTCCACGTCTCCCGCCCCGTCCGCTGGGATAGCGACCACGTCGTCATCTTCGACGACGAGACGAAGGAGATCGCCCGCGAGATCGTGCGCTGCAACGCCCTCGACCGCGTCTTCATCGCGCTCGACTACTTCGACGCCTCGATCAATCGAATCGCCGCCTGGACGACCGGCTTCCGCAACATGCAGAAGGCGCTGCTCTACGCGCTGCTGCAGCCCAACGCCGCGCTCAAGGCGATGCAGGACGCGCAGGACTTCACCCGCCTCCTCGTCACGCAGGAAGAGCTGAAGTTCTACCCCTTCGGTGAAGTATGGGCCGAATACTGCCGCCGCCAGGGCGCACCCCAGGACGGCGAATGGTTCGACGAGGTCGTAGCCTACGAGCGCGACGTCCTCTCACGCCGCGCCTAGCAATAAAAAAGCAACGCATTAGTGACTGCCGCCGCAACGCAACATTACCCTCTAGCAATGCGGTGGCCATTTGAAATGCTGGTCTTTCTCGTGTTCGCAGGAATGGCGCTGCCCGTCATCTGGCGAATGCGGGGGCTGTCCATATTGCGCTCCGCGCTTTCGCATGAGCCGCTTTACATGCGCGTCGCCGCATTCGCCTTGATAACCACTCTTTTGCAAAAGGGCTGTTGATAACGGAGTAGTTTCAAATGGGCAGTAAAAAGAAGGTTACATTGGCTTTTTTGTACATAGCAGTGTTTTTTTCTGCTTGTCGCCCTTATCAGGAATGCCATACGAAAAACTGCAATGCTGTTAGTATTTCGGCATTTGCCTTGTCTTGCATACCAACCAACACGCCTTTTACAGACGACTTCAACATTTTTGTAAGAAAATGCAGCAAAAACGATATTTCCAAGGAGATTCCTTTGACAAAAAACGTATTCCACATGGATGTCCAATCTAACGACACAAATGAGTTGTTTATTGGTTGTTGCCACATATACTGCAATGCTTATGGAGAGCCTATCTACTCAATTTGGGAGAAAAGCGAAAAACTGGAAGGGTTGGTCTCACATGGGAATAAAGCATTTACATATTGCGCACTCGCCCTGTCTTTATATGCCAACAGCACATTCAAGCATGAGGTCTGGAACGCGAACATTTCATTTGAAGAAAAAAGTGATGGGGTTGCTGTAATAATTCTAGATTTGGACAAGGTCGGTTTTGAAACGCCACTTTTTGTTTTCAAAAACGGTTGTTGTTACCACACTCACGGCGAGTAATGTAAAAAACTTTGTCGGGTATATTCTCGAAGGACATGCCATCCAAATGAACTGCAAACCACACATTGGGTCAAGATCGCTCTTCGCCATAACACTTTCCATAGCCGTAGTGGGATTGTCGGTTCACTCCTTGCGCCATAAACAGCCGCAATCAGCCTTGGAACCACAACCTCCGCAGCAGCTTACGGGCGCTGAAATCCGCACCAAGATGATTGAACCAGCAATGAGAGCCATTGAATGGGGTGATGCAATGGCGGAAACGACCTCCATTGCTGCCATAAATGTCAAACACCAATCCTGCATGGAATTTCACAACAGGTTCATTGGATACCAATTGCTATGAGATGCAATCACGCGAATGGATAGGTTCAATGCAAGCATTTCTAGGAAGATGGTGTACGAAGTGCGAATAAACAATATATTCAAGCGTGCAGCCTTTACAGTTATGAAAACTTTTAAGTTAAGGCGTGGCCAAGCGTTTTGTGTTTCATCGGCTTTATTTATATTTCAAGTTTGTGGATTATATTATTCATTGGATTCCAGCCGAGTGGTGTGTATTTTGATGTTCGTATCTTTATCAATGATCCAGTTTCCTGTTTTCTTGCTTGTCCTTTCGACATTTTTACTGCCACGGGAAGGGGTTGTAACAAGTTTTGCCGTCTTTTTTTTCTCGACCTATTATTGCAAGTTTTACGTCATCTCTCTTGCATACAGCATCCTTGCGTATCATGTGCTTACGGGCCATAGATGGTTTTGGCGAAAATACGTCTTGTATCTTTTTTTGAATATCGTT
>JAEEGH010018285.1_pt1 | contig 14840 bp, 12 predicted proteins | sample 9134181 | NCBI WGS metagenome assembly JAEEGH01 (sample SAMN16246544, study PRJNA631951) | gut metagenome | biome: gut microbiome; feature: rumen; material: DP-attached | host: Bos | place: Iran: Karaj | collected 2018-10 | reverse complement strand
TTCAAGCGCATATATGTGAGCAGTTTCACTCCGCTCGGAGAGCAGCTGCCCAAAGAGATAAAGATCGTCAAGGTGGCCGATGTTCCGGCCCTCGTAAAAGCCCTGTTCAAAAATGCGTAGACTCTGCATTTTTTTAGCCGTCCTGCTGGCTGGGAGCGCCCTGTCCGCAAAGGACTTCAACGAAAAGAAGGTCGTGGTCAACCTGGCCGTCATCAGCGACACCCACGTGAATGGATATAACGGCGTGCCCGGCTACAAGTTCCGCAGCGCCCTTATCCAGGAGCGCGACTATGCCGCCCGTTTCGGCGGCCTGGATGGTGTTGTGGTGGTGGGTGACCTCGTGGACAGCCCGGCATGGAACGCCAAGAAGTACACTGAGATAAACGATTGGAAACGTTTATACGAGAGCGTTTTCAGTCCCGTGGACGTGCCACTGGCCTACACCGTCGGCAACCACGACATCTGGAAGGAATGGACCACGGAAACATACAAGGAGGCCAAGCAGTTTCCCCAGCGCCTGGGGCCTGATTTCTACAAAGCCGAGGTGGGAGATCCCCGCATGGCGGAAGAGTTTGAGTGTCGGCACTATCTTATTGGCGGCTGCCATATCCTGGCCGTCACCCCGGACGGCCGCAACCCGGTGATCTATCCCGAAGAAAGCATCAAGTGGCTGGACGAGAACCTGAAGGCCATCACCGAGAAGGATCCGGACAAGTACGTGCTGGTCATCACCCACGCCATGATCTACGGCACCATCTACGGCAGTTTCCTGGACGATGTCTACCCTAAGGGCAACGGCTACTGGAGCACCAAGGTGCTCACTGAAACACTCTCCAAATATCCCCAGGCGGTGGTGTTCGGCGGGCATCTCCACTTCCCCCTGAACGATCCGCGCAGCGTCTGGCAGGGAGCCTTCACCGTGATGGGCACGGCCTCCACCCGCTACATGGCTATCGACAACGGCGGCTACGAAGAGATGGCCGGCCTCACCGTGATGAAGGATAAGGACGATTTCTCCCAGGGCCTGCTGCTGCAGTTCGACAACAAGGGCAACATGCGCGCCGTGCGGATGGATTTCTTCAACCAGACCACCATCGGTGAGCCCTGGGTGTTCAAGCGCCCGGCGGAAGACGGCGGGCATCTCCAGAAGTACGACCACAAGCGTCTGGCTGCCGCCAACAAGGCTCCGTCCATCCAGGGCCTGAAGGTGAAGGCGGTATCCGGCGGAGCCATCGCCATCTGGCCTGCCGGCACCGACGACGAGTTCGTGCACACCTACTATCTGACGGTTGCGGCCGGCGACAGCACCGTCTGCACCAAGAAGATACTGGCGGATTTCTACCGCGTGCCGCAGACTTCGCAGATGAAGAAGGCATGGAGGCAGGAACTCAAGCTCGCCCCCGGCGAGTATACGGTGACCCTCGTCGCCCGCGATTCGTGGGATGCGGAGAGCAATACTCTTACTGAAGAAGTCGTTGTGTTATGAGAAAAGCGGGACTTTCACTTGGAGTTGCTTTCGCGGTAGTTCTTCTGAGCTATTTCGTGGCGAATATCCCTTATCCGCTTCTGGACAGTTGGATGCCCTTTTCTTTTGTAGAACTGACCGGACACAACCATTCGGCATCGTATCCCGAGGATTCGGTGCTTTGCGTCAATGTGGCATTTGACAAGCAGTTGGCCGACGCTTACTCGGAGGCCGGGTTCAAGGTGGGGCAATCGGACGTTACTGACAGGGGTAAACTCCTTCGTTTCCTCCGGATTGCCGGACAGGCGGATTACAGGTATATCTTCCTGGATGTCCGCTTCCCGGAGGGTCTGAAGACAGAGAATGATGAAGAGCTGTTTTCGTTGATTGAAGGAATGCCCCGGCTCGTGCTTTCCAACCATTCTTCCTATGGCGGCTACAGCATCGCCGACAGTTCCCTGCTTTCCAAATCCGCCCTTGCCGATTACCGGATGACCGCTTTTACCGGATTCACCCGTTATCAGTACATTCAGCACGGGCAGGAGTCGGTAGCGCTGCGCATGTACCGGGACATGGACGGGAGAGACATACGCAAATACGGGCCGTTCTATTTTTCCGGCGGCTGGCCGTGCCGCAACGCACAGTTCGTCCGCATCCCAAAATTCGTAATGGAACAGGAAAGGGCGGATTTCACCCTCCGGTATCCTTACCTTGGTGCGCATTATCTTGACTGGAATACGGATGAAGAGCTTGTCCGGAGCCTGAAAGACAAGATAATCCTTATCGGTGATTTCGACGAGGACCTGCACCAGACTTATGTGGGAGACGTTCCGGGAGCGATGCTTTCGTTCCTGGGGTGGTGGGAACTGCACACATCCAGGCATATTGTTCCTTTATGGCTTATCCTCACCCTGCTGGTATTGTACTCCATCATAGTTTTCCTGCTTCTTACACCCCACAGAAACTGGTATGATTATGTGCCGTTGTTAAACCGGATAAAGGGTCCGTTCTGGCGTTTCCTCATGTCTCTCGTGGGATGGGGATTCGTCCTTACCCTGTTGCAGATGGCGCTTTACCGTTTCGCCTCCGTGGCGATTTCGACGGCCGTACCCGCATTCTGTTTCTCCCTTCTGGGTGAAATCAACCGTTTTAGAGAATCCAACTATACGATATGAAACGCTTTTTCCTTCTTTTCCTTGCATTGACGGTGTTTCAGGCGGCCTATGCCCTGGATGACGAGGTTTTGAAGATCATCAACCTGAATACTCCTACCATCAAAATCGGTGGAAAACCCCTGAAAGCCGGGGACACCTTCAAGGTTGGATCCACCATACAGTGGGGAGATCCGGATCAGACGATGGAGTGCAAGGGCATGTCGACTGGCTCTCCGTACCGTTTCTCCCGCAAGCAGTTCGAATCGAAGGGAGCCATTACGAGCGTAAGGGATTATCTTCTCCGTCTGGGTCAGGCATCCACCAGGGATTCGGCTTTCCAACCGGTATTCAAACCTGGCAGCAAGAAGGATTCTTTCCCTGAAAAGAGATGTGCCCTGATTATCGGGAACTCCAACTATTCCTATATCTCCTATCTGCGCAACCCCCTCAAAGATGCCAGCGACATAAGCAATTCCCTGCGGGGCCTGGGCTTCGACGTGATGGAAGGATACGATTGCAATTTTGACGAGATGAAAACCCTGATGAACGTGTTTTCGTCCAAAGCCCACGGATATGACGTCGCCATCATTTATTATTCCGGGCATGGTTTGCAGGAAGAAGGTCGCAATTACCTGATTCCCGTAGACTGCCAGTTGGAGAGAAAGTCGGATTTATGGAAATGTGTCGCCGCTGTAGATATGGTCCAGAAACTTGAGGATACCGGCTGCGAGACGTGCATGCTGTATCTGGATGCCTGCCGCAATGTCAAGACATCCTGGAACAGGTCTGCCAGCGAAGGGCTTGCAACCATGGAAGGCTTCCCGGGGATGGTAATAGCATTTTCTACCCAGAACGGACGCACCGCATCCGACGGGAAAGGAGAGAATAGCCCGTTCGCGGAGGCTTTCCTGAACAACGTGTCCAGCAACGCTACTTTCCCCGAAATGATGTCGAACGTGGCCAAGCAGACCTATGTGCTGACTGAAAGGGTCCAGTTCCCCGTGACTGTCGGAAGCCTGGTAACAGATTTCCGTTTCAATCCTGCCGGAGGTGGGGCGAAAACGGTAACTGTCCGCCCCGAGAAGCGCGTTGAGGAAAAGCGTGTTGAGGAAAGACCGGTCGTCAGTCCAGGACCCAAGGTCTATAAGCCGAGAGAAAATACCGTATCTTTCGATGACCCTGACTTCGATTTTGAAGTCAAAAAGGTAAAGCGGGCAGCGAAAAATGTGTTTGTTACCATACAAGTCACGAATAACTCCGGGAAAAACGTGCGACCTCTGATGATTGCAAATGAATCCACATCCCTGGGCGGCAGTAGCGACGCCAAGGACAATGCCGGAGGGTATCATAGTATGAGTAGTATGAATTTGTGCGTGTTGGAAGGGGATGACAGACGCTTCGACAGCCAGTACATCGCCCCCTGGCCATCAGGAGTCACTACGACATTCGTTGTTATTGTCATGGGGGTGTCGGAGGACGCGACCGCGCTGGATTATCTTTCGCTCAGCATGAGATGTGTAAGCCGAACCCAGATATACGGAATAGCATATCTCCAGATAAAGAATATACCACTCTGACTTTTATGAAAAGGACATTTGGACTTTTAGCTTTATTTGCCGGATTGCTTGCAGCCGCGTCTTGCATCGCGAATATGGATCCGTTCGAGGGCGGTGACGGCGTGAGGGCCAACATCAACGGGCAAAAGTGCGTGATGTCCGGCACTCCCGGGGATGTGTACGCCAATTGCTCTTTTGAGTCGGGGGCGAACTCTTTCGGCACGAGTGTGGAAATGATGCATCTGCTGGATAAGACCATCTTCAAACTCGCATTCAGCATGTCGGACACAGCTCCGTTTATGACCGGACAGAAGTACAACATCGGCAGCGGCACCTACAAGGCGACGCTTACCACCGTTTCCGGAGAGGATGTCCGTCTTACCGGATGGGTGACCTTCCTGAAGATCGGTGTCGGGAGCAAGACCGTTGAGGCCCAGTTCGAACTTGACGGCCAGGATGCTAACGGCGACAAGTACGCCATCCGCCATGGTTTCATGCGTTTATACAGAGTAAAGGAGGGCGAATGATGAAAAAGATGATTTTGATCCTCGCCATGGCCTTCGTCGGCGCGTCCGCATCCGCACAGGTGTGGCAATGTAATATTGGTATCACTTACGGCGCATTCGACCGTGCCGGTCTTGGAGGCAGTTCGGAGATAATTGACGTGCAGCGTCAGTCCACGGTAAACGGCAGTCACTATGAATCCAGTCCGACCATCCTCCCTACATTCTCCCTTGAAGCCGGATGCATCATGGATGAGGTTCCCGTGGGTTTCTTTATGGGCGTATTCTGGAACTATGCCTGGAACAATCTGAATGGTGGTCCAAGCCTCCTCACAGAGAAGGAAAATATCTTCCATTTTCTGCCGGAGGTAAGGTTCTATTACTATACGGGGGAGAAAGTGCAGCTGTATTCCATTATGGCCGCAGGACTGCGTTACAGGCGTTTTTCCGAGACTTTCGAAGGGGATAGGATCGCCAACGGCAACTTCGGTTTCAGCTACCAGTTCGTTCCTTTCGGGATGTCCTGTTCAATCAACCGGTGGAATATCAACTGCGAGATCGGACACGGAATGGCCTGGTCTCTCATGAAGTTAGGCGTCGGCTATTCTTTCTGACGGAACAGGCTTCACGACCACTTTCCCTATCCTGCACGGCAGCACGAGTTTGATCTTGCTGCCGTATGCTTTTTTATCTTTCAGGATGGCAGGGAGCAGTTCTTCCGCCGGGCAGGGGAGTTCGGTGGGCAGGCCGCAGGCATCGAGGTCTTTTTTGATTTTTGCGGCCAGACCAGGCTCCTCGGCGATGCCGATTTTCTCCGCGAACCTTGCCGCCTGCACCATCCCTATCGCCACCGCCTCGCCGTGGGTGAATTGCTCTTTGCGACCGGCCTCTTTCTGCCACCACTCGATGGCGTGAGCCCAGGTGTGGCCGAGATTGAGTTTGCGCCGGAGTCCGCTCTCGAATTCATCCTTCTCCACGATTTCCTGCTTGATGCCGGCGGCGAGTTGGATTAGTTCGGCCAAGTTGCCATCCGCGACGGATGCCCTCGCACCGTCATTGAACAGGTCCACTGTGCGTTCGTAGGCGTTGCGCGGATTCTTGATGATAAAAGTCTTCAGCATTTCGGCCAGGCCGCTGCGGAACTCGCGATCCGGCAGAGTTTCCAGCACTTCCGGGAAGATGGCCGTGAATTCCGGCTGGCGGATAACCCCCAGGAGGTTCTTGTATCCATCCAGGTTCACCCCCGTCTTGCCGCCTATACCGGCATCCACCATAGAAAGAAGCGTAGTGGGGATGTTGGCGTAGCGGATGCCGCGCTTGTAGATGCAGGCTGCGAACCCGGCCATATCCGTGGTGACCCCTCCGCCGATGGCCAGCACCAACGCATCGCGGTCCGCCCCGCAGTCGCACAGCCAGCGGCATATTTCCATTACTATATCGATGGTCTTATGGGCCTCATCGGCCGTGATGGGTAGAAGGTTGTCGATCCGGGAAAGGGGGCCGTCCGTGCCCCGTTGCGCGGTACGGGCGTCTGTCCGAAGGCCGGCGACCTTCCGGGCGAAGTCCTCTACGTTCCGGTCGCAGACCACGAAGACCTGCTTGTATTTCTTGAGTTCAGCTGCCAGTTCTTTCATATCCTCTGCAAGTTACGAATTTTTTTCTTACCTTTGCCACTCCAAACGCGAGCCCCGGCCTCTGTGCCGGCTCCGCCCCCGGCCTCCGTGCCGACTCCATCCTGCCCGGATGGCGGAATTGGTAGACGCGCTGGACTCAAAATCCAGTGTCCCTTAAAGACGTGCGGGTTCGATTCCCGCTCTGGGCACGAAAAAAGGCATCGCTTTCCCGCGACGCCTTTTTTCGTGCCCTGTCTTCGACTGCCTTGTTTGGGGAAGGTGGAATTTTACCCCTGACACCTTCCCCGCCGAAATGGCCTCTCAAGCCCGTGGAAGGCACTTTCAATGGTGAAGGTGTGGGCCCTAAAAAAATACCCCACCCCGGCACCGAGGTCGCCCTGATAGGGCTTGTAGAAAATGCGGAAGTCCAGATGGTCGCATGCAAGGCCGATCTGGTATTTCATGCAGCCGAGATATCTGCCGAAAAAGTCGAATTCGAATCCGCCTCCAAGATACGCGGAGCCCCAATCCATCTTCACCAGGTTGGCATTCAGCATGATAGGAACCTGGAATCCGGACAGACGCCGTCCGTAGATATACCGGATGCCGCTCACGAGATTTAGCCATTGGTCGCGCTCTCCCAGACGGGCGCGAGCCCCGATGCCGATACTTACAGAAGATATTTTATCTGCCGGAAGGAAGCAGTCCGCGGTGGCATCTGCGCCAAAACGAACCTTGTCCCGCCCCATGGCAGAAACCGTCACCAACAGGAATGCGAACAGTACGATAATCCGTTTCATTTCGCGAAGATATTCAAAATTTGTATCTTTGGAGAAAATAAAACTATAAAGAGATGAAAAAACTGATAACCGCAATTCTCCTGCTCGCGCTGGCAATGCCGGTTTTTGCGCAGGAACCAGTGGAACAGAAATGGACTGTCAGGACATCTGCCGGATATCTTCCGTCGGTGCCCGTGGTGGTCTCTCTTTTCGGCGCGATCGCTATCGGTATCGCAGTCAGCGCCAACGAAGAAAACAACGAGACGCTCAAAATCGATATTCCTCCGTATTTTGGCTTTGACGTTCTCTACAATTTTAACTCGCGCTGGTCAGCCGGCCTCAGCACCGGCTACACCGGATGTGTGTTCAAGACTGTTGACAAGGATTCAGGAGCAATCCATTCCCAGCAGTTCTGCACCTTCATTCCGGTTGACGCGGTCGGTCGCTGCAACTATCTTTCCCGCCCTAAAGTGAAGCTTTACGGCTCCGTAGAGGCCGGTATACTGCTTTCATTAGGCAGCAGTGATCCAAGTCTCTCCTTCGATGCCCAACTCAACCCCATCGGCGTCGAGTTCGGCCAGAGATTCTTCGGTATGGTCGAGGCAGGTGTCGGAATGAACTATTTCGGCGGCCGTCTCGGTATCGGTTACAGGTTCTAATTTATGAGATTCCTGCGTTACCTTTCCGCCGCACTGGCCCTGATGGTCGTCTTTTCCTGCGAAAAGGCTCCGCAGGATTCCATCGTCATCACGTCGGATGGCAATATAATCTTTCCTCCAGAAGGCGGAACGGCAACGGTTTCATTCACGGCCAGCGGCTTCTGGACAGCCGCGCCTGCCGATGCCGAGGCATCTTCGTGGCTGAGCGTGAGCCCGAATCAGGGTACCACGGACGACACCATTACGCTCTTTGCCCGTGTCAATCAGGATGAAGACGACCGCATAGCGGTTGTCAACATAACGTGCGGCATGGCGTCGGCGTCGGTAATCGTTACGCAGGGGCGGTCCCAGACGCCTCCCGACTCAGGCGTTACAAGCTTCACCAACCCTTACGCCGAGCTCCCCGTATTCGACAAGACCAATACGGATTATTACTATAACACCCTGTATGCCAATACTGTAAAGAGCAAGAAACGGGTTCGCAACTTCTCTTTCTGCTACGACACCCGCAGGCACAATCCCATCTGGGTGGCGTTCCCCATGCACAGTATATATGCCGAAGGCTCGGGACGCTCCACGAACGAACTGGGTGGCGATCCCTGGATGCGGTATCCGGACCTCCCCCTCGACAAACAGTCTATAATCTGGGATATCGCTGGAGACGGTTTCATGTACTGGTCGGCATCTTCTCCCCTCATTACCGGTGGCAGCTGGACCAAGGGACACCTCTGCATGTCCTCCAGCAGGGCTGGAGCGGGATCGGAACTCAACCTGCAGACATTCTACCCGGTGAACATCGCGCCGCAGTCCAACTCCTATGCGGGAGCGGGCATATTCGGCACTTTGTGGGGCGAGACCGAAAACATGCACTGGCAGCGTGGCAGCGAGATATGCTACGATACCCTTTATGTCGTGGCCGGATGCCATTATGCCAACGACGAAAACATCGAATTCGACGCGTGCAACTGGAACAACCGCTCCGACAATTCCAAAGCCTGCGTCATGCCCAACTCATCAGTACAAGATACTTCTCCGGACGCGTAATGGTATTACCGGAAAGGATGTCAGGAAATGCACCGAAAGCGAGCTCAAAACCATCGGTTTCTGGTTCGACTCGGTCCTGCCCGTCGGCTCTTCGGCAGAGATAACGGACTATGCCGTTTCCGTAGCCGAGATAGAAAAGAAGACAGGTATCGTCTTCTTCCCCGATATCCCCGCCGCTGCCAAATCCCAGTGCGAGCCTTCGGACTGGGGGTTGTAGAACGCAACATATGATTCATCTCACCACTCAAAGAAATTGAAACCCAAACCAAGGTTGAGGGACCACGGCTGGGGTAGGTATCGGAGAGATGTGCGGGCCACATAGACGCTGGCTCGCACCGTCTGCTCGGCGGCTCCTCCGATGCTCACAATGCGGTTCACTTTGTATTCGGCAGCCAGTCCTCCCTGAAACCTGAATCCGGCGATTTCATCGCTCTTCTTGGCAGGATCGGTGGGACTATGCGGATAATCCAGGAATCCTACGCCTACGCCCGCGAACGGCGTGATTTTCCACCATTGGGTGTTATACAGGGCATAGCCCAGGGAAGCGGAAAGGTTCCCGCCGGTAATCTTTTCTCCGGCATTCCAGGAATAGCCGTCCAGAGTGACGGTTTTCTTGTATCGTCCACCCCATCCAAGCAGGCCGTCAAGCATAAGGGCAAACCTGTTGTAGGTGACGTCGAAGCCAAAACCCACCCCGGCGAGAGGTGTGACGTAATCGGTAATATCCCCGAAAAACAATTCGTAGCCGGCATTACAGTGGAGTGCGAATCCAAAGCCGGTAGGAATCAGATGAAGATCTTCAAACTTGGCTTCCGGCGTCTTTTCAAGTTCTTCCTTGGTGCTATTCAGGAAGTTGACAGTCCTGAACAGATTATTGCCGTTCTGGGTGCTGTCGATCATTTTTGCCATGTTTTTCTTGGCAAGATCCAAATGGGTGGCAACCAGCGCCGATCTGCTGGCCCGAGTCCCTGATACCAATTCTTGCTGCGCCTTCCGGCGGGCCAACTCAACGTAATTAAAGGCATTCTGAGCAAGCGTCAGCGTAGCCCCGGTCTTGTGTTTGGGGTCGATCCATGAGCCCGACGGAACCATGAAGGCTCTTGAGGTCGGAGAAATGAAGGTTGTATTACCGGCCCTTGTGCGGGTCTCCGACCATTCGATGCCATATTCCAGATGGAATTGTTGAGTCTCCGAATAGAAGGAAGATGCGAAATCTCCATATTTCAACCATCCCTCATCCCAATATTTCCGAGGGTTGTTGTTCTTAGCGAACATCTGCTCGCGGAATGCCCTGCTTATTGAATCCTGCTCGTGTTTCCTTTTCGCGATGCTTTCCTCCGACTCAGGCGTCCGCACCAGCCACCCGATATGGGGTGTAAGTGCAAATGTGGCCGGATCCTCCTTCACGGCGACGATGCCGGCCACCAGCTCCATCTTGGTGGAGTCGATGGGCTCCATGCACTCATCCACACGGATAAAAGTAAACGGTACGCAGACCGTTTCGGAGAGCATGGTCTTCGTGATGGGCACTTCTTCCGGAGTGCGTCCGTTACTATCGAAGGGGAAGAACTTCAGGAACCATCCATCCACCCTGGTGACGGGAGGGGAGTGCCTGGCGCAGGTAGGCCCCTGGATTGTCCGGGGACGTGTTTTGCAGACTATATCTTTCCAGAACCAATAGTCGGGACGCCCTTTGGCCGCATTGATGAATTCTTCCAGGATAGGTTCCAGGTCGTTCACCCACCAGTCCAGGCCGAAACGGCGCAGCGCCTTCGTTTTGGCAAGTACCTTTTCCCAATCCTCCGGAGTGCCGGTCAGTGTGATGTAAGGGATGCCGCAGACTATGTAAAACGCTTCGTACTTGAAATACGGCTTCACCACGTCCATCAGGGTGATTTCCGAAGCGATGCGTTCGTTGACCCCGGTGGTGGAAAAGTCTGCCACGAGGGTTTCGGTTACCTTGTTGTTGGTATACTTCTCGATTTCAGAGACGAACTTGCCAATCGTTCCTTCCCAATCCGCCTGGCTGCTCAACAGGTCGTTGGTTCGTACCCTAAGAACCATCTGTCCTTCGTGCGACACCAGTTTATTCCGCACTTTTTCGGGATTCTTGTTCACATAATGGCTAAATCCCTGCGAAATCACCATCCATATGGCATCCGGTGTGAGCACAACTGGGCGGTGCTGGCACCAGGCCTTCACCAGCATCTGGAAAAGCACATCCTCACCAATAACATGTAGATCCGGTTCGTCTTTGAAACTGTTTGCCAGGATTTCGGGGATATGGGCATCGAACTCATTGGGAGTATGAAGAGTCTTTGCGATATCCTCGCCAGAGCGAAGGCCGTACAGCCCTTTTTCCGGCTTTTCCACCTCGTCCAGTGCGAAAGTGAATCCGGGCGTCTGGGCATATACCCCGAACCCCGTCAGCATTGCGACAAATAAAATGACAAGCCTTTTCATAACAGTGAAATAACCGATAAAGCAAAGATAGGGATTTTCCGGAAAATGGGTATATTTGCATTGATATGCGCCGGCTGCTGACAGCCATACTCCTGCTGATAAGCCCCCTGGCCCTTCTGGCTCAGGGCGCGCTCGGGCATTCCGCCAGGGGAACCGTCGTGGATGCCTCCAGCGGTAGGCCGGTGGCGGCGGTAGGGGTGATTGTGCCTGGGCGGAACTACGCCACGGTCACAAATGCGGACGGCACCTTCATCATCAAATCCGACAAGCCCATCTCCGAACTGCAGTTTTCTCGCATCGGCTATCGCGATGCCGTCCAGAAGGCGGGTGCCGGGGAGATGACCGTGAAATTGACCCCCATCGCTTATCCCCTTCAGGAGGCTTCCATCGTGTCCGGCAATCCACGTGAGATAGTGCAGTCTGCCATCGACCGCATCCGGGACAATTATCCTTCCAAGCCGGAACTTCTCCGTTGCTTCTACCGCGAAACTCTACAGAAGCGCCAGCGTTATATCTCCATAAACGAGGCGGTTGCGCGGATATACAAGGGCCCTTACCTGGTCCCCGGGATCAGTTTTGACCGTACCGCCCTCGAAAAAAGCCGTGTCATCATGAGCCAGCGGAAGGGGGATACTTTGAGCGTCCGAATGATGGGAGGTCCTACCTTGGCGGCGACCTTCGATGCCGTGAAGAACAGGAATATCATCCTCAACAGCACGGACCTCTCCCTTTATTCGTTCCGGATGGAATCCCCCGCATACCTCGCGGACCGCCTGCAGTTCGTAATCAGCTTCTCACCGGAATACGAAGCGGAGTACCCGCTCTATTACGGAAAATTCTACATAGACCGGGAGACCCTGGCATTCAGCAGGATAGAGCTTTCGCTGGACATGTCGGACATTAGCAAGGCTACGCGGATGATGCTTGTCCGAAAACCCCTCACCCTCCGTTTTACCCCGAAGGAACTGACATTCGTGCTGACCTACCGCCAGCAGGATGGGGTTGCGCGGATGGATTATTTCCGGTCCTCGATGGGTTTCCGCTGCGACTGGAAGAAGCGCCTGATAGCAACCAACTACACGGTGGTCAACGAACTGGTGGTCACGGATGTGGTCGAGCCCGCCGTGCCCATAACCAGGAACGAGGAGTTCAAGCCCAGCGACGTGCTGGACGACAAGGCACCTCTATTCCTCGATCCTGATTTCTGGAAAGACTACAACATTATAGAACCCTCGGAGAGCCTCGAACATGCCGTGGCCCGACTGAGAAAATAGAATGACACTATGCTAAAAAAACTAACCATCGCTTTCGTAGCGGCCGCCCTCCTCGCCGGCTGCACATGCTCACCAAAAGTCAGTTATAAGATCTGGTACGACTGGCCGGAAAGGCATCTCCCGGATTTCTCCACCCTAGGCGAACCGGCCCTTCAGGGCGTCAAGAGTAACCTGGACCTGGAAGGTATCGACGACACCAAGAACCACTTCTGCGCCGTTTTCGAAACGGAGATCAAGGTAAAGACCGAGGAGGAATACACGTTCATCCTTACCACCGACGACGGCAGCAGGCTCTATGTCGACGGTGAAATGCTTATCGAGAGCGACGGCGCCCGCGGCCCCATCGAGGAGAAGGCAGTCAAAGTGCTTACAAAGGGGAAACACGCCATAAAAGTCGAATGGTTCGACTACGACAAGGGGCAGTCGATAGTATTCCGCTACTCATCTCCTTCCGTCCGAGAGCGGGAGATAGACGACACCCATCTTTACAAGGAAGACCGTGCCACCAGCCGGCACCGCTTCGTGAAACCCCAGGTCAAGGAGGCCTACAATCGTTTTGCGGCTTGGAAGGGGGATGATGAGGTGCTGGTCTATCCAATCCTTACCGACGTTCACACCTGTGGCCGTTTCAGCTACAAGCATATAGGTTACGGGGCCACCGCGGCCAAGATGTTCGGTGCGGATTTCATGGCCAATCTGGGCGACATCGGCCTCAATGCATACCAGGCGACGGCCGATTCCGTTTACGCAAAATGGATCAAGGATAGGACCCTCGAGCAGATGAAGAAGTTCGACGGCGTGTGGATCTACACCCCCGGCAACCATGACTGGGATGCCGGTCAGGGCCGCTATCACAGCGAGCAGGAGCTGCAGGATTTCTTCCAGAAGCCCTGGGTTGAGCGCGCCGGAGGCAATCTCCATCTCATCCCCGAAAGGACCTACGGATACTATGATATCCCGGAGAAGAACTTCCGCATCATCTTCCTGAACAGCTGCACCACACGCACCCTGACTGAGGCTTACTACCTGTTCGGAAACGAGGAGATCGCCTGGCTGGGAGACCTTCTGGAAGCCACCGACCCCGCAACTAACGTGATAGTGATGGCACACTACATGCCTCACCCGATGGGCCGCTGGACCAGCAGCAAGCCGGTGGAACCCACCATGACCCAGAACCAGGCCATCATGGACCTGCTGTCGGAATATGCGCAGAAGCGTACGATAGTTGCGATGATCACCGGCGACAGCCACACCAACGACTACACCTGCTACAACGGAGTGAACTACTTCATCTCCCAAGGCTACGGCTGGGTGGTTCCGGACCTGATGCTCCCCACCAACCGTCACGCCTTCTTCGATTATAAGGAAACCCTCTGCATCGACGTGGTGGCCGTGAAGCCCTCCACGCGCGAAGTCCACACCTTCCGCATCGGCGCCGGCGGGGCGGACTACGACTGCGAATTTACCTATTAGCCCGTGAGAGCGTTCCTTCGGCTTCTTCTGGTTCCGGCACTCCTTCTTGCCATTTTCTCATGCAAGAAAGAAGTGCTGGCACCGGTCATTGAGCGTGGGGCTGATGTGGCCATCCCCCAGGAGGGAGGCACCTACTCTGTGCCTGTCACCTATCAGGCCACCAAGGCCGTTGAGTACGGCAGTTTCCGCTATCGCCTGAACATAGAACACCAGCTCGGTCCTTTGATGGAGGTAACGGGCAAGGTGGAAGAGATAGTATTCGAGGTGCCGGCGAATGAGACCTACGCGACGCGCACCGTCCGGCTTGCTGTAGAAACCGAAGGCTTCTGGAAAACGGTTTTCTACGGTATTCAGGCGGCGAAGGAGAAGTATCGCCCGCCGGTCGACGGCGAGTGGCAGAGTGCCGCAGATGCTGTCAGGGCCATGCGTGTCGGGTGGAATCTGGGCAACACACTGGACTCCTGCGGCGACTGGATCGTTCAGTACACCGAACGAAAGACATCCGATTTCGAAACGGCCTGGGGACAGCCTGTCACCAAGCCCGAGGTCATGCAGGCCTTTGCCGCCGCAGGCTTCGGAGCCATCCGGGTACCCGTCACATGGTATCAGCACATGGATGCCTCCGGGCAGGTCGAGAAAGCCTGGATGGACCGAGTGGAAGAGGTGGTGAACTATGTGCTGGACGCCGGTCTCTACTGCGTGCTGAACGTGCATCACGACACCGGCACGGACGGGTGGATGAAGGCCGACAAGGTCATCTATGAGGCCACTGCGGACCGCTTTCGAGGCCTCTGGACCCAGATTGCCGAGCGGTTCAGGACTTATGGCGAGAAACTGGTTTTCGAGGGATACAACGA
>JAEEGH010018283.1_pt1 | contig 14840 bp, 6 predicted proteins | sample 9134181 | NCBI WGS metagenome assembly JAEEGH01 (sample SAMN16246544, study PRJNA631951) | gut metagenome | biome: gut microbiome; feature: rumen; material: DP-attached | host: Bos | place: Iran: Karaj | collected 2018-10 | reverse complement strand
GTCTTTCGATTACAAGAATTCATGTAACGTCACTTTCAGGTTGCATGCCTATTTCGGCTTCGGATGGCATGGCAACTCCTTGAGCGTAAGCTATTCTGACGGCACGCCCTCAGAGCAGATGGCCATTAACAACGGCTCCTCGGCCACTTATGTGCGTGAACTGGCTGCCGGGTCTACGATCACCCTCACTTGGAATAACGGACAGTGGCCCCAAGATTGTAGTTTCGAGGTGACCTACGACGATGGCACAGTCATCTTCCAAAACAGCGGTGGTTTCACCGGCTCAAGGACCTTTACCATCAATTGCGCTGGAGGTAGCGGCGCAGCGGTTTTCTGCTCCCCAATTCGCAATCTGGCCTATGAGTTGGATGGTCACGATGTGTTGTTGACTTGGGATGCTCCCGAGAGTGGCGCCCCAACGGGCTATGAGGTCTATCGCGAGACCGTGTTGCTCACCACTACCACCGATCTGACCTACACCGATGCTGATCTTGATGAAGGCCTTTACAACTATTGCGTCTACGCTGTTTACGACGACTGCCAGAGCGAGTTTGTTTGCCTTGAAGCTGAGGTGTCGGTATGCGGCCCTGTTCAGAATTTGGACTATACCATTGACGACAATCTGCTTGTTACCCTCACCTGGGATGCTCCCGAAGACCCCACGGGATTGTTGGAATATCATGTTTATATGGATGGTGAGCTGCTGACCACGACCAATGCGTTGACTTATGCATTCACCGTTCCTGAGGGCGTACACGATATGCTTGTGAGGGCAGTCTTTGCTAACTGTGAGAAAGACGCGCATGTTGTCGTTTGCGTCGTTGGCGCTGTGCAAAATTTGACCTATCAAATGGAAAGCCACAATGTCATCTTGAATTGGGATGCCATCGAAGGAGTGGACCAATACGAGGTGTATGTCAACGAAGCGCTGGCTGCCACGGTTGAGACGACGGCCTACGCTTTCGATGTGGAGGCTGGCCTGACCACCGTAATGGTGAAAGCGGTTACTGAAAACTGCTATGTGCTGGGCGCAAGTGTTGAGATTTGTTTCGCCGAAGCGGTGACAGGTTTGGAATTTGTTTCCAATGGTGTCAATAATCGCTTCTATTGGCAGTGGAACAATCCGGCAGATGTGGAGCGTTTTAATGTGGTATACAATGGTAATGTTTTAGAGCTGCTGCCTTCTCCGACTGGCTCTACCAGTCTTCTTATGACGGATATGCTTATTGGTGAGAATACGATTTGCGTGACAGCGCAGTCCGTCTATGGCTGTGATGCCGAAACGGTTTGCCTCTCCCAAAACATCTGTGCCTCCGTCGACAGTTTGGATTATCATTTCAACGGCGATTTGGTTACAGTGACATGGTTTGGTGATGCTGATGCCTATGAAGTCGTCGTGGATGGCGCCGAACCAGTAATTGTGGAGACCAATACCTTTATGGACACATTAATGGGCAGCCTCACCGTTCAAGTTATGCCTGTCCATGAAGACTGCATGTCGCTTATTGCCTCCTGCTTTATCGAGAGCGTTTACAACATTGCTCCTGAAATTCGTATCACCGATGTTCACGACGGCTATATCTCGATGGCTTGGACCGAGGTTGACTATCCTTGGGCCTCAGCCATCGCCTACAACCTATACCGCGATGGCGAACTGATTGCCGAGCATCTCAATGAGACCACTTATAACGACACCGAAATGGCTCTCAACGCGCAGCATTGCTACGCCGTGCAGTCCGTGTTCGAAAAGGGTGTTTCCGACGTGGGTGAAGCCGCTTGTGCCAATTATTTCAATGGACTTGGCGAGAACGACGGTAAGTTGAGCATTTATCCTAACCCGACCTCCGATAAGGTGAACATTGAATGCCAAGGCATGTCGTTGATTGAGGTCTATAACATCGAAGGCAAGTTGGTGCAGCGCATCCAAGTGGAGGGCGATGCCTATCAGCTCGACGGCCTCGATAATGGTATCTACACGCTTCGTATCCACAAAGGTGAAACTGTGCTGGTTCGTAGGGTGGTTAAGATGTAAATGATTGCCTGGCTCCCGCAAGCGGGAGCCAAGCAATAAAACCTATTGTTTTTCGTTTGACTAAAAAACCAAATTGTATGCGAAGGATTATTTTACCCATTTTGTTTTGTCTCTGCTTGACGGTCGGTGCCTTGGCGCAACAACCCAAGAGCATCATGCAGAACTCCATTCCGGTGGCTATGTTTCAGGCCACCTATGCCTTCCATGTCCCTGGCCTCGACACCAAGGTTTTGTATGGTGTCAGCCACAATGTGGGAGGTGGCTTTTGTTATAAAACCGCGTCCAACTGGCTGCTGACGTTTAACGGCAACTACATCTATGGTACCAAGGTGAAAGGCGACCGCGTGGAGCTCATGGGAGAGGGCATCACCACTGATGCGGGTGAGATCATAGGCAGTGGAGGCAGTTTCACGATGTTGGAACTCAACCAACGCGGCTTCCATTTTCAGGGCGAAGTGGGTAAGTTGTTTCCATTGGGTCCTAACCCCAACTGCGGAATCTTCGTACAGGGCGGTCTTGGCTATCTGCAAAACCGTCTCCGCATCGACTATCAGCAGGCATTACTCAACACACCGCTGCCAGTCGACAAGGACTATCGCTTTGGCTACGATCGCATGCGTGGCGGTCCTGCAGCGCATTTTGAAGTGGGTTATCTGTTGCTCAACGATACGCGTCTGCTCAACCTTTCGGTTGCCCTGGAGGTGACATACGCCCGCACCCACGACCTTCGCGATTACGACTTCCGCGTGTTTACCAATCCTGAAACTGGAGTGATGGAGCCGGTGGGCTACACCGACCCGAACAAGCGTTACAACGACCTCTATTACGGCATCCGCGTCACCTGGGACATCCCCACCTACGAACGCAGACCTCAAGAATACTATTATTATTAATAGGTGACCGTTTTATATACCATAGGCATCCTGTTTTATTCTCTCGGCGTGAGGATTGCGGCGTTGTTTGGCAACGTCAAGGCCATGCAGTGGGTAAAAGGACGTCGGAACCAAGGACCGGCCCTTCGGCAGACTCAGGGGCCTGATTCGGAGTGGATTTGGTTTCATGCCGCCTCTTTGGGCGAGTTCGAGCAAGGACGACCTGTTATCGAGGCACTGAAAAAGGACTTCCCTCAATACAAGATCTTGCTTTCGTTTTTCTCTCCTTCAGGCTATGAGGTGCGCAAGGACTACCCTTTGGCCGACGAGGTGCTTTACCTTCCTTCCGATACGCCTAGTCATGCCGCACAATGGGTGAAACGCCACCATTTTGTGGCGGCTTTCTTCATCAAGTATGAGTTTTGGTTCAATTATATGCGGGCTTTGAAAGATGCCGGCATACCTTTGTTCTATATTTCGCTTATCCTCAAACCTGATTCCTATTTCTTCCGTTGGTATGGGGTTTGGTTCCGTGAGCAGTTGAAATCGGTGCGACATTTCTTCGTGCAAGATGACGCCACTGCTCAGTTGCTTCAAACCCATGGCATGAAGAATGTCACCGTATGCGGTGACACGCGTTTCGACCGCGTGGCAGCCATTGCCCGCCAGGCCAAGCCTTTTCCCGAGGTGGAGCAGTTTATTGGCGGTCGCCGATGCATCATTGCGGGCAGCACCTGGCCGCCTGACGAAAAGCTGCTGGAGAGGGTGTTTTCGCAATGCCCCGACGACTATTGCTTTATCGTCGCCCCCCACGACATCTCCGCGTCGCATGTGGCTCAAGTCCAAGCCCTGTTTCCCGACAGCCAGCTGTACTCCGCACTCGATGCAGATCAGCCAACAAGGTCCCTGAGCCTGTCGAAGGGCCGACCTGCAAGGATATTAATCCTCAACACGATTGGTATCCTGTCGCAGCTTTATCAGTATGCACGCTTTGTCTATATCGGTGGCGGCTTTGGGGTGAACATCCACAACATCCAGGAGCCGGTCACTTTCGGTTGCCCTGTGGTGTTTGGTCCCAAATACAAGAGCTTCAAGGAGGCCGTCGATTTGGTGACACTCGAAGGTGCCTTTTCTGTCGGCGATGAGGCTGAATTGGCAAAGGTCTTTATGCGTTTGATCGACAATGAGGCGTTTTATGCCAAGGCTTCAGAAACTTGCCGAAACTATCTCAAAGCTCAGGTGGGGGCAACGGAAAGCATCATAAAAGGCTTTAAAAAGACACTTTTTTAATAAAAAAAGGGCTTTTATTTTGGATTGTTGTTTTTATTGTCTAATTTTGAAGGCTGATTTCCCGTTGAGATTCAGCCAAGTAAAAAAACAATGCCTATGCAAGACAATCCCTACCCCCTTACACTTCCCCGTATCGGCCTTAGCCAGGGTGACTTCAATGGCATCAGTTACGAGGTCATGCTGAAGACCTTTTCCGATGCCCGTATGTTCGAAACACTCACCCCCGTCTTGTATGGACAATCGAAGGCCTTTTCCTACTACAAGAAGAACTTTGGCATGGAGAGCCCCAACTATTCGCTGACTCGTGATGCGCGTCAGGCATGGGAGAAGAAATTCAATATCATCAACATCGTGGAAAACGAGTTGAAGATTGAGCCAGGTGTGCCTTCTGATGTTTCAGCTGAGATGTCGGTGCTTTCGATGAAGCGGGCCGCTGATGACCTGCAAAACGGTTACCTTGATGCCTTGGTACTGGCTCCCGACAATCCTAGAGTGGCGAAAATCAATCGTGATTTTCTGCTCTCGTTCCACAAGGAGGCTGAGCCACTGCAGGTGTTGGTGAGCGGACAGATGCGCGTTGCTTTGGCCACGAGCGATGTGCCTTTGCGTACTGCCATCGAGCAGATCGACAGCCATTTCCTTGTTTCAAAACTCACCACGCTGGCGCAAGCCTTAAAGACTGACTTCGGCATAAGCTCGCCGAAGATTGCCGTGATGGGTCTGAATCCGCATTCGGGGTCAATTCCTACGGGCGACGACGAAAGGGTGGTGAAGGCCGTTGAGGAAGCGCAGCAAAAGGGTCTCTTCGCCTTCGGACCTTTCTCGGCTTCGCAGTTGTTTGCGGCAGGCTGGTGGAAGAAGTATGATGCGGTGATGGCCTTGCACTATGAGCAGGGCGTGTTTCCCATGAAATTTTTGGCGTATGAAGGCTATGCCTATTACTGGGCTGGGTTGCCTGTGGTATGTGCTTCACCCTTGCACGGGCCCGCCTACGACATTGCCAACCAAAACAAGGCGTTGCCCGACTCTTACCGAAAGGCCATTTTCTTGGCTGCAGATGTGATTGGTCACCGCAGAGAATAATAAAAAAAGGAGGTTTTATTAAACCTCCTTTTTTTTGACTTAAAGTCTGGGAATCTTACTTCACGATGAACTTTTGGGTCACGGTGCCGGCGGAGATGAAATACACACCGCTGGTGAGGTCGTTGACGTTGATCGTGTTGACACCCTTCACGCCTTGCATGTTGATCACATTCTGACCCATGATGTTGTAGATGGAGATCTCAGAATTGTTCTCCAGTCTCACGTTCAGTTGGTTGACAGCAGGGTTAGGATAGATTTCCATCTTGGTGTTCGAGGCAACTGAGGGTTCCTCGATGCTCAAACCGTCGATGTCGGGAATAACCTTCGTGCCCCAGATGTAGTTGTCGGAGGGCTGGTTTTGGCTGGCGGTGTTACCCACGTTGAAGCCCGGGGTGTCGTCAGCTTGGTAGCAGAACCAGAATTCCATGTCAGTGGTGTTTTGGGGTGAGCAGAGGGCGACGGCCTCGTCATAGCTGTGCAAGAAGTCATCGGCTTCCTGGAGCTTGAACATGTTGTAGTAGATGTCACCCAGTTGTTCGGTGTACTCGCCATAGTGGTCGGCCATGCGATAAGGAGCTTCGATGAAGGACACCTTGATGCTTCTCATGTATTCATTAGTTTCGGCCAGACGGGTCATGTCGGGGCAGGAATAACCCACGGCAATCACGCCGTTCTCGTCGATGCAGATGGCAGGCAGAGCCGAGGGGCTTCTGAAGTAGTCGCTATAGTCCTCATCGTGGAAGCTGTCGTTCGACCAATCGCTGAAGCCTTCAACGTCGACGAAACCGATGACGTTGTTGGTTTCGAAGTTACGCACGACATATTCACCGCTGGCATCGGTAGGCCACCAGAAACGGAAGCAGTTGCCGGGGTTGGAAGGAATGACGGTGCCGTCATCGGGGCAGGTCCATTCAGGAGCCACCATGGTGCCCATGCTTTCGTTCCAGTAGAAGATACCGTCCATGGTACCACCACCGTAGACGTTGTAGCTCGTGCCGAGTTCAGAGTGATAGAAGCACTTGGAGGAGAAGGCGCAGTGAACCATGCCGTTGTTGTCGATGCAGATGGCACCGGTCTCAGGGCAGTAAATAGCATCTTCTTCACCGAAGACGGTGTTCGGGTCGGTCTCCCAGTCACCAGCGTGCGGGTTGTCCCAGAACTTGATGCGTTCCCAAGTCTCACCGTTGTCGGCTGACTTGATCACGAGGCCGTGGCCTGACATGTCCATCAAAAGGATGGCAACATAGTCGCCATTGGTGGCAAAAGCATAGTAGTCGGAACCGTAGACGTTGTGCTCCCAGTCTTCAAGTGTAGGAACCCAAGTGGTTTCCCAGGTCTCACCATCAGTGGATCTGCTGTAGAACAGGTAGGAATAATACGGGTCGTCGGCGTTTTGGTCAGCACCCAGAACGTGGATGATGTTGTGGTTGGGGCCAGAGGTGGCAATCTTGGGCCAAGTCATGTCGCATGAGGGGGCACCGAGCCAAGTGGGGTTCGGGATGTAGTTGGGTCCTTGCCAAGTGGCTTCACCTTTCTTTTCGCGAGTGTAGTAGGTCAGCTGCGTGCCAGTGTGGGCAATGATGATTTCACCATCGCCATAAGGGGCGTAGCAAGGCCAGCCGGTTCTCTCGATTTCGATACGGCCAGGCATCGGGTTGTTTTCGATGTCGTAGACAAATTCGTCACCGTTGAAGTAGTCGTAACCCGTACCACGGTCACCATAACCGGTTTGTTGGGAATAGGTGGCAACCAGGCCGACGGAACCGTCGTCATAACGATACATACGATTGGCCACAAAGCCATTGCTCTGCAGGTCATAAATGGTGTAGAAGCATTGCACGTCCACCGGGAATTCGGCGTCTCTGTTCGGGTTAGTGGCAGCGGCCTGAGTGGGAGTAAACTCCATCATGGTCATTTGCTCGTTACCCTTGAAAGCTTTCTTGGCGGCGGTGGCTGATTGAACCTTAGCCATGTCAGAAGCCTTCACACGTAAATTCTTTTGCGCAAAGCCAGTCATACCGATGGCCAGTGCGAGTGTCACGAATAAAATTTTCTTCATGATGTTGTGATTTAAGTTTGTAATTTAGATTAGTTGCGTATTTGGACTGCAAATATAAACAATTTATTTAAATGAGGAATGAAATGCGTTTTTTTTTGAATTATTTGGTTGCGAAAAAGAGGAGACCGAAGCCTCCTCTTTTCCTTTGTTTTCAATAAGTGCGTTAGCTTACTTCACCACGAACTTGATGGTCTTGCTAAAGCCATTGGCGCTGATGGTGCAGAAGTAGATGCCGCTCTTCAGGTCGATGCCGATGGCGTTTTCACCCATCTTCAGGCTCTTGTTGAACTGTTTCACGGTCTGGCCCATGAGGTTGACGATGCTGATGTTAGCCTCGACATCCTGTGACGACTTCACGACCACGTAGTCAGTGGCAGGGTTGGGATAGATACCGTAAACCACATCCTGGGCTTCGTAGTTTTCAGGCACGCTCACCATTTCGGGATCGGGCGTGATTTTGATGACGTGGATGGTGTTTTCGCTGGCCTGTGGTTGAGTGGCGTTGGAACCCCAGTACAAACCGACTTGGTCGTCGCTCTGGAAGCCGAACCAGAACTCACCAGGAACGTAGGTGTTGTTCACGCCAATGGTGAAGAGGTTCTCTGAGTAGAGGAATCCGAAGTAGACTTCCTCGTCGGTGAGCTCGTCTTGCACTTGATGCCAGTAGCCATCGTCAACGTTGTAGTAGCTGACATAGATGCTTCTGTAGTAGTAGGCACCGTTGTCGTCGAGACGCTTGGTGCAAGGAGAAGAGTAGGCGCAAGCGATGTTGCCCATCGGGTCCATTGAAAGGATGGGGTGGCCTGACGTACCATAGAATCTCGGATGATAATCATTTTCGTGGTAGTATTTGTTGTTATCCCAATCGATGTTTTGATACATAGGCACATAACCAATCCATTTGGTGGAGTCAGCATGCATTCTCACGTAGCCGGGTTCATCCGCGATGGGCCACCAAAGACGGGCGGCATGGTGCGGGTTGGGGTTGGCGAAGTGCTCTTCCAATGAGGTGCCGACATATTCCTCGTGGTAGGTGTCGGAGATGGGGCCTTGAGTGTCGTTCCAGTAAAGGATACCGTCGACCATACGACCATAGTAATAGGTATAGTAACCAGGCTCATTCTCCAAGGTGTGTTGCATTTCAAAGACGTTGAAAGCTGCGTGCACCACGCCATTGTTGTCGACCAAGACAGAGCTGTTCATAGGCATGTAGAGCGTGTCTTCCATACCCCATAAGGGCTCTTCGTCGAATTCTCTTCCTTCATACGGGTCTTCCCAAACTCTCGTAGTGGTCCAGGTCAGACCATCGTCGGTCGATTTGCACATCCAAACGCTGTTGGTCAAGCAGCCGGAGTAAATGATGGCAACGGTGTGGCCGTTGGCAGCGATAGCGTAGTCTTCGGCTGAGAAGTAACCGGTTTCATAGCCAACCTCGGCAAGAGGGCTGTAGCTGATGGTCCAGTTTTCGGCATCTTCCGAACGGAGATACACTTGGTGGTGTTCGGTGACATCGCCACTGTGTTGGATATCGCCAATCACGTGGATGATGTTGTGGTTGTCGCCCGAAGTGACGACTCTGGGCCATGAGGCATCGTCGTCATAAGGGTAGCCTTCGGGAGAGATAGGCAGTTCGCCTCTGTACACCCATTCGCCTTGGCCGGCCGTTTCTCTGGTCCAGCAGCGCATGGGGGCGTGGGAGATGAGGATTTCACCGTTTTCTTTCCATTGTGCGATGGTAGGCCAACCTGTTCTCATGCTTTCGATGCGGGCTTCGGGCTGATCTTGCCAGAGGGCTTCTTCTGCATCGTAAAAGTTGTAACCCGTACCACGGTCACTGGCCGTTTGGTTGTTTTCGTGTGAGAAAGTGGCTACAACACCGACCGATCCATTGGGCAGCTGATACATGCGGTTCGAGCACCAGCTGTTGGATTGGAGGTCATAATAGGACCACATGGTCTCGCCGTCTTCAACCTCTTGGTATCTGTTGACGACAACGCTCTTAGCGGTTTGCGGTGCGAAATTGGCGACCGCGGGGTTGATGGTCTCATTGCCAACGGCAACCTTGGTGGCGCTTGCTTGGGCGGAACGGGTGTCGTCCTTAGCAACACGCTGTTGTGCAAAAGCACTGAAGCCTAATGCAAGGCTCAAAGTAAATAGTAATGCTTTCTTCATTTTTTTGTTTTTTAATGGTTAATAGTATTGTTTTGATTTCTTTTTTAGGCTGCGAATATAGACAATTTCTATAAAACGGCAAAAAAATGGACGTTTTTTTTATTCTTGGATAACGAAAAAGAGGAGACCGAAGCCTCCTCTTTTCCATTGTTTTCAATAAGTACGTTAGCTTACTTCACCACGAACTTGATGGTCTTGCTGAAGCCATTGGCGCTGATGGTGCAGAAGTAGATGCCGCTCTTGAGGTCGATGCCGATGGCATTTTCACCCATCTTCAGGCTCTTGTTGAACTGCTTCACAGTCTGACCCATGAGGTTGACGATGCTGATGTTAGCCTCGACATCCTGTGAGGACTTCACGACCACATAGTCGGTGGCAGGGTTAGGATAGATACCGTAAACCACATCCTTTGCTTCGTAGTTTTCAGGCACGCTCACCATTTCGGGGTCAGGAGTGATCTTGACAGCGTGAATGGTGTTTTCGCTGGCCTGGCTCTGAGTGGCGTTGGAACCCCAGTACAAACCGACTTGGTCGTCGCTCTGGAAGCCGAACCAGAACTCACCAGGAACGTAGGTGTTGTCTACGCCCATCGTGAAGATGTTCTCTGAATAGAGGAATCCGAAGTAGACTTCTTCGTCGGTGATTTCGTCCACCACTTGGTGCCAGTAGCCCTCGTCAACGTTGTAGTAGCTGACATATATGCTTCTGAAGTAGTAGTTACCATTATCGTCAAGACGAGCGCTGCAAGGAGCAGAGTAGGCGCAGGCGATGTTGCCAAAGGGATCGATGGAAAGGGCAGGCATGCCAGATTGGCCGCTACGGAACTTGTAGAAATAGTCGTTTTCGCGATAGAACTTATCATTGTTCCATTCAACACCATCGTACAGCGGAACAAAGCCAATCCACTTGGTGGAATCGGCTACCATGTGCACGTAACCAGGTTCGTTGACGATAGGCCACCACAGTCTCATAGCGTGGTGCGGGTTGGGATGGGCGAAGTGCTCTTCCAAAGAAGTACCGATGTACTCAGGGTGCTCGGTGTCAGCGATGGGGCCATCGGTGTCTTTCCAGTGGTAAATACCGTCGACAGCACGGCCACTCCAGGTGGTGTAGGTGTCGCCGAGTTCATCGTGGATGTACTCATAGGTGGTCAGAGCCACGTGAGCAGTACCTCTGTTGTCAATAGCAATGGCGAGGTTGGCGGGGCCAAACACGGTGTCGGTCATGATGGATTGGGGATCAGTGGCCCAGTCATAACCGGAATAGGGGTTGTCCCAAACCACGTATCTGGTCCAGGTCAGACCATCGTCGGTGGATTTGTACATAATGATATCAGCTTGGAGGTCATCACCGTAAACCATGGCAACGTTGTGGCCGTTGGCAGTGATGTTGTAAGCGTCAGCTGAATAGTTCATTTCTTCACCGTCTTGGGCAAGAGGTGAGTAGCTGATGGTCCAGTTTTCGGCGTCTTCTGAGCGGAGATACACTTGGTAGTGAGTCACCACATCACCTTCTGAGTGTTGGATGTCGCCAATCACGTGGATGATGTTGTGGTTGTCACCCGAAGTGGCAACTCTCGGCCACGAAGCGTCGTCATCGTAAGGGAAGCCTTCGGGAGAGATGGGGAGTTCACCTCTGTACACCCATTCGCCTTGGCCGGCCACTTCTCTGGTCCAGCAGCGCATAGGAGCGTGGGAGATGAGGATTTCGCCGTTTTCTTTCCACTGGGCGATGGTGGGCCAGCCCGTTCTCATGCTTTCGACGCGGGCATCAGGCATGTCCTGCCAAACGGATTCTTCAGCATCGTAGAAGTTGTAACCCGTACCACGGTCACTGGCCGTTTGGTTGGGCTCGTGTGAGAAGGTGGCAGTCACAGCAACCGAACCATTGGGCAGTTGATACATACGATTCGAGCACCAGCTGTTGGACTGGAGGTCGTAGTTGGTCCACATGGTCTCGCCGTCTTCAACGTCTTGGTATCTGTTGACGACAACGCTCTTTGCGGTTTGAGGGGCAAAGTCGGCAACCGAGGGGTTGATGGTTTCATTGCCAACGGCAACCTTTTTGGCGCTTACCTTAACCGACTTGATGTCGTTCTTGGCAACGCGCTGTTGTGCAAAAGCACTGAAGCCTAATGCAAGGCTCAACGTGAGAAGTAATACTTTCTTCATTTTTTTTGTGTTTTTAATTAAGGAATAATGTATACTCTGTATTTCAGAAATTGGCGACAAAAATAGTCATTTTTGAAATAATGGAGGTTAAAACGAGAGTTTTTTGTGTATTTTTTTATTCTAGGTGTTGGAATCTCAAAAAAACATACTCTGTTGCGAAACAAAAAAGTTTTATTCCTACTTTTACACCCTCAAAAACTTTATTCTATGAAAAGACTGTTTCTTCCATTATTATTGCTTTGCCTTGCTGCATGCAACACACAACCCAAGGCTGACTATGTCACTGATCCCGCCAATTATGTCGATCCCTTCATCGGGACGGGTGGCCACGGCCACACTTTCCCAGGTGCCACGGTGCCCTTCGGCATGGTGCAGTTCAGCCCCGACACCCGAATGAACGACTGGGACGGCTGCTCGGGCTACCACACCTCCGACAACACCATCCTCGGTTTCAGTACTACCCACCTCAGCGGCACGGGCTGCTCTGATTATGGCGATTTCCGTTTCATGCCGATTGCTGGAGAATATAATAAACTCCCTCAAGGTTTGTCTTTAGAACAGGCGAGTCTTTATTATGATTCGATTTATGGCCATGCCGTTTTTAAGCACGAGAATGAAGATGCCCAAGCAGGCTATTATTCTGTTGTCTTGGATGATGGCGTGAAAGTGGAATTGACCACGGGAGACCGCGTGGGTATGATGCGCTGCACCTATCCTAAATCAAGCCTTCAGCATCTTTTGCTTGATATGCTTCACGGTGTCAATGACGAATACGTTTATGAAGAAGAGGTGAATGTGGAAAGCAAATACGCCATCAGTGGTTTCCGCCGCACCCGCGACTGGGCTAACGATCAATATCTGTATTTCTATGCGGAGTTTTCTAGACCTATGGTGTACTTCAGCAGTCCAGGTTTTTTTGAGGAAATTAATAAAGATAGGACAATGGCTGTTCCGTTTGTAGCCCATGCCCAATTCGAAGATGTTGATGAACCTCTCGTCATGCGCATCGCCCTCTCCGCTGTCGACGTGGAAGGTGCGAAGAACAACCTGAAGGCCGAACTTGCCGAAAACGACTTCGATTTTGACGCTTTGAAACAAAAGGCGTACGACAAATGGAACAAGGAGCTGAAACGCTACGAGGTGGCCGACAACAACGAGTCGAACAAGACGGTGTTTTATACGGCTTTGTATCACTGCATGATTGCTCCTAACCTTTACAGCGATGCCGACGGTCGCTATCGTGCCCACGACTTGAAGGTTTACAATTCGGAGCGACCTGTCTATACGGTCTTTTCTTTGTGGGACACCTTCCGCAGCCTACACCCGCTCTTCAGCCTGATGCAGCGCGAACGCACCCTCGATTTCATCAACACCTTTATTAATAAGTACGAGACTAACCCGCATCATATCCTGCCCATCTGGGAACTGGCCGCCAACGAGACCTACTGCATGATTGGCAACCACGCCATCCCCGTCATCGCCGACGCCTACTTTGCAGGCATCCGCGACTTCGATACGGAAAAGGCTCTCGAAGCCATGGTGGCAAGCTCGAAAGACGACTTCCGTGGCATGGGCGCCTACATGAAATACGGCTATATCCCGATTGAGGTGGAAGGCGAGGCTACGTCCAAGACCCTTGAATATGCCTACGACGACTGGTGCGTGGCCCGCATGGCCGAGGCCATGGGCAAGAATGATATTGCTAAGGAATTCTACGCTCGCGCTCAAGCTTACAAAAACATCTACAACCCTGAGAACCAGTTCTTCCAAGGCCGTCGCAATGGCGGCTGGATGCGTCCCTTCGACCCCGCACAGGTCAACTTCACGCTGACGGAGGCTAACTCCTACCAATACGGCTTCTTTGTGCCGCAAGATATCAATGGTCACATTGACCTGATGGGTGGTCGTGAGGCCTACGCTGCCAAGCTTGATGGGCTCTTCAACGCGCCTGAAAACCTGACGGGCCGTGTGCAACCTGATATCACGGGTCTTATCGGACAATATGCCCACGGCAACGAGCCGAGCCACAACACGGTGTATATGTATAACTTTGTCGGCCAACCGACCAAGACGCAGAAATATGTGAAGCAGGTGATGGACGACTTCTATACCGACCGCCGCGACGGCTATGCCGGCAACGAGGACTGTGGTCAGATGTCGGCCTGGGGTGTGTTCTCCGCCATGGGCTTCTATCCTGCCACGCCTGCCTCGGGCTATTACGTGTTGGGACTGCCTCGCTTTGAGCGCACCCGTCTCACCTTCGAGAACGGCAAGCAGTTTGAAGTGGTCGCCAAGGGGTTGAGCGATAAGAACTGCTACGTGCAATCAGTGAAACTGAACGGCAAGCCTTTGGAACGCAGCTACATCACCTTTGAGGAAGTGTACAACGGTGGCACTTTGGAGTTCACCATGACCGACCAGTCCAACTCCACTTGGGCTACACAACCCGAGAACTGCCCTGTGGTGCGCATCCCTGAGGAAAGCATTGTCGTCGTACCGACCATCAATGCCGACTCCGACACTTTCTTCGACAGCCTGATGGTGAGCATGAGTCACCCTGTCGAAGGTGTGAAGATATACTATACTATGGATGGCACCGACCCGAGAGAAAACGGGCAACTTTTCGAACAGCCTCTATGCCTGAAAGACAATGCCACAGTGCGTGCCGCTGCCGAGCAGGACGGTCGCTGGAGCTTGCCTATCGATGCCAAGTATTACCTTGTGGATGCGCGCCATTCGGTGAAGCTGGAAAACATGTATAACGAACAATATGAAGCTGGTGGCCTCAAGGCTTTGATCGACCATCAACGTGGTGGCGAAAACTTCCGCACGGGCTCGTGGCAGGGCTACTATGGCGTCGACCTGATCGCTACTGTCGACTTGGGCCAGAGTAAGAAAATCAACCGCTTGGCTGGCAGTTTCCTTCAGGAGATATACTCCTGGATTTGGATGCCAACCGAGGTGGAGTATTTCGTCAGCGACGACGGCAAGAGTTTCCGCAGCGTGGGTAAGGTGAAGAACGAAATCCCGATCGATGCCGACGGCGCCTTTATCCAAGAGATGGAAGTGCGTCCACGCACGAATGCCCGTTACGTGAAGATGGCAGCTAAGACCATTGGCATCTGCCCCGAAGGCCATGTCGGCGCTGGACAGAAGGCTTG
>JAEEGH010018282.1_pt1 | contig 14841 bp, 8 predicted proteins | sample 9134181 | NCBI WGS metagenome assembly JAEEGH01 (sample SAMN16246544, study PRJNA631951) | gut metagenome | biome: gut microbiome; feature: rumen; material: DP-attached | host: Bos | place: Iran: Karaj | collected 2018-10 | reverse complement strand
TTAAGGCTAACTACGAATGTCGTGCAGAAGGTAAGATTCTTGAGTCTCGCGTAGACCAGGGACGTGGTGTTGTTTCAACAGTAGTTGTACAGCGCGGTACCCTCAAGCAGGGAGATCCATTTGTTGCAGGTATTTACTCTGGACGCGTTCGTGCTATGTTTGACGACAGAGGTCGCCGCATTACAGAAGCAGGTCCTTCAACTCCAGTTGAAGTTCTTGGTATGGAAGAAATGCCAAATGCAGGTGATCCATTCCAGGTAACAGAGAGCGAAAAGGATGCACGTGCTATTTCAAGCAAGCGTCAGGAGCTTAAGAGATTCGAAGCTGCTAAGGCAGTTAAGAAGACAACTCTTGATACTCTCTTTACAGATATTAAAGACAGCGAAGTTAAAGAGCTTAAGGTTATCATTAAGGCAGACCTTCAGGGATCTGCAGAAGCCCTCAAGGCTTCCCTCGAAAAGCTTTCAACTCGCGAAATCCGCCTTTCAGTTATTCACTCAAGTGCGGGTGCTATCAACGAATCAGACGTTACTCTTGCTGCGGCTGACTCAAATGCAATTATCATTGGTTTCAATGTACGTCCAACACCAAAGGCAAAAACTCTTGCTGAGCAGGAACAGGTTGAAATCAGAAAATATAATATCATCTACAAGTGTGTTGAAGAAGTTCAGCAGGCTATGGAAGGTATGCTCCAGCCGGATACAAAAGAAGAAGTTATCGGTCAGGTGGAAGTACGCAATACATTCAAGGTACCAAAGGTTGGCGTAATTGCCGGTTGTTCTGTATCAGAAGGTATTGTACGCCGCACTTCAAGTGTAAACCTTGTTCGTGATGGTATTGTAATCTTCACTGGTAAGATTTCTTCCCTCAAGCGCTTTAAGGATGATGCCAAGGAAGTTTCTACTGGTTATGAATGTGGTATCGGCTTAGAGAACTGGCAGGATATCCAGGTTGGTGACCGTCTCGAAGTATTTGAGATCATCGAAGTTGCTAAGAAACTTGGTAAGACTATTGCCGAAGAAGAAGCTGAGGCTGCAAAACGTAATGTAACTGCAAGTGGTTCAGAAGGAGCTCAGTAATGGGACAGTATCGTATTCAAAGACTGAATGACCAGCTCCGCGATGAGATTTCCCAGTTGATTCTGCGTGGAGAAGTAAAAGATCCACGTGTTTCAACCTTTTTGAGCATCAACCGTGTTGAAGTTACAAGCGACTTAAGCTACGCAAAAGTTTACGTATCTTCTTTCTTGCCTGATAATCAGGTAGGAAAGGGAGTAGACGGTCTTAATGCAGCAGCAGGCTTCATTCAGCGTGAAATTGCAAAAAAACTTAGAATCCGCCAGTTCCCAAAACTTCAGTTCCACGTAGACGCAGGCATGAAAGCCGGCTTCGAAATGGTTCAGAAACTTAATGAACTGGAAAAAGAAGAAAAAGAAAGAGAAACTTCTTCTTCAGAAGAATAAATAAAAGGGGCTGTCCAAAAAGAAATGGGCAGCCCTGATTTTTTTAAGACATTTTATTGGTATCTATTACTTATTTATTTAAGAAAGCACCAAATACCCAGCCTTCAATTCCTTCAAATTTAGGTTCTGATGACTCAGAATCTAATTCACTAACATAATACCAGCTGTCTGTGATACCATCAATTTCCTCGGTACCGTCTGTTTTCATGCTGACAAATACAGCTGGATTATTTACTGATTCGAATTGTCCAATAACTTCGCCAGCAGTTCCTGGTAATGAACGAACATTTACTTTAGAACCATCATTAGTTTTAATATATGATGAGAAGCCATCAATAGAAATTATTGAATCATCACTAAACAGTGAAATCTTATAGATTTTTGCGATTTCATCAGAAATATAAGAACTGATAAGTGGAGATGTCTTCATTGATTTAGCATTATCAAGGAATTCCTTTTTCAAGTCTTCGTTTTCAGTTTTTCTTCCTTTTTCAAGAAGAAGAACAGCTTTTACATCTTTATCAGAATTACTGATTGTGTTTGAATAAACATATCTTGATCGCTTAAGACCATCGTTTGTATCATAGAAAGTGATTTTTGTAAATTCATTGTTAAACTGTTTTACTGAATCACCGGTAACTACAAGAGTTCCTCTTTCAAGAATAGCATTTCTATAAGAATAAAGTGTAGGTTTTGTAAAAAGAAGTGCATCTTTTTGAAGAACAGAGGCTGATGAACAGATTTCAACATCAGATTCCTGAACAAAATATGTATTTTTGTTGTATTGTACTTTGTAGAACTTTACATCAGAATAAGTTTTAGAAGATGTAACAAGATCTTTAATTACTATTTCATCAGATTCAAGTTCAAGTTCTGTTCCAGCGGTTACAGTTTCGGCCCATTCAACTCCGTTTGAATCATTTGCCTTTCTCAAAGGACCATTGTCGCGTAACATTATAACTTTTGAAGATGCTGCAAATGCATTTAATGTAAATAAAACAGATATTACTAAAATAAGAGTTCTTTTCATATTAATTTCTCCTTTTTTAATTACAGATCAGATATAATATCTGCAACATAAGATGAAACAGGCAGGCTGTTTAAAGAATCTATCAACTGTGTTTTTACATCTGGATTCAAGTTTTCATTTGACTTCATCTTTGCAATTGTCTGTAAAGCAACAATATCTGCTGAATTAGTAGAAACTAAATCACTCTTAACATAGATTCTTTTTCCAAACGCAGCTCCGCTGTAATATGTGATTTCAACGAACTCGATATCAAGATCTGTATCTCTTGTTTTAGAAGATTCGTTTACAGCTACGAGTGTTCCAGCTTCAATTTTCTTCGATGTAGCAGAGGAACCGTCTGGAGAACTGTAGGTAAGAGCCTGAGCGGTAATACACCCAGCCGTAAGAGCAGCATCATTTGTGATGAAAATATCTCTTGTCCAGTAATCTTTATCAAAATATGCAACGTGAACAAAATTAAAGGTTTCTTCTTTACCTGAGCTCAAAAGACGAATTGCTTCTTTCTGTTCAATGCTGTTGTTTTTAACATAAATGCGGATTGTTTCTCCCAAAGGAGCTTCATCTGCATAAACCATTTTACCGTCTGCATTCTCTGAATAGAACGGTGTACCGTCATAAAGAACCACAGAAGTAATAGTTTCAACTTTATTTTCTTTTGCTTTAGTGCTGTTAGTTTCATTTGCTTTTTTTGCAGAAGATTTTTTCTCATCTCCACAACTAATGAAAAGTGATAATGCACATAAAATGAAAATACTTATTGTACTTTTTTTCATAAAACCTCCAAGTTTTAATCTTTATATTTATATTTTAATAAATATTTTAGTATTTATCTATTTAAATATTGTTAGTTCTCAAGAATTTCAAATTTTCGTTTCAATATATTTCCATTACTATCTGTTACTGTAAGAATATGAGTTCCAGGATCTGGCGAAATTGTCATTTCATGGACTTTTTCTGTGTAACCTAAATAAATACCATCAACATCCCAATAAACAAAAGTATCGGAAGAGCGAACTGCAGCCTGCATTACCATAGCTCCCTGGGTGCCATCAATTTCTACAGGTATGATAATTTTTGCATTAGGCTCAGGAAATACAATAGAAAGATTGTCAGCAGAAGTAGAATGGTGCCAGGGCACAAAATCTGGCAGGGAAGTATAAACTACTCTTGTATTTTTATACCAGTATTCCAGATTTGGCGGCAGTACAAATCGTTTTTCGATTGTTGGAAGAGTTCCATTATATATTCCAGCCTTTTCTCCTGTAAGGTCTTCTGTTGTTGCTCTATATTTTTTATCAAAAGTAAATGAAATTTTCTTACAGTATGGGCATAGTTCCGGGGCAACGGCAGCTCTGGATCTAAAAATAGATTTAGTTTCTTTGCAATCAGGAGATGCTGCAAAGCCTGAATGAGAACAAACTGTTTGTTCTGTTAAATCATCATAAGGAATATCTGGCCAGGATGTTTTAGGTAGAAACGAGAAAATATCAAACATTACGGGAGCCGAAGTAGAAACACTTTTTAAATCTGGATTTCCCATTCCATTTGCATTTCCAATCCAAACAGCAACTGTATATTCTCGTGTAATACCAATAGCCCATGCATCTCTATTACCATTTGAAGTTCCTGTCTTCCATGCAATTCTTTTTGAATTTGCATATTTTTGCCAGTTAGCTTCATCTTCTGGTCGTATTCCTGTAGAAAGAACATTTACTGTTATCCATGAACTGCCTGTAGAAATTGGAAAGTCAGATTGTTCCATGCAGGCTTTATTCATTAAGTCAGCATAAGCACGTGCTGCTTCCCACATTGTTATTTCTCCACCTCCCAGAATAAGAGGCAATCCATAATATTCAGAATCATGATTGAAAGTTGTAAAACCACATTTTCTAAGACAATCAAGAAATCTGTTTATTCCAAATTTTCTCAGCTCACGGATTGCAGGAATATTAAGGGAACGGGTAAGAGCTTCTGAAGCTGGTACAACACCACTGTATTTTTTTATATTATTATCTGGTCTGTAATTGCCAATGCGGGTTGGAATATCAATTACCAGCTGATCTGGTAAAAGTTCTCCTGCATCAAGCATAGCTCCATACAGAAATGGTTTTAAAAGGCTTCCGGAACTTCTTTTTGATTGAATCATATCAACTGCATAACTGTCAGGATTACGTAATGCATTTCCAGAATTTCCACAGTAAGCGAGAACTTCTTTTGTTTTAGTATCCAGAATAAGAGCTGCTGCGTTTGAAATTCCTCTTCGGGAAAATTCAGAAGACCAGTGTTCAATTATTCGGAATGTGTTTTTTTGAATATTGTAATCTAGTGTCGTATAAAATTTTGTCTGATTTTTTTTATGAGTTTGTTTCAAATATTCCAGATAATGAGGAGAATTTGAAGGTAATGGGAAAGGTTTTGAAGGAAGTGATTCTGCAAGAGAAAGTTCATAAGTTTTCTTATCAAAATACTTTTTTTGATATAGCTTATTGAGAAGATAATTTCTTTTTTCTAAAAGTATTTCAGAATTTGCACCAGGATAAACCAAAGATGGCTGGTTAGGAAGAACAGCAAGGTTTGCTGTTTCAGCCCATGTAAGTTCTGAAGGGGGGCGGTTAAAATATCTCCAGGATGCCGCTTCAAGTCCAACAACGTTTCCTCCAAATGGAGCATTTGCACAATATAATTTTAGGATATGTTTTTTTGTATATCGTATTTCAAAGAGTACGGCAATGAAAGCTTCTTTTATTTTTTGAGTGTAAGTACGTTTCGGATGATTTTCCAGAAGCCTGATAGTCTGCATTGTTAGGGTAGAACCACCGGATACAATTCTTTTTTTACTAACATTTAATTTAATTGCTCTGGCTATGGATAATATATCAATTCCAGAATGAAAATAAAAACGTTTATCCTCATAGGCAATAATTGCCTTTTTAAATTTTTCTGGAACTTCATCTGGGGCAAATCGCCATTGTTCGTCAGCAGCAACTTGCCCACCTAAGAGGATACCATTTTTATCGTAGAGAGCATAAGAATAATTCTGTGATTTTCCTACAAGACTTGCCGGAATTATAAAAATAAGGCTGGCTGAAAATAAAATCAGAACAGCAAGTAGAATTATATGCTTTCTTTTTTTTATTTTCAGCCAAAGTTTTTGGATATCAGCTTTTTTCATTATTTAAGCATTTTTACCTTAAATCCAGGATAAACAGCCCTTATATTATTATCATACATAGCTTCAGCATAAATTGCAGGTATTGTGAAATCTCCACTATAGGCAGCGGTTGCCTTAAAATAGAGAGTAACTGTACCGTTTTTATTTAAATCAAAGTATGTATATATTACATCATCTCTTATATCCTGATAGGTATAAGTTGATGAACTGTAGGATTCGTTTGAAATGCGTTCATTTGCAAATTCAAGACAAGTTCCAATAGGTACTGTCAATACAAGATTCTTAAGTTCTGTTGAACTTGTATTTGCTATCTGTACTCTTAAACTAACTTCTTCACCTGGTTTAATGTTCTTCAACTTATTAATACCATCTACCTGAAGAGAGATTCCTTTATTCTGAACAAACTCTGTTCCAGCAACAGACATTCCGCTGCAAATTACTGTTCCATAAAGTGTATTGCTGCCGGTGTTCTGGATAGTTACCATCTGACCAGGGAACTTATATGAAACTGGAAGATTTTCTGAAATAGAAGCCTGTGTGAATGTATCAGTTCTTTCTGCTATATCATTCTTTACAATATAACTTCCTCCAGAAGTTTTCTTTGCAGAATAATATGGCAGAAGAGAGAAGAGTGACCATGCAGTTTCCTGTGTATTGAGCCATTTATCAGAAGCAAGTGTTTCTGCAACGCTCTTTGCGAGGTTGTCAGTTTTTGTTGAGAAGTTATCATTTGTAAGTGTGCTTACAAAGAGATACATTGCCTGTTCTCGGATTGATGAATCAAAACTATCTCCCAGAGATCTAAAGATATTTGTAGATGGACTGAATGCATTCAAAATATCTGAAGCAGTATCTTTTCTTCCAGCCAGTGAGTAAGCTCCTGCAAGTAAAAGTTTCGCATCTTTAGATAGATCTGTTCTCATATAAAGTCTGTTCATTGCGCCAATGTCAGCTTTTCCTGCAAGTGCAATAACGAACAGTCTGTAAGCCTGAATACTTGAAGATTCAGAACTGTAGCTGTTTGACTGCCAGTCAGAAGCTGTTGTTGTAAGCCAGTTGAGTGCTGGCTCTAATATAGACTCTGGTACTTCATATCCATGATTCTTAGCTTCAATCATAAAATGAGTTGCATAACAGGTTCCCCATGAATGAGGATTACTGTTTCCAGGCCAATATCCCATTGCACCAATTGCTGTCTGATATGTTGGATAACGATCAAATACAGATTTTACATTATCTTTGATTTCGTTAATTTTATCTGGTGAAAGTTTTGCAAAATCTGAAATATAAAGTTGTGGGAATCCTCCTGAAGTAATCTGTTCAATACATCCATGTGGATACTGAATAAGATAATCAAGACGATTGTTAAGATTTATCTGTGGTAATGTAGAAAGTTCAACTTTTAAGGTTGCACCACCGCGTTCTGATGGTGTTTCTGTATTTACAGTTGTTGAACTACCAGCTTTTACAGTGAAACTCTTGCTGTAAACTACAGGTATACCTCTTGATTCAATTTCCATAGGAATTGTTGATTTTGAGGTATTCTTGTCATCTTTTACAACTGTTTCAAACAGAACATGGCCAGCTGCTTTAGTTTCAATATTAAAGTTTACAACAATATTTCCATTTGCAGGAATAATAACTTTTTCTGTCTTAGCAAAGTTCATAATGCCTCGAGCAGAGAATGTAACTGTAATATTTTTATCAAAGTCTTCACCATTAAATATTGTTACAGGGACCTGAATAGTTTCATTTGTACCCATTGTTCTTGGTAATGCAGGTTGAGCCATAAGAGAAGATTTTACAGGAACTGATTTTTCTGCAGTTCCATAAGCACCGTTATTACCTGCAACAACAACTGCACGTACAGCACCAACATAGTAAGGCATTTCAAACTCAGTTGTTTTTGTTTCATTTGCTTTAACTGTAAATGGTCCAAAATATCTTACTACTGGAGCAAAACGGTTCTCATTATTCTTTGCATTATTAAGAATATCTTCCGAACCACCAATTGCAAGCAGTGTTTCAAGTTTTCCACTATATGCATTTATTACATAACGGTAGATATCCCAGTTTACAATTTCAGAAGCTTCTTTTTTATAGAATTCACTTCTAATTGCCGGTGCATGGTAATTTGTAAGACCAAGTAAGCCTTCATCAACAACTGCAAGTGTATAAGTCATTGGTCGTCCATTCTGTTCTGAAACAGTAAAGGATGCTTTCTTATTTGGTTCAAATGTATCTTGAGATTTAATTACCGGTGAAAGTTTTGTTAATGGATCATCTACCATTATAGGAATGATACCATACAATCTTACCGGAAGACTGTTTGCAGTCTGCATATGTGGCTGAATAAGAGAAAGGTGAACATAAACATTAGGTGCCATGTCACTTGTAATAGGGAGTTTATAGATATTTGAGCCTTTTACAGTATCTATTCTCTGTGTTTTTATAATGTGGCCACCTTTTTCAATTGAAATATAAGCGCTTGCCTGTGCATTTGAAGTAAATGTAATTTCAGCATTTTCACCAGGTGTGTATGATGTTTTGCTTGCTGCAAGAGGAAGCATTGCGGCACTTCCTGTTCCACCTTCCTGAGCACGTCCTGCCCAGCCTGGCCAGTCAATGTAAACAATTTTTGCTGCACAATGGCCATAGTTTCCATCCCGAACTTCAAGAAGGTAACGACCCCATTCTGGATATTTTACATTGAACTTAAATGAGCCTTTTCCATTTTTTGTATATAATTGTCCTGATGCAATTTTACTGTAGTAACGTGATGAAACATGAGTTGCGCTTGTATATGCATCTTTTTCCCACCACCATTTCCAGTCAATTTTATAAAGTGTATAAGTGAGATTACTATCGTTTGCAGGTTTTCCTTCTGGTGTTAAAAGAACAACATCAACTGTATGATCTGTATCTGTAAGAAGCATGTTTCGAGTAGCATCACCCTTTGGTAATTTTATACCTACATATCGGTCATAAGGTGAGTATTCCATTGATGTTGATTGTGTAGAGAAGTTGCCGGAAGGTTCATAAATTCTTGAAACAAAATTTGCACGTAATTTACCAGGCAGATTATTTCCAGCATTGAGTTGTGTATTAAATGATGCTTCTGAATCTGAGTTTAGTTTTCCAGACCAGATTTCCTTGCGGTTGAAATCAAAATCAGTTTCATAGTTAGTAAATACAAATTCAGAATATCCATCGAAATTTGTTTCTGCTTTTGAGAATGCCACTGATACATCAGCTTCGTAATTTGGAATTGAAGCTCCGTGCAGCCATGCACCTTTTAATGTGAATGAGTTATTATTCTTAGTCAAAACTTTCTGTGTAGTTTCAAGAGAAACTGCAAGTCTGTTTGGAACAATAGATTCAATGTTAAGATATTTTGACCATGTGTTTCCACCTATAGATACACGGCCTGTCCATAAACCTGTCGGTGCATCAGATGCAGTTTTAGTTGTAATAGGGTAGAAGTAATTTTCAGATTCTGTTAATAACTGAGTATCAGTTACACGTCCCATTGGATCAAGAAGTTCAAAGGTTACAGGTATATCTTTTGGTAAAGTTTTTGTAAGATCCTGTAGAACAAAAGTAAGGAAAAGACTGTCACCAGGTCTCCAGATTCCACGTTCTCCGTAGATAATTCCTTTAAGTCCTGTACCAGATTTTTCACCACCAATTTCAAAATGGCTTGTGCTTAAATTTGTTCCGGCAGAAATTTTTAAATAAGAAGTTTGTCTATTCTGTTTAGCAGTAATTACAAATGCATTTTTAATATTTCGAAGAATAAGATTACCATTACTGTCGGTTTTTCCTGCGCTGACAGTACTTCCAACATAATTATTTACTATAATATCTACATTTGGAAGTGGTTTTGCTGTTTTAATATCTGCTACAGTAATATAAAGTGTATTTGATGAATCTTTTTTAGCCATAATACCTAAATCAGAAACAAGAACGTTTCTTGAAATGGTATTTGCTGAATTATAGCTTGGAATATAAAAGGCTGGATGGTACGGATTGTTTTTATTTCTCCAGTAAGTACTTGTGTCTAATTTATTTTCCCAATAATCCCAGCTACTTTTTTCATTAGGAATAGAGTATTCTTCAATTGTATCTGGAGGCATTGGTAAGTCTGCATAGTCATCCATACCAGCTTGTCTATATTTAATTTGATCTCTTCTGAAAGAAACTCTTATGTGATACATTCCCTGTGGATATTTTTTTACAAGTTCAGAAAGCTCAAGTCCACGGGAAATATATTTATTCTGCATGGAATCATTCCAGTTGAAGTTGATTTTCTTTTCCCATACAGGTTCTCCAACTCTGAAAATTCTACTTGTACCATCAAGTTCATTGTCCTGAAGAAACTGATTAATGTTTCTTTCGTAAATTTGATAAACCTGAACAAGTACACCAGTAAGGTTTCTTGTTTCGATAGGTAATACTGAACCTTGTGTAGTTGGAAGAATTACATTTTGATTCATAAATCGAACTGATGGAAGTTCCCAATTTTCTGACAAAGAAATTTGAGATGCCTGTGCAAGATAAATTCCTTCAGAACTTTTTATTCCAGGTTCGAATGCTACAGTTTGAATATCTGACCAATTTGAGTCACTGAATAATGATAAGGTATTTCCATGAATTGAAGTTGAAAAATCTGTTTTCTTTTTTCCGTTTAAATCTAAAGTTCGTATAAAAGAAGCAATGTCCTGAGTTGAATCAAGTGCTTTTGAAAAACTTACAAGAATTACATTCTTTTTAGAATTATTGATATCAATAATAGAAAAGGCTGTTTTTGCAGGGAGTGAAATAATCTTCTTTCCTGAAGAAAGTTTTTCCTTTGTATTTGACATACCAAGGGCTTTTCCAGACCACTTTAATTCAAGGTCTTGAGCCTTATCTGATGTATTATCAATGTTAATTGCAAAATTCCATTTTTCTGGTGTATCGGTCTTTTTCCAATTTATTTCCTGATTTTGAAATTTCATCTTTGCATTAAGAATGGTTTTAATTTCTTTTTCAGAAACAGGAATATCTGTTGAAACATTTCCTGAAACTGTATAAGAAGAACCTGTTTCATTTAGTCTGACTTCATCAAAAGTTACTTCATATGATCGTTCTTCAACATAGAAATTTCTTTCATAAATTGAAGAGCCATCCTGGAAAAGCTTAGCAAGATCAGCTTTAAGTGTAAGTTTTGAATTACCTTTGTAAGGTTCATCTGGTATAAAAGTTGCTTTATTATCTGTATATTCCCAAACACCTTTTATTTTCGGAAAGAGCTCTACAGCATCTCCAATTGGACATTTAGGAGTTTCCATAAAACTTATAGAAACAGGTGTAAGCCGTCCAATTGTAAATGGCGAGATAAATTCAATATGTGAACTATCTGTAACGCTCTGGCTGTTATAGTTCGAATTGCGTGTGCAACCAATAAAAAGAAATGAAACAAACGTAATTAAATAGAATACCTTACTTTTCATATTAAAAATTATAATATGAAAATAAAATAAGTTCTATTAATATTTTATTTAAAATTTAATTGCGTTAAATAAAAAAAAAGACTTGGTAAAACCAAGTCTTATAAAGTGGGCAGTGAGAGGATCGAAGTCCCGACACCCTATAATCGGAAATCCGTTAAAAACAATTGCGAAAGCAATTGTTTAGGATTCTCCGATAAACGGGTAGGAGCGAACGGCAGAGAGCGACTTCTGACAGAATGTCGGGAGAAATGAGATCCGGGAAAAAATCAAAGAGCGTTAAACAAAAAAAAGACTTGGTAAAAACCAAGTCTTATAAAGTGGGCAGTGAGAGGATCGAACTCCCGACATTCTGGGTGTAAACCAGACGCTCGTACCAGCTGAGCTAACTGCCCGATGCTTGATTTATACCATTTATAAGCATTTGTGTCAATATAATTTAAGAAAATATATAAAAAAATGTATAAATATACCATTCTGTTAATGACGATGATTATAAAGTATGCTAATATAATTAGCATCGAATTTATTATTCGGGAGTTTTTGTTGAAAAAAGTATTTAATTCTGTAATTCTTATATTCTCTTTTTTAATTCCTTTACTAACCATTTCATGCAGTAATACACAGGAATCAAAACTCGTATATACAGAAAATAATACAATTAAACAGAATGTAAAAGAAAGGGAACAGGACATTACCTGGACCATGGAACTTGAAGGTGAAAGACTTACAAAAAAAATCAACCGTGGTTCAATGCAGTTAGGTTCTGATGTTCCTTATACAAAAGACTTATATAAAATATCAAAAACATATCAGCGTCCTGTTTATCCTTCAATTGAGGATTTTGGAAGTCTTGATACAAGAGATTTACGTGTTTCAGTAAAAGAGAAGGTAAATACTTTTTGTACGGCTTTTGCATCTGAAGGACATATTGGAGCTGATTCTTATTTCAGTAAAAAGTATATCTTTAATTATGTATTTTTCCTAAAAGACTTTGAAGAAGGCTGGATAAAATATTTCGGAAAATTAAAAACAAACAAATCTTCACCTTTTAAAAAATGGCTTTTCGGTGAACCTTTTAATGGTCCGGATTTTATTCAGATTCCTGTGCGTTTTTACGCAGACTGTGGTACAATAGATATGACAATGTTTCTTAATTCTTCTGGAAACAATGAATTCTACCAGATTACTATAGACAGGTGGCAAAAGTATGATGGAACACGACAAACTGACAGGAATTGAACGGGAACTTGTTCTTCAGTATCTCATTGATGGAAATGTTCCTGTAACCCTTACTCCAATTGAAGATAATATTTCATCTGATAAAGAAGACTTTGAAGGTGCAATCCGCTCCCTGACTTCTCAAATTTTTCCAGTTGCAATAAAAAGTGAGAATATGAAAGTAAAGAAGGATGGAATGATTCTTCTTGAAAATCCTGCCCAGGCTATAAAAAACTTTGCAAATAAAAAGGTAAAGGTAGAGTTCTATTTCAACAGAGTAGGCTTATATTTTATTTCCCCCGTAACAGCTACTAAAAAGGGCCTCACTCTTGCTATCCCGGATCAGATTGAACGCATTGCAGATATTGAAGAAGATTCAGATTACGATTTTTCTTCTGTGATTTATTTTGATTGCAAATCCCGCCGTGATTTAAATCTTAAGTGTATTCCAACAGAAGGTATTGAACTCTTTGTTAGACCTGTATGGAAAATAATAGCACTGGAATATCAGAAAAAAGCAAAAGAACTGTTAGAGCAATTTGTAGAACAGGCAAAACAGGAAAAAAATGCAGGAAATGGTATTCAACTTATTCCTGTTTGTAAATATCTTTCAGAACCTCATAAAACCGGTCTGGAAGCAATGGAAAACAGGGTAAAACCTTTTTCAATTCTTTTTGTTGATCATGAGAGACTTGTTGTAGGAATGGAAACATCTTCCTGTACTTTCTTTGAAAACGAAGAGTATGGAATTAAACTTTCTTTTTCAATAAAACGAGGTCCGATTCTTACAAGAGATATCTTTGTAACTAGTCTGGTAAATAAAATCTACCGAAGTGCAGACGGCCTTTATTCCAGTGTTGATTTTCGTTATACAACACTTCAGGAAGAAGATTTACGCTTCCTCTATGAAAAGGCCACAAGTACTCTGTTTAATTAGTCTCCTGTTTTATTTGAGTTAGACTGCCGCGGATCATTTCCAAGGAAGATTGCAGCACCTTTCATATAATCTAGATTCTCACAGATAATCTTAATAATAACTGTAAGTGGTACTGCAAGAAGCATTCCTGTAAATCCCCAGATATATCCCCAAACAGAAAGACTTATCAGAATAGCCACAGGAGAAATACCAAGATTTTTACCTTCAATACGAGGCTCGAGAATATTTCCGAGTATCATATTTATGGCAGTAAGGAAAATCAGAATAAAAAGTGTTTTTCCCCAGTTTGGATAAAACTGAATCAAAGAGAAAAGGGTAGTTAAACCTACAGAAATGATTGAACCGAAAATTGGAATAAAGTTCATGATAAAGGCAAGGAATCCCCATACAATAGGGAAATCCAGTCCGAGAAGCCAGGTTGTAAGAAAACTGAGTACACCAGTTGAAAGTGAAATAAAGAACTTGATGGAAACGTATCTTACTGTCTGATTAACAATCTGATGAGAAATTCTTGAAACTTTCTCGCGGTTATCCTTAAATGCATAATAAATCTTACGCTTTGTAAGGCGCATTTCAATGAGAATAAACGCAGACATAATAGAAATTAAAAACAGTGTTTTGCTGAATGAAATTACACCTGAAGAAAGAGCTACAGCGGTTTTCTGTGCATATTCACGAACCTTTAATGAAGTCCAGAGATTCTGGATAAGGCTCTTTGAATTATCTATTTCAAAATCAAGATTCTGAGCAATCAGCTGGAAAATAGACATGAATCTACTTTCATATTTAGGATATTCAGCAACAATTCCGGAAAGGCTTCCAACTAAGATAGATGTGATTCCAAGTAAAGCAACGAAGAAAAGTATTACGATTGTTAAAGAAGAAACAACCCATGGGATTCCGGTTTTTAGGTTGACTTTCTTTATGATTGGAAGCAGAACCAGTGAAAGTATAAAAGAAAGTACAACCGGAATAATAACGGAGGATATGGTTTTCAAAAGAAAACCAGCCAACACAACTGAAAGAAATAGAATCAGATAGAAGATCATTTTTGTGTAGCCAGGATTATTCTGATCGTCCATTGTATCCTCCGTATATTATTTTATTTCTTTGGTAAAATCTTATCAAATCCACAGTAAGGAACAAGTACTGGTGGAATTGTAACTGAACCGTCTGCATTCTGATAGTTTTCAAGAATTGCGAGCATTGCGCGGCCTACGGCAATTGCAGTTCCGTTCAATGTGTGAACGTACTTGTTCTTTCCGTCGTCGTCCTTGAACTTAATGTTGAGGCGGCGAGCCTGGTAGTCTGTACAGTTAGAAGTAGAAGTAACTTCACCGTATTCACCACCGTTACGGCCAGGCATCCATGCTTCAAGGTCCCACTTGCGGTAAGCTGGAGCACCGAGGTCTCCGGTACAAGTATCTACAACATGGAATGGAAGTCCGAGTCCTTCGAAGATTTCCTCTTCAATCTGGCGAAGCTTTTCGTGGATCTCATCAGACTGTTCTGGAGTAGCGTAAGCAA
>JAEEGH010018281.1_pt1 | contig 14841 bp, 12 predicted proteins | sample 9134181 | NCBI WGS metagenome assembly JAEEGH01 (sample SAMN16246544, study PRJNA631951) | gut metagenome | biome: gut microbiome; feature: rumen; material: DP-attached | host: Bos | place: Iran: Karaj | collected 2018-10 | reverse complement strand
TCCGAAGCCTCTTCCGCCCCCGGTCTTGCCTTCATCGATCGGCACGTGACCCGTGTGCGCCATTGGGCCATCCTCTGCGGTGCGGCTGCTATCGTGCTTCTGGCCTTGCTTTCTCCGCTTCTCAGCCTGCTTTATTTCGACACCTTGCATTATGTCCCGCATTTCATGCTTTTGGGCGTGGGTGTGGCAGCACTTATTGTCTGCGACATCGAGCAGAGTGTGATGCGAAGTCTGCAACGTTCCGTTCGTTTGGCGTTCAGTATGCTGCTCACGGCCATCTGTGCCTTGGTTTTCACAGTTCCTTTCTATTGGTGGTTGGGCATACGTGGCGTTATCTTTGCCATCGTCTCCTGTGCTGTCGCTTCTGCCTGCATCTGCTTATGGCAGGGACACAAGACACATCCTTTCCGTCTCGACTGGAGTCAGTTCTCCGATTGGAGCGAATTCTGGAAGGCATCCCAGCCCATGCTTCATACGGGCATGGCTTTTGTCATCACAGGTCTTTTCCTGCAAGGCAGCGATTTGTTCTTGCAGTCGGTGCTCGCCACCACTGCTTCGTTGACGGTTGTCGGTCTCTTCAAGGCGGGCTATCAGTGTGCCTTCACCTATCCGAGCATGATCTTCTCGGGCGTTGCCAACGATTATTTTCCCCGTCTTTCGGCTGTTGCCGACGATGATATTGCAGGTCGACGCATCGTAGTGATTCGTCAGATTTGCGTTATGTTTCTCATCGCACTTCCCGTGGTCGTCGCAATCTGGCTACTTGCTCCTTGGGTGATACGTATCCTTCTGAGCGAGGAATTCCTTCCGCTCGTTACGATGGTGCGTTGGTCGGTATTGGCCATCCTTTTCAAGTCCATCTATCTGCCTTTGGGATATCTGCCTTTGGCGCTCAATAAGCGCTTGCATTTCGTCATCCTTGAAGGACTGAGCTGCCTGATCAACATCACTGTCGTTCTTGTGGGCTTTTATCTGGGCGGTCTCGATGGCATCGGCATAGGTATCTTTGCCGGCGGTTTCCTCGACCTCATCCTCTACATCCTCTTCTGCCGATATCATTACAATATAATGTAACCCCTTTTACCCCACTTGTTTAAGTCGCAGCCATCTTTGGCTGCATTCCCCTCTATGCGCATTCTCTTCACCACAGCATGGTACCCCAACCGCAAGGATGCGGGCGATGGCGTCTTCATTCAGAAGCACGCCAGGGCTGTTGCGCGGCTCAACGATGTGGCCGTTCTGATGGTGCAGACCGATGTGGCCATTCGTGGTCTGAAGATTGAAGTTTGTCCGAAGGAAAGTCAGGATAAATCGCTGCACGAGGTTCTTGTCTATGTGCCCAAGACTCGCTTTGAAATACCTTTGATTACAGGCCTTTTACGACTCATCTGGCTCATGATGGGTTACATCAAGGGCTATCGGTTCATCAAGAATAATTATTGGCAGGGCGAACGGCCCGAAGTGTGTCATGTCAATGTCCTGACACGTGCGGCAGGCTTGCCCTGGCTCTTGCTCAAGCTCCATCACATTCCTTATATCATCACCGAACATTGGTCACGTTATGCCCGCAAAGGGGCTTATCCCGACAGCGCTATGCAACTCCGATTGGGCCGACGGTTCGTGAAGGATGCTTCCTACGTTTGTCCCGTCAGTCTCAATCTTGAGCAGAATATGAAGAAATGGGGTCTGGAGAATCGTCATTACACGCGCATCGGCAACGTCGTCGATACCGATACGTTTGTGCCAGCTTCAAATGCAAAAGTCGGTTCAAAAGTCACGTTCGTCCATGTGTCGTGGATGCGCGACGACTCGAAGAACATCTCAGGCATTCTTCGCACGGCAGCAAGACTGAAAGAGCAGAATCAGGATTTCCACATCGACTTCATCGGGGAGGGGAATGACAAACCAAAACTGATGGTATTTAGCAGGGAACTTGGACTGGACGAAATGGTCTCCTTCCTTCCTGCAAAGACTGGGCGTGATTTGGCAGAGGCACTCCAAAGGCATGATGCGCTGTTGATGTTCAGCAATTTCGAGAACCAGCCCGTGTCGGTGCTCGAAGCCCTCGCTTGCGGACTGCCCGTCATCGCTACCAAGGTGGGAACCATTCCTGCCATGTTGGCACAGAATCGCGGCATAACCGTAGAACCAGGAAACGAATCAGAATTGCGGGAAGTCCTGGCCGTCTTCATCACAACTTGGAATCGAATGACCGATGCACAGCGCTCCGACCGAACGTTGGCACATCAGCGCCATCAATATGTGGCCGAGCGACATAGCCCCGAGGTCATCGCCCAGCAGTTCGATGTGCTCTATCGTTCCGCAGTGAACCAAACCCCTTGACCCCTCATCCTCTGTTCCCGTGGCAGCCGTCTTTCTCTCCTTTGTTCACGTGGCAGCCGTCTTTGGCTGCCCTCAAATCTCTCGAACCCAAGCTTAGAACCCCACCTTCCTGCTGACCTCTGGGTGACGAATCCACCACGTGACCAGTCTTTTGTTGCACGTCAGCAGTTTGACTCCAAGGTATTTCAGTTCATTGATCCACGGCAGCGGGTAAAGTCCCAGTTGCCGCAATGCTTCGATGCATTGCAGGGCATACTCCGCATCGTGTTGCTTCCTGATGAGCACGCGCAGCACGTCCATGCTCAGGTAGGACAATTTATATCGCATCACCGAGTCCAAGCCGTGTTCGTCGCGCCAGCGGGTGAGATTGTTGAGGATGGTCATCGTGTCGTCCATCAGTTTGCGCTTGCGTGCTTCGGTGCGCGTGTTGATGCTGCTGCCCGAATGCTCATAGTATAGATAGGTATAGCCCCGCTTATAGACCACAGGACCTGCCAGCGTGAATAGTTTGAAGATAAGTTCCTCGTCCTGGTGATAGATGCCGGGCGTGAAGCGCAGTTCGGGATGTTGGGTGAATAGGCTGCGCTTGAACAGATAACCATAGACAAGGCCCTCGATGTTGTGGCTTCGCACAAAATCTGCGCCCGAAGCGTATTCCTTGTCGAAGGGCCAGCGTTCCATCTGATGGCTCCACGGACGCTGTGTGCCGTCTTCTAGTTGGTACATGACCTGCACGCCGATGATGTCATTTTTCCCGCTTTGCATCGTGTCGATAGGCAGCACTTTGCCCTCCATCATCTTGTCGTCAGCATCGACCATATAGATGTATTCGCCCGTCGCTTTCTCGATGGCAAGGTTGCGTGCCACGCTTTGCCCCTGGTTCTTCTGGCTAACCACCTTCACGCAGGGATGTTGCTGTGCATATTCGCTGAGTAGGGCAGGAGTGTTGTCGGTCGAACCGTCATCGACGACGATAACCTCCATGTCGTCGATGCCTTGTGCAAGACAGGAGTCCAGGCAGGCAACGATGTATTTCTCCACGTTGTAGGCGGGAATAATGAAACTCAGCAGCATATTTCTAACTTTTAACGGTGCAAAATTACAAAAAAAATTGATTCGATGCACAAGGTTTGAACAAAAATGCTTATCTTTGCAGCGAAAATTACCTCGTTCATCGATGAAAGCCCCCTTTTTGAAGATGTTTCTCGTTTTGATTTGCTGGGTGTCGGCTCTGTGTCTGACTCCTTTGGCTGTCATGGCCCAGGAGAAGGATAAGGACACTGTGGTCGTGCAGGCTATCGATACGACGTGGATGGCCGAACTTCCTGTCATCGAACTGACCTACAACAAGGCACGTTTCAACAGCGATACTTTCATCCCGGGCAGGATGGTCTATCACAGCATCGACAGCACGCGTCAGTACAGTTGCACCATAAGGCGTCGAGGTGGCACGTCGCTTCTTTTCGACAAGCCGAACTATGCGCTGAAATTCTACGACAACGATGGCAATTCGCTCGATGTGCGTTTCCTTGGTATGCGCAAGGACAACAACTGGATCCTCGACGGCATGGCGCCCGACCATTCGAAGATTCGCAACCGCGTCTCGATGGACCTTTGGCTCGACTTTTCGCATCCGTCCTATCAACAGGAGGAGAAACCCAACGCCGTCAATGGTTATCGTGGCAAGTATGTCGAGGTGTATGCCAATGGTCAGTATATGGGCCTCTTCTGTCTGATGGAGCGTGTCGACCGAAAGCAACTCAAGGTGAAGAAGTTTGTCACCGATGAGGATGGCACCTCCCATCATCGTGGTCTCGTCTATAAGGTCATCAATGGCAAGGATACACGTACGCCATACTTTTATTGGAATCAGAACGCGCCTAACGACGCAAGTTCCTATTACGATGGCGTGCAGAGCGAATATCCCGACCCTCACGATGGCGAACCCTGGACATGGGATCCCTTGCGCAGGAACATCTATTACCTCGCAGGATATCGAGGAACGACGTTCTACACCCTTATAGGCAAATATTACGATTTGCCGGTCTTCATCGACTTCATGCTGTTCCTCGACCTGCTCTATGCTTTCGACAACGTCGGCAAGAATTACTATTGCTGGTTCTACGATTATAGTTCAAATGACAAGCGTATGGGCATCACGCCTTGGGACCTTGACGTCTCGTGGGGACGTGACGAGACGGGTGTGCGTGTCGCGGCTACCACTGAATTGGCCAACAAGACCAATTTCCACACCCGTATGTCGGAACATTACAAGGGCTATGCCGATACCTTGTCCAACCGATATGCCGAGTTGCGCGACAGTCTTTGGACCGAGCAGTCGCTTCTCAGTTACTTCGACCGTTACTTCGACTTGTTTACTCGAACGGGTGCATTCGAACGTGAGCAGAACCGATGGATAGATTCCAACTGCAAGGTGCGCGATCTTGACCTCGAGAAGGAGTATATCTATGGTTGGATTCACGATCGTCTCGCCTATCTCGATTCGGTCTATGGCTACATTGCCCCCCAAGCCATCCGCAGCATCCCCACCGACAAGAATCAATCCCCATCTCCCTGCTACGACCTTTGGGGAAGGCGCATCCATCCTTCCTCCACCCGCTCCCCCGGTTTCTTCATCCAAGGAAATCGAGTCATCAGCCACCAGCAATAGGTCCCCCATCGTCCCTCCTTTTTTGTCTCCGTGGCAGCCGTCTTTGGCTGCCCTCATCCTCACTTCCCCCCATGCGTATCCTTCTCTTCGGCGAATACAGCAACGTTCATCATACCCTCTGCGAGGCCTTGCGTCGCGCAGGGCATGAGGTGCTGCTCATCAGCGATGGCGACGGTTGGAAGGATTATCCGCGCGATGTGGACTTGCGTCGCACGAAAGAGGGCCCCATTGGCTCCTTGATGTATCTGTCGAAGTTGGCTACCCTCTTGCCCAAACTGCGAGGCTATGATGTCGTCCAGATTGTCAATCCCATCTTCCTCGATGTCAAGGCAAGGTGGAACAGGTGGGTCTTCGATTATCTCAAGCGAAATAACGGCATCCTGTCGGTGGGTTGCTTTGGCGACGACTACTACGTCATCAGCCGTATGCAGGACGACAAATACCTCGCCTATACCGATTTCTATGCCGCAGGCAAGGCAATCGATCACGAAGTGAATCGTCGCCGCATCGCTGCGTGGACAAAAGGCCCGAAGGCCGCATTGACACAATACGTGATGCAGCACGCCGACTGCCTCGTCCCCTGTCTCTACGAATACTGGAAGGTCTATGACACCTCCGAATTCCACTCCCGCCTCCGTTACATCCCCCTGCCCATCGATGTAAGGTATGTTTGTCCCCGTGGCAGCCGTCCTTGGCTGCCCTCATCCCCCTCTTCCCCCGTCCGCATCCTCTTCGCCTCCCAGAAACTGCGTGGCCAGATGAAGGGCACCGACCAACTGGAACCTTTGTTCGACAGGCTTGCCCAGGAATTTCCCGAAGCAATCGACTTGTGCAAGATTGAATCGGTTCCCTTCGAGCAGTATCAGCGTCTTGTGGCTGAGGCCGATGTTGTCGTCGATCAGCTCTACAGTTTCACCCCGGCGATGGGTGCGCTCGAAAGCATGGCGCAGGGGAAAGTGGTGATCAGTGGCTACGAGCCGGAATATCAGCAGTTCATCGACGGGCCACAGGAATCCGGCATCATCAACCTTCGTCCCTTCGACGATGCGCATAACTATGAGGTGCTGCGCACGACCTTGACCGACCGAAACAAAATAGCCCGACTGCAGTCGAGCAGTCAGGCTTTCGTTCGCAAGTATCACAATGCTGACGATGTGGCGCGTCAGTTCGTGGAGTTCTGGTCCTTGGCTTCTTCGTCCAAGCGGCCCTCCCACAGGTAGTACCTCGTTTCCTTGACGAGCACACCGCTCAGCACGAGGAGGCAGATGAGGTTGGGGATGGCCATCAGGGCATTGGCTGCATCGCCGAAGTTCCACACCGCTTCGAGCGCATTCGTCGCACCGAAATAGGTGCCGATGGTGATGAGCACGCGGAAGATGTATCGGCCCACCTTGCCGTACTTGCCGCAAAGGTACTCCAAGGCTTTCTCGCCATAGTAGCTCCAGCCCAGGATGGTGCTGAAGGCAAACGTGAAGATGGCGATGCTCAGCAGGACGCCTCCCACATTGAAGCCGGCAAAGGCGATGGGGATCTGCTCAAACGCCTGTCGGGTCAAGGTGGCCGATGCCGACGAATCGACACCATTGTCTGCCAGGATGGTGGTGACAAGCACAAGGCCGGTGAGTGCGCAGATGATGACGGTGTCCCAGAAGACCGAGGTACTCGATACCAGCGCCTGGCGCACGGGATTCTTCGTCTTGGCAGCAGCGGCTACGATGGGTGCCGAACCCAGACCTGCCTCATTGCTGAAAAGACCGCGGGCAATACCATAGCGCATCGAAAGCATGATGGTCGAGCCGATGAATCCGCCTGTCGCTGCCTGTGCCGAGAAGGCACTCTTCAGGATCACCGCGATGGCTTCGCCGATATACTGTCCATGGTGGATCAGCAGCACGATACAGCCTGCTACATAGAAGACCGCCATGAACGGAACTAGGAGTTCGCAAACCTTGGCAATGCCTTTCACGCCAAAGATGACCACCGAGCCGATGAGGATGGCAAGGACGAGTCCGATCCACGTCGTGTCCCATCCGAAACTCTCTGCTGCCATGGTCGAGATGGCATTGCTCTGGATGGTGCAGCCGATGCCGAAGGTGGCAAGGAACGCAAAGAGGGCAAACAGCACGGCCAGCCACTTGCAGCCCATGCCTCGCTCGATGGCGTACATGGGTCCGCCCAGCATCCTGCCTTCCTTCGTCGTGATGCGGTACTTGATCGACAGCAGGCCCTCGGCATATTTGGTGGCGATGCCGAACACACCGGTCACCCAACACCAGAAGACGGCACCCGGTCCGCCCATCGTAACGGCTGTGGCCACGCCGATGATGTTGCCCGTACCGATTGTTGCCGCAAGTCCGGTGGCAAGGGCTGCGAATTGCGAAACGTCGCCCTTCGAGTTTGCATCACGCTGGAATGACAGTCGGATGGCTTTGCCGATGTAACGCTGTGGAAACTTCAGTCGGATGGTCAGGAAAATGTGTGTGCCTACAAGCAGCACGATCATGGGCCAACCCCACAGATAACCGTTGATAGTAGTAAGTATCTCGTTCATACAAAAAACGCAATTTCGCAAATGCGTGATAAATAGAAAAGAAAAAACGCCGCAAAGATAACGGATTTTTATCAAATTACCAATTTTTTGACCGATTATTTAGCAAAAGATGACTGTTTTCGTCCTTTTAGGTCCCACTGCTGTCGGAAAAACGGCTCTCAGCTTGCAAATGGCTGAGATGTTGGGTGTGCCCATCATCAATTGTGACTCGCGGCAGATCTATCGCGAGATACCTGTTTGCACCGCAGCCCCGACGGCCGAGGAGCAGGCACGGGTGCAGCATTTCTTTGTGGGTACGCACAGCCTGGAGGATGCATACAGTGCCGCACAGTACGAGACCGATGTCATGCGTCTCTTTGCTTCGTGTCCAGGGGATTATCTCCTTTCGGGCGGCTCCATGATGTATATCGATGCGGTGACCAAGGGCATCGACGATATGCCGCAGGCCGATCCTGGCATCCGCGAACGTCTGCGCAGGCAGTACGAGGCCGAAGGTCTGCAACCGCTCCTTTTGCAACTCGAGCAGCTCGACCCCGCCTATTACGCTTCGGTCGATCGGCAGAACCCGCAGCGTGTCATCCATGGCCTTGAAATGTGCCTGACCACCGGCCAGCCTTTCAGCACCTTCCATACAGGAAGGAGCAAGGAACGTCCCTTCAGCATCGTCAAGATAGGCCTGCGACGCGATAGGGAAGAGCTCTATCGTCGCATCGACTTGCGTGTCGAGCAGATGTTCGAGCAGGGAATTGTCGACGAGGCACGTCGCGTCTATCAGCGTTATCAGTCGTCGGTCGACGAACAGTTCGCCTCGGTGGTGCGTAATCCGGGGCCCACGCAGAAGCAACCCATCCCGAATCTCATACCCCCGGCATTGAATACCGTAGGCTTGAAGGAACTGCTGCTTTACTTCACGGGCGTCTATTCTCTCGACCGTGCCAAGGAGCGTATCAGCCACAATTCGAAGGTCTATAGCAAGAAGCAGATGACTTGGTTTCAGCGCGATCAGGAGATACATTGGTTCCATCCCGACGACGCTGACAAAATTCTACAATTCGTGCGAAATTTCCGCTGATTTTCCCCTCTTGCGACCAAAAAAGCATGTTATAAAACATGTTTTTGTGATAAAATGTATTTATGCAACCGATTGCGCAGCAAAAAAGTTTCTCGAAAATTTGGATTCGTTCAAAAAAAGCTGTATCTTTGCAGCACCTTAAATAAACAACCATAACACAATACCTTAAATAACGCAACAAAAGTAGTTTCTTTGGGACCTTAAATCTAATACCAGAAAAACAGGATAAAAGACATTAAAGCAAATCTGAGTCACCTGTCAGTCATTGACAGGTGATTTAGTTTTTATAGCATAGCTCTTCCCATTCAATTGTTAATTGTTAATTGTTAATTGTTAATTTCAATGGAATTTATTTTGTATTTTCAAGGATATTCTGTATCTTTGCACCCGATAATCCAAAATAATCGATGAAAATCTCTGTCGTGACATCCTCCTTCAATAGTGCTGGCACATTACGCAGCACTATTGAGGGCGTGTTGGCTCAGGACTACGACGACTACGAACTGATCATCCAGGACGGGGGCAGTACCGATGGCACCTTGGCGCTCATCGAGGAGTACTCTTCCAGGTTGGGCGACCGGTTGAAGCTCGAGAGTTGTCCCGACAAGGGAATCTACGATGGGTTCAATCGCGGATGTCGTCGCGCTACGGGCGATGTTGTCGGCATCCTCAATAGCGACGATTTCTTCACCCGCAACGATATCCTTTCCACCATAGCGCGTACCTTCGCCCAGCATCCCGACATCGATGCCGTCTATGCCGACGTGCACTACGTTTCGCCCAAGGATCCTACGCGCATCGTGCGCTATTACAGCAGCCGTAAGTTCACGCCCGAGCGTATGCGGATGGGTTATATCCCCGCTCACCCCACTTTCTACCTCCGATGCGAATGCCTGGAGAAGTTCGGCTATTACGACCTCGATTACAAGGTCGCTGCCGACTTCGAGTTCCTCCTGCGTCTCATCTATCTCAATCGCATCAAGACCTTCTACGTCGAGGAGGATTGGGTGACGATGCGCATCGGTGGAGCCACGACCAAAGGCTTGCAGAGTCATTACCGAATCATGAAGGACCACATACGAGCCTTTCGCAAACACGGAATACCATTCAACCCCTTCATCTACTTCTGGCGTTATGTCGAGAAGTTGAGGGAATTCAGATAAAGACTTATGAAAAACTTTTTGAAATCATTCGCACTCGGAATTGTTCTCATGAGTGCCTCGACGCTGTTGGCACAGCCGGCAGGCGGTTTTGGCGGTTTTCAGCAGCAAGCTGAATTGCAGACTTCCCAGGTTTGGAAGGACGTGAATTATGCCGGCGATGACCAGGCTTTTCACACTTGCGACATCTATCTCCCCAAGATGGAGAAGGATGCCTATCCCGTAGTGGTGCACATCTACGGAAGTGCATGGTTCTCCAACAGCAGCAAGGGTGCTGCCGACTTGGGCACCATCGTGAAGGCGCTGCTCGATGCAGGTTATGCAGTGGTTTGCCCCAATCACCGTTCCAGCGGCGATGCGCAGTGGCCTGCACAGATCAACGACATCAAGGCCGTCATCCGTTTCATTCGCGGTGAGGCGGCAAACTATAGGTTCGACACTTCCTTCATCGCAACCTCGGGCTTCTCCTCGGGCGGTCATCTTTCCTCTATGTGCGGAACCACCAATGGGGTGAAGGTAGCCGAGGTAGGGAAGGAATCCATCGATATCGAAGGCGCTGTGGGCAACTACACCCACGAGAGCAGTCTCGTCAACGCGTCCTGCGACTGGTCGGGTCCTGTCGATCTCACCGACATGGAATGCGGTGAGCATATGACTTTCGGACCTTCCAGCCCCGAGGATATACTCTTGGGTGGTACTAAGTTGGCCGACGAGCCCGACAAGTATATAGGTTTGAGCGCAACGCATTATGTCGATCCGACCGATGTGCCGATCATCATCTTCCATGGCGAAAAGGACAATGTGGTGCCCTGTTGCCAGGGCATGAAGTTCTATGCCGTGCTGCAGGCTGCCGGTGTGAAGAGTGAGGCGACATTTGTGCCCGAAGGTGGTCACGGCATGGGCATGTATTCGGCCGAGAACCTGCAGAAGATGGTGGACTTCCTCGATGGTGTTCGCCTGGGCAAATGAGATATTATCTGAATCTTTAATACTATATGTGTAACCGTTTTTATCAATCGACAAAATGAAGGATTTCAATTACTATGCGCCGACCGAAGTCGTTTTCGGCAAGGAATCAGAGGAGCAGGTGGCTCAACTGGTAAAGAAGTATGGTGGCACCAGGGTGCTGGTTCATTACGGTGGCAAGAGCGCCGTGCGCTCGGGATTGCTCGACAAGGTATGCAACCTCCTTCGCGAGGGCGGCATCGAAGTGTTTACCCTGGGTGGCGTGGTTCCCAATCCGCGTCTTTCGCTGGCTAAGCAGGGCATAGAACTCTGCCGCAAGGAGGGTGTTGACTTCATCCTTGCTGTGGGCGGCGGCAGCGTCATCGACAGTGCAAAATGTATCGCCTACGGCGTCAGGTTCGACGGCGATGTGTGGGACATATATCTGGGCAAGGCAGAACCTGAATCCATGCTTCCCGTAGCCTCGGTACTCACCATCCCTGCTGCGGGCAGCGAGATGAGCGAGGCAAGCGTCATCACCAATGAGGATGGCGACGTCAAACTTGGTTATTCCAACAACATGTCACGTCCCAAGTTCGCCATCATGAATCCGTGTCGCACCTTCACCTTGCCGCCCTATCAGACGGCAGCAGGTGTCACCGACATGATGATGCACACCATGGAGCGCTATTTCACCATCGACGACGATATGGACCTCACCACCGATTTGGCGGAGGCCGTGCTGCGTCGCATGAAGGTTGCCATCTTCGATGTGCTCAAGAACCCCGAGGACTATCGTCAGCGTGCCCAGATCATGTGGGGAGGCAGCGTAGCTCACAACGGACTGACAGGCTGCGGTGTGAGCGACGATTGGGCTACCCATCAGTTGGAACACGAGCTGAGCGGTATGTTCGACGTGACGCATGGTGCCGGCCTTGCTGCCATCTGGCCCAGTTGGGCACGCTATGTGATGCATCAGAACCTCAGTCGTTTCGTGCGCTTCGCGGTGAATGTGATGGATGTGCCCAACGACTTCACCGACCCCGAGGCTACGGCGTTGAAGGGCATCGAGGCCATGGAGTGTTTCTACCACGCCATCGGAATGCCCATCAACATCCGCGAACTCATTGGCCGTGAGATCACCGATGACGAGATCCGCGAGATGACGCGCAAGTGCAGCCGCGACTACACCGCCACCTGCGGTTGCCTGAAGGTGCTCACGCCCACCGATATGGAAGCCATCTACCGCATGGCTCGCGGATAAAAACTATCACGGAGTAACCCTTTTCCAGTCGAGGCAAACAGCATAAAAAATAGCCAGTACCAAGTGTTAACAGGCTTGGTACTGGCTATTTCCCTTATTTGTCTGCGTCAAAGCCTTCGGGTAATTTTTCGAAGATTGTTTCGATCCTGCGTTTGGTGATGCCATGCTTATGTAATGTGATTCCAATATATTTACCCTGGTGAAGCATCAACGGCCAATTGGTGGTGTTTTTATAATCATGCACATAGATTGTCACAGTATCCATTCCCATCAATTCTGCATTTTTGACCTGATTGATAAAACTCCTATCAAAGGTTTCACAAGTTTGTAGGTCTGTTCCGTAGGGCTTTTGCACATCTATATACGTGTTCTCGTTTGTAAAACCAATAAAGAAAAGAAAGAATATCAGAAACGGATATAGATGCTTGAAATATTTCACTTTTGAAGTTAGGTAGCCCAAACCAAGTGCCACTAGGAGTATGTAGAAAAAGAGATATGAGAATTTTACTTCGCTCCTATAAAGGTATTGGGGTAATACCTGTGAACTCAGCAGAATCATATATGTTACTGTCAACAGCAAGGCTAAAACTATCATGGCGGATAATTTTCCAACACGAAATGGATTTCGTTTCTCTTTTATAGAATGATGGATTACCGCAGCTAGGATGGCAGAGACTGTTAGAAGAAGGAACCACTTGTTGTAGCGAACTGACAAAAAGATGGCGATTGTCGTTTTCATGGATTCGCCAAAGGAGAGCATCATGGCTTCAGACGCATGGGCACGTCTGCCATTGGCTTCAAAGAGCTGAACTATCAGCCAAACGATAATTACAAACACGAGGAATGCATTATTCCTAATGTATTTTATGAGCCATCGCTGTTCTTTTTTGTCCGATTCGAAGAGTCGCAAAAGGAGTTTCGCTCCGACAGCCGCGATTAGGATTGCCGAGGAATAGAGATTGGAGAAAATGGCCAGGAATGTCAAGAAAAGTAAGAGGCTCTGTGCAGTGTTGGATTTGATAGTTGTGAGGTCATGACGCAAGATCCATGTGGCCAAACTTGCACATAGCATATTGGGAATGATGTAATTATAGTAGCAATTGACGTCTGGACTGTAAAAGAGGTGGCCGTTGTCGGTCGAGCGTGTGATCAGTGCAAGAAAATGCAAAAGAACTAAAACCGTGATGATGCCTAATGCAGAAATCTTGGTCAGTTGGAATCTCCATTCCAATAGCTTTTGAATGGAGAAGAAGTATCCGATTATAAAGATAGTAACGACAAAGGCATGGGAAACCACTAATGCTGTGAGATAATCACCGATAATTGGAGTGACAAAATGGGCAGCAATGAGACCAACCAAGGGCTGGAAACATTCGGGAAAGATTTTTGTCGGGTTCCATAGGCCAAGCCATGGATAGGGCAATCTAGCAATTCCACAGTATTTCCAGTCGTCAATATCGTACGGAAGTAGGGGATGTACTTTCGCGAAAAAAACAAATAAAATGAAGAATAATAAGGTGTAATAAACGTAATTGGAGAAAAACTGTTTCTTAATCATAATGATAAGATTGAGAAAATGAATCACATATGCATTGCAGCAAAAACGAAGGCGACAATCATGAAGATGATGTAGAGGACGAAGGAGATGATGGTCAGCCAGCCGCAGTACTTCATGATGGAGTGGAGGTCGTCGGCAGAGGCTTCAAAGTCGGAGTTCGTGCCTGCACGGAGTGCCTTGCGGGTGTGATCGATGAGTTTGAAGCCTTTGACGATGGGATAGACATACACCACACCGACAACCAGATAGAGCAAGCCCATGCCCAGCATGACCAATGGCGACATCTCAGCTTCCGCCACCGGGAAGAAACTGCTCATGGCGAGCATCACAATCGCAATGATTACAAGAATACCCATTCCGACACAAGACAAGATGACAAAGAACTGTATCCATTTCATCGATGAAAGCAGCGATTCCTTCATCTTGGGTGAAACACGCAGAAGTGATTCGGGTGTCTGATTAACCTCTCCCTGAGAGGTGATGTTGTTTTCTTCCATAATGTATTGTTTTGTTAATAATATTAGTGATTAATCTTTTAAGCAACCGATAGGAACTACTAGTACGCCATCAGGCCGTTGGTAAGCAAATTCACCGCCCGTCAGTACCATCATAAATGTGGGCTTACCCATCTTTGCTTCATCGACTTTACAAGCTAATTCTTTCAAATGCTCTGCAGCCTCATCAATTTGCTTGTTCCCGAGTTTAACTTCTATTGCTGCCCAACGGCCGTCATTCAGAGCTACTATCATATCGCTCTCAAGTCCAGATTTGTCACGATAATGGAAAACTTCTCCATCATTCGCTTGTGCGTAAATGCGCATTTAAGAAATGGTCAAGAAAAACTTTAAGAAATGGCCAAGAAAAACTTTAAGAAATGGCGAAAATCACTTTTCGTAAAGGCGACATTGCAATTAAAGATTTTGAAAGGGAGATTATTATTGAGTTTTATTTCTCAAAAGTCTTGGCAACCGTCTTGAGCAGTTCGCGGATGGGAAGATGCTGAGGGCAGACCTTCTCGCACTTGCCGCACTCGATGCACTCCGAAGCCTTGCCGCGTTCACCGCCAGTGAGGACGGAGTTGTAGTAGAATGTCGTGTTCCAGTTGTGGAAGGTGTCGTGCTGGTTCTTCGCCGCGAAGAGATCGGGAATGACGATTCCCTTGGGACAGGTGCTCTCCTCGATGCAGTAGCGACAGGAGGTGCAGGGGATGAGGTTCTGTGCGTTGATGATGTCGCACACCTTGCGCACCGCCTTCATCTCGCGTTCGTCGAGAGGCT
>JAEEGH010018280.1_pt1 | contig 14841 bp, 12 predicted proteins | sample 9134181 | NCBI WGS metagenome assembly JAEEGH01 (sample SAMN16246544, study PRJNA631951) | gut metagenome | biome: gut microbiome; feature: rumen; material: DP-attached | host: Bos | place: Iran: Karaj | collected 2018-10 | reverse complement strand
GATCGGGCTACTGCCCAGACCATGGCCCAGGATGTCGGGGCTAAGGTCAGCGGCAGCGTGAGCAAAAAAACAGATTTTGTCATTGCCGGCGCCGAAGCGGGGAGCAAGTTGGAAAAGGCCCGTTCTTTAGGCATCACGGTGATTGATGAAGCAGAATTTTTGCGGCTGCTGGGAAGCGGCACGGGGAATTCTGACGAAGACACAAAAGGGGCAGACGCCACCCCGGCATCAGAAGAAGGGGACCTGTTCGCCGGTCTGGAGGAAAAACAGTTTTGAAAATATTTCATAAGTGGACAGCTCTATGCCTGATTGTTTTAAAGGACGGAAACACAACATCCCGGCGCTAAATTTGAAGACATGAAGAAATAAGTCATAATATTTATAAGTGTCTTTTCCATATATATAAATTGTGATATAATATTATGTACGTTTTTTCAGGCAAAGGGAAACACTGCTTCGCCGTCGGTATGCAATTTACAGGAAAATGGCGTTCAGCTGATATTTTGTCGAAGGGGCGTTTCCTTAAAGCTTAATGAATAACAGGATGGTGAAAACATGAAAGTAACGGAAAAAGATGTAAAATACATCGCGGCGCTTTCCCGTCTGGAAATTTCCGAGGCGGAGATGCCCAAATTCACTGAGCAGTTCAACCAGATCCTCAATTATGCGGATATCCTGCAGAAGGTGGATACCGCCGGTATCGAACCCACCTTCAGCATTCTGCCCCTGTACAATGTGCTGCGGGAAGATGTGCCCCGGGAAGGCGTGGCTCATGAAGACGCACTGAAGAACGCGCCGGCGGTACATAATGACGGATTCAAAGTTCCGCGTGTGATCGAGTAAGGGAGGCAAGGACTGTGAAGTTATACGAAAGCACCGTTCATGAACTGCATGAACAACTGCAGAATAAACAGCTCAGCTCCGTTGAGCTGACCAAAGCGGTGTATGGCCGCATTGATGAAGTGGAAGAAAAAATCGGCGCTTATGTGACGCTGGACAAAGAAAACGCCCTGGCCCAGGCAGCCAAAGTGGACGCTATGATTGCGGCTGGGGAAACGATTAAACCTCTGGCCGGCATTCCGGGCGCCATTAAAGACAATATCAGTACCAAAGGGCTGCGCACTACCTGCTCATCCCATATTCTGGATAATTTTATCCCGGTGTATGACGCTCATGTCATTGCTAACCTGCGTAAAGATGAAACTATTTTCCTGGGCAAGACCAACATGGACGAATTCGCCATGGGTTCCACCACGGAAACTTCTTACATGAAAAAGACCCATAACGCCTGGAACCTTGACTGCGTGCCCGGCGGTTCCTCCGGTGGCAGCGCGGCAGCTATTGCCGCCGGCGAAGCCATCTGGTCCCTGGGTTCCGATACCGGCGGATCCATCCGCCAGCCGGCGTCTTTCAACGGCGTGGTCGGTATTAAACCGACTTACGGCCGTGTGTCCCGTTATGGCTGTGTTGCGTTCGCATCTTCTTTGGACCAGATCGGGCCTATCACCCGTGACGTAACTGACGCTGCAATCGTATTGAACACCATCTGCGGCGTGGATGCCCATGACTCCACATCCCTGCCGGTGGATGTGCCTGATTTCACAAAAGCCCTGCGGCAGGATGTAAAAGGCCTGCGCATCGGCCTGCCGAAAGAATACTTTGGCGAAGGCATTAATGCTAAAGTCAAAGAGCAGATTATGCTGGCCGTGGAAAAATACAAAGAGCTGGGCGCGGAAATCGTAGAAGTTTCCCTGCCCCATACGGAATATGCCGTAATCACGTATTACATTATCGCTCCGGCAGAAGCTTCCGCCAATCTGGCCCGTTATGACGGCGTGCGTTACGGCTATCGTAACAAAGAGGCCAAGAGCGCGCCGGAAATGACAAAGCTGAGCCGTACGGAAGGCTTTGGCAGCGAGGTTAAACGCCGCATCATGCTGGGCACGTATGTGCTGAGTTCCGGTTATTATGATGCTTATTATAAGAAAGCCATGCAGGTTCGTACCCTGATCCGCAAAGACTTTGACGAAGTGTTCCAGAAAGTGGATGTGCTGCTGACCCCGACATCTCCGGTAGTGGCGTACCCGCTGGACGGCAAGATGGATCCTCTGGCAATCTACATGCTGGACGTAACTACGATTCCGGTGAACATGGCCGGTCTGCCCGGTATCTCCATTCCCTGCGGCTTTGCGGACGGCATGCCGGTAGGTCTGCAGCTGATTGGCAAAGCGCTGGACGAAGAAACCCTGCTGCGGGCTGCTTACACCTTTGAGCAGGCAACGGAATTTCATAAAGCGGTAGCGCCGTTGGGAGGTAACAAATAATGAAAAATTATATTACTGTTATCGGTCTGGAAGTCCATGCTGAATTAAAAACAAAAACCAAAGCGTTCTGCTCCTGCTCCACGGAATTCGGCGCGGAACCCAATACCCATGTATGCCCGGTCTGCCTGGGCATGCCCGGCGCCCTGCCGGTACTGAACAAACGGGTCGTTGAATTTGCGATCCGTGCCGGTCTGGCCCTGAACTGTGACATTCAGAAATTCAATAAGATGGACCGTAAGAATTACTTTTATCCCGACCTGGCGAAAAATTACCAGATTTCCCAGTGGGATGAACCAATCTGTCTGGGCGGGCATATCGATATCCGTGTCAACGGCGAGAAAAAACGCATCGGTATCACCCGCATCCATATGGAAGAAGATGCCGGCAAGCTGGTGCACAGCGGCCTGACCATCAGCACGTCTGATTATTCCGCGGTTGACTACAACCGCGCCGGCGTGCCTCTGATTGAAATCGTATCCGAACCGGATATGCGCAGCGCTGCGGAAGCGCGTGCTTATATGGAACAGCTGAAAGCCATTCTGGAATACACGGATGTCTGCGACTGCAAGATGCAGGAAGGCAGTCTCCGCTGCGATGCCAATATTTCCGTTATGCCGGAAGGCGCTACGGAATTCGGCACCCGTGCCGAAATCAAGAACCTGAACTCCTTCCGCGCACTGGAACGGGCTATTGAATACGAAGTGGAGCGCCAGATTGAAATCGTGGAAGACGGCGGCCACGTAGTGCAGGAGACCCGTACCTGGGATGATGCCAACGGCGTGACCCTGTCCATGCGTTCCAAGGAAGAGGCCCACGATTACCGTTACTTTCCGGAACCTGACCTGGTACCGATCAATCTGGACCAGGCCTGGATCAACGAAATCAAAGCAACCCTGCCGGAACTGCCCTCTGCCCGTAAAGAACGGCTGCTGGCGGAAGATGTTCCGGAAGACAACGCGGATATCATCGTAGCCAGCAAAAAGGTGGCGGATTATTTTGACGCAGGCGCCAAGGCTACGAAGAACCTGAAAGCCCTTTCCAACTGGCTAATCGGGGATGTGGCCGGCTTCCTGAATGCGGAAGGTATTGAAATCGACGATCCGGAATTCAGGATTACACCGGACCATCTGGGCGAACTGGTAAACCTGATCGACAAAGGCGTATTGTCCAGCAAGCTGGCCAAGCAGGTCTTTGCGGAGATGTTGAAAGAAAATGAAGCACCGGAAGCGCTGGTGAAGAAACTGGGTCTGGAACAGGTCAGCGACGCAGGCGAACTGGGCAAACTGGTAGACGAAGTGATTGCTGCCAATCCCCAATCCATTGCAGACTTCAAGGCCGGCAAGAAAAAAGCTCTCGGTTTCCTGGTGGGGCAGATCATGAAAGCAACCCACGGAAAAGCAAATCCGGGCATGGTCAACAAGATGCTGATGGAAAAACTGCAATAAAAATCATCTGAAATTAGTAATAACAGCATTTCTGTAGTTGATTACGGACACAGGCGCGGTTTGCAAATTAAATGCAGACCGCGCTGTTTTTTAGCAGGGGGATTTGAGCATTGACCGGTGTATCACATAGCATTGTCACATTTGCAACGTTGTTTGTGGCAACACATAACGTATTCATTGCCGGAAGCGCGATGCTCGGCAGCCTGTTCCCTGATAAGTCGGAAGGATTATTCTGGCAGTCTTCTCACCGTACCTATTCTCACTGGTTCGTGTTGTACGTGGCTGCGCTGGCGTTATTCTGGACGCCGGAGGCGCTTTCTGTAACGGGAATACAGATGTGGCAGGCGGGAATCGTTCAGATGAGCCGTATGTTTTTGTTTTGGTTCTTCGCCGGAGCGCTGCTCCATATAGTGGAAGATGCAATATGCGGGCCGGTTCCGTTTCTGTATCCGAATAAACGGACAACGGTGCTGCCACGTCTGTTTAAGACAGGTTCTGTTGGAGAATGTCTCTTCGTTATAACATATTGCGCGATTCTGTATCTGGTTGCGGGGAAATGGTAAGTCAGATAGCGGACTGCGGAGCAGGGAGCAACAATGAAAACGACAGGGGAAACAGACTTAGCGGAAAAGAGTTAAGGGGGAAACAAGTATGAGAGAGATTGACGATCAGGAATGGAAAGTGTATGTAACAAAATGCACCACCGGGGAATGGCCTGTTCCCCCCGGTTTTGTCAGTGACAAGAATAACTGGCTGTGCCGCGCCATTGTAGGCCGGGTGCTGTACTTCATTAAGGATGTGGAAGGAGCCCTGACGGTGTTAAGCACCTTCATCAACGATGTAGAACCTGACCTGGACGATCATCCGGATCAGGGCATGTGCGAAGCGGAGCATTTCGTGCTGAGCCTGCGTGATATTTCAGAAATCATCTGGAAGCTGACAAAAAACGGTGATGCATCTCTGCAGTATCTGGACAGGGCGTTTATAATCTGCCGTAAATTTCCTTACCGTTTTCATACGGAAGCGCGCGGTGATATCTGGTACCGGCGGCTGAACGTTCTGGCGGAAAGCGGAAGACTGGAACAAGCTTTCGCTGACGCAGAAGAGATGGTGAAAAATGAAAAACTGGAGTCCCATGCACCGCAGCCCATTATCCCCGACCCGCTGTATGATGGGGTGAATCCGTATATTTTTTACAGCCTGCGGTTTCTGGCGGAGCAGAAGCATAAAGAAGGAAAATCGGCAGAAGCCTGTGCCCTGTTTGCAGAAGCATACAATTATTTTCCGCTGTCGGCGGCGGGCATCCGGGACGTGAACAAGGCGAAGGAAACAAAAGATGTGGAGGAACAGTACAAGGCCTGGAAGTTCTGTACAGGCTATCAGTATCTGCCCTGGGAAAAGCAGCCGGTTGTAAAGTTACGGGACTGAGATGATTCGGAATTATGAAAGATAAAATTATTGAAATTTTGCAGGGGCTGATGGCTTGCGCTGCCGTTACCAACACGGAAAAAGAGATTGATGCGGAACTATGGATGCTGGATTTTTTCCGGAAACAGCCGTATTTTCAAAAGTACCCGGAATTATGCGGACTGTTCCCGATTCCGGAGGATTCGTTGAAACGCGGCGCTGTCTGGGCACTGGTGAAACCGTCTGGCATTTATGAAAGGTTGCAGAATGAAAACCTGCCGGCAGTAGTTTTTATGGGGCACCATGATGTAGTTTCTGCAGATGTTTACGGTGAGGCAGCTCCCTGGGCGTTTAAGTTGGATGAAATCGCTGCCCATTTGAATGCAGAAATACTTTCCGCGGAAGCCTGTACGGACCTGCTTTCCGGGGAGTGGCTGTTCGGCAGGGGAAGCTGCGATATGCTGGGAGGAACTGCCGTTCAGATGGCGTTGCTTGCGGAACAGGCTGAAGCCGCATTGCGCAATGCGGGGGAAACGGATAACGGCCAGGGCGCGCTCTTGTTTATTTCCGTACCGGACGAAGAATCGTTTTCTGTTGGTATGCGGGGTTCCCTGCTGTTGCTGGAACAACTGAAAGACCGGTATCATTTGGACTACCGTCTGGCGGTTTGTTCGGAACCCGGCCAGAGGCTGGCTGAGGGGAAGACACAAATTGTTTATTCCGGCAGTATCGGCAAGTTGCTGCCGGTTGTTCTGGTACAGGGAAAACTGGTACAGGTGGGTAGTTACCGGGAAGGTGTTAATCCGGTAGGTATTCTGTCCCGCATAGTGGCGGCGACTGAAGGTGATGAAACCTTTGCGGAAACCTGCGGTAATGAAGTTTCGGTGCCGCCGGTGTGGATGTATACCCGGGATTTGAAAGAGGAATATGATTTTTCGCTGCCGCGCCGGGCGGCGGGGTATTGCAACGTACTCACGTTCCGGAAAACCCCTGCCCAGGTGATGGCCTATTTCCTGGGAAAAATTAAAGGGGCGGTGGCAGACACGGGCCATTCTGTTACGGTGATGACGTGGGTGACCTTATGGCAACAGGCAAGGCAGCACAGCGGTTTTCAAAAATTCCGGCAGGAAACGGAACAGAAGAAAAAGGTACTGTTGCAGAAGGAGCATAAAACATTTCCCGAGGTTACCCTGTGGATGATGCAGCAGACGCTGGATTTTCTGAACTTTGATAAGCCCGTGGTCCTGTTTGGATTTGCCCCGCCATATTATCCTGCGGTTCGCAGTGAAGATATGAGAGATGCTGTAAGATTTGAAGTGTATAAAAAAGTCTTGTCAGCCTTGCAGGATATTGAAATAAAAACCTATTTCCCGGGTGTATCTGACTGTAGTTACTGCGGGCGTTCCGATAACACGCAAAGCCCTGTGTATCAGGCTAATACGCCCTTGTGGGGAACGGATTACCGGTTTGACTTGGAGGCGCTGGCAAGATTACAGATACCATTCTTTTTATTTGGCCCCTGGGGTAAGGATTTGCATCAGATTGGGGAACGGGTCAACCGGCACAGCCTGACGGAAGAATACCCGGAGGTTTTACGCAAACTGCTGCAATGCGTATGGTTATCGGAATAAAAAAGTGTTATAATTTATAATAAAGTAAAATATTGAGGGGGAAACGTATGTATAACAAAGTTGACGAAAAATTTATAGCCGGTCTGCAGGCTATTGTTGGGAAAGAGAATGTGTATTCGGACCCGGACACGTTGGACCAGTACAAAACAGACGAAGAAACTGATCCTGCCAAATTCCATACGCCGGAAGCGGTAGTAGCCCCCGGTTCAACGGAAGAAGTGGCGGCTGTCGTGAAGCTTGCCAATGAATCAAATATTCCCGTTACGGTGCGCAGTGCCGGGACCAGCCTGGCCGACGGCGCTATCGCAGTGTGTGGGGGTATCATCCTGTTGATGGGGCGCATGAACCGTATCCTGGAAGTGAATACGGAAGGTCTGTATCTGGTTGCGGAAGCCGGGGCCCTGGTAAAAGAATGTCAGGCTGCTGCGAAAAAACATAACCTGGTGTATGCGGGAGATCCCAGCAGCGCGGAAACCTGCCAGATCGGCGGAAACCTGGCAACCAATGCAGGCGGCATGAAGGCAATCCGCTACGGCGTAACACGGGACCAGGTGTACGGTATGACCGTAGTTTCCCCTATGGGCGAAATCATGCATGTGGGCGCCTGCCTGAAGAAGAAGACGACAGGCTATGCGCTGGAGCAGCTGATTATGGGATCGGAAGGGACCCTGGGCATCATTACGGAGGTTACCCTGAAATTGCAGCCCCTGCCGCCGTACCGGTTTGACGTGCTGGCCATGTTCGATACCGTGGAAAAAGCCGCCCGTCTGGTCCCCACTGTAATTAAAGCGGGCCTTAACCCTACCAGCATCGAGTTTATGGACAACAGCTTTGTCCGCAGCAGCACGGCGTTCTGCGAAATCGATGTGCCCCATCGGGACATTGCCAATTTTGTATACGTAACGGTGGAAACCTTTGATGAAAACCAGCTGGATACCGGGCTGGAAAAATTAAGCGAAGTCTGCGAGGAAGCCGGAGCCCTGGAAGTACTGGAAGCGGACGATCGTCTGTGGAGCCTGCGCCGTAACTGTCAGGAATCGCTGCGGATTCTGTCTGACGTGACCATTACAGATGATTTCGTGGTTCCGGTCCATAAAGTGGCGGAAACTATTGAACATGTAAAAGCCATGGGGGACCATTATCCCTTTGAAGTCATGGTACTGGGCCATGCGGGCGACGGCAACCTGCATGTCTGCATGTGCCGTAAGGATCTGACGGAAGAAGAGTGGAATGAGAATGTGGAAAAATTCCACAGGGAAGCCTACCCTTACGTTTACAGCCTGGGCGGAAGGTTATCCGGCGAACATGGCATCGGCGCCAAGAAACTGCACTACATGGAAGAGTACACGGAGCCGGCTGAGCTGGAATATATGCGCATGATCAAGCGGGCTGTGGATCCGAAGAATATCCTGAATCCCGGAAAGATTTTTAATGTATAAATTTAGTGTTATCTGCATAATTTAAGTTTTTGGCGTTTTGCCTGTGATGCGACGGAGAAAAGGAACGCCGGTAAAGGAGAGTTTGTATGGCGAAGTATAATCCTGTTACACCTGAACTGCTGGAAGAACTGAAAAAAGTGGTTGGCGCAGCCAATGTAAAGACCGATGCGGAAACTCTGGACCGTTTTAAGACGGATGAAGAGACAGATCCCCGCCTGATGCATCTGCCGGAAGTGGTTGTGTGGGTCAATTCGACGGAGGAAGTGGCTGCTGTCATGAAACTGGCCAACAGATTTGTTGTGCCGGTAACGCCCCGCAGCGCCGGCACCAGCGTTTCCGACGGAGCGATTCCCGTTTTGGGCGGTATCGTGCTGAATATGGAAAAAATGAACAAGATTATTGAAATCAACGAAGACGCCATGTATGCTGTAGCCGAAGCCGGCGCGCGTACCTTTGATATCCAGATGGCCGCTAAAGAAAAAGGGCTGCTGTACGCAGGTGACCCCTGCAGCGCGGAAAGCTGCCTCATCGGCGGCAATATCGCTACCAACGCAGGCGGTAACAAAGCAGTACGTTATGGCACTACCCGGAATCAGGTGTTTTCCGTAGAAATAGTAACGCCTACCGGTGAAATTACAACGCTGGGATCCCGCCTGAAAAAGTGCAGCACCGGGTATTGTCTGGAACAACTGGTCATGGGTTCGGAAGGCACGTTGGGCATTATTTGCAAAGCGACCCTGAAACTGTTGCCGCTGCCTCCCTATAAAGTGGATGTGGCTGCAGTGTATGACGATCTGGATAAGGCCGTCACCCTGGTGCCGAATCTGGTAAAGGCCGGACTGGAGCCAACCAGCGTGGAATTCATGGACAGCAACTTCCTGAAGAGTTCCTGTGAATACAGTGAGATTAAGCTGCCCCATTGTGATGAGGGCGTGTGTTACCTCATCGTCAGCATGGAAACTTTCAATGAAGACGAAGTGGACGCCAAAATGGAAAAACTGGCGGAGATCTGCGAAGAATCCGGCGCCATCGACGTGCTGGAAGCAGACGAGCGCGTTTGGACTGTGCGTAAAAACTGCCTGGAGTCCACCCGCTCCCTGAGCAAGATTGCCCAGTCAGATGATCTGGTAGTGCCCGTTGACCAGATTGCCAATTGCATCAAACGCCTGACAGAAGAAGCAAAGAAATACGATTTCACCATGTTCTGTCTGGCCCACGCCGGCGATGGTAACCTGCACTTCCAGCATATGAAGGGTGATATGAGTGACGAGGCCTGGGAAGAACAGCAGCATGCTTTCCATGAAACAGCTTATTCCTATGTGTACAGCCTGGGCGGCCGTATTTCCGGCGAGCACGGCATCGGCGCGAAGAAGGTTTATGCAATGGAAAAATACACCGACCCCGTGGAGCTGGCGATGATGAAAGCCATTAAAAAAGCCCTGGATCCGCTGGATATCCTGAATCCGGGCAAAGTGATGAATGTATATTGATAAAGGAGTATCTGCAAATGTTTTCCAGAGTAATGCTGGCCTTGGACCTGTCGGAACTTACCCCCCGTATATTGGATGTGTTTTACAGCGTCTGCCTTGATCCGGAAACGGAAGTGTTCCTGCTTCACGTTGTTAAAAAGGCAGAGAATTTTGCCAAGTCTTCTGCTTATTACAAAAAGACGTACAGCCGTTTAAACGGGCTGGCGCAGGACATCCAAAAAGCCGGATACGATAAAGTGGAAATCCTGTGGGAAAGCAATCCGGATGTGCTGAACGGCATCCAGAAAGCCGTCGACCAATATGATATCAACCTGTTGTTCATGGCTTCACACGGTAAAGGCATCTGGGCCAGTACGTTCAGGGGAAGCAATACCTTTAACGCGGTACGGGCCATAGATATCCCAACCCTTGTGGTAAAAGGGGATTACAAGTGCAACGATTATCTGCAACGCATCCTGCTGCCTACGGATTTCTCCCGGAAGTCCCTGATTGCCCTGAACTTTATCCGCAACCTGCGGGAAAACGTAGGGGAGGTCATCTTTGTGCATGTTATTGAAGGCGTACGGGGCGACGACGAGCTGCTGGAAAACAAAGAGATGGCGGAGGATATGCTGAAGGAGCTTTGCAACGAGATGCAGGACTTCGGTATACAGTCACGCTACGTGATCGCGGACGGAGGCGCTGCGTCCCGGGAAATCTGCAAGCTGGCGGAAGAGGAAAACTGCAGCCTTGTTATCACGGGGAAAACCGGGGCAGGGCCTATCAAAGGATTGCTGATGGGGAGCACGGCCCAGAATATTTTACTGAATTGCAGCCGTACCCTCTGGGTAATGCCGGACGAAGAAAGCGAAGACTAAAAAACGCTTGACAAAAAAAGCTAATATCCGTATAATATCTTACGTGGCTGACCTTCAGCCACGTATTTACAATTAAAAAGCTTTATTTCCTACAACCGGAGAGATGACCGAGCGGTTGAAGGTGCACGCCTGGAAAGCGTGTGTACGGGAAACCGTACCGAGGGTTCGAATCCCTCTCTCTCCGCCATTTAAAAATGAGTGCCGCATTGCGGCTTTTTTCTTCTGAATTGAAGAACAATAATGGTTTTTCTGTAAGGCTGTAGCGGCAGGTCCTGCGCGATGGAGGCCTGTGAACCGTGTCAGGTCCGGAAGGAAGCAGCACTAAGCGGATACCTGCATGCGCCGCGGGGGTGCCTGCCCTGCGGTCTTACAGGAAAACCGGTTGAGAGCAATCCGTTAAGGATTGCTCTTTTCTTATCTGTTTAAACAAAGTTACCCTTAAATCTGCAACATCTGACATCGGGTTGTTAAAACCGATAATTTGAAAATTTTTCACATTTGAGTCTTGCGTTTATTTAAAAGTGTGCTATAATTCAATTCGTTGTTCTGCTGAGGTCCCGTGTTAAAAAGTAGTCTTGGCAACTGCATGAAGCCAGGGCTATTCTTTTTTTTGCCAGGGAGACGCTGGTTACATGGGTTTGTTCGTCAGGCGGATGAATCAGCGTGTCTTTGTGTACTGGCATGGTGCCACAAAAGCAGAATGCGGAAAACAAAAAAGAAAGGAAAAGAATTTATGAAAAAATTGTTTGATGCAACTGCAAGGATGAATGAAATTAAGAAAAGAAAGCTGACTGTGGCCAGGAGACTGCAGTTTCTGGAAGAAAAAATGGCGGAAGTACCGGAAGAAAGACAGGAGTCTTACAGCGATTTTGTGAAAAAATCTGTGACGCGTCTGTGCTACGGCGCAACCGCCCAGGAAATCTGGCACGACTGGCAGTGGCGGTCAGTTGGCCTGCCGGCATACTTTAAAAACGTGGCGCTGGCGGCGGGCAGATAAACTGCCCGGCGGTCAAATGTATTTGTAACGTGTATTAACGCACCAAATTAAAAAAGTCCTAAATAGATTGCAAATTCGGAGTTGTAAAGAAAAAGGCTTAACTCTTCTTCTTTGCAACTTTATTATTTCTTGCAGATTTCATATTTAATTCATTGTTATTTTGGCTGATTTTTACTATAATAGTAGAGTAAAAATTATTATGTTCCCGGGAACAGGAAAGGATGTGCGACATGGCCTACCAAACTCTATATCTGCGCTGGCGTCCGTCCGGCTTTGATACGCTGGTGGGGCAGGTACCGGTCAAGCAGGCGCTGATGAACGCGCTGTCCAGCGGCCGTATTGCGCACGCCTATCTGTTTACCGGTCCCCGGGGTACCGGCAAGACAACCACGGCCCGTATCTTTGCCAAGGCACTGAACTGTCAGAACGGTCCTACGGACCATCCCTGCGGCGAATGCCTGAACTGCCGCCAGATTACGGACGGCAGCGCGATGGACGTGCAGGAACTGGACGCTGCTTCCAACCGGGGCGTGGACGATATTAAAAATCTGAACAAGAACGCGGACTTTGCGCCGGTGAACTGCCGGTACAAAGTATATATCATCGACGAAGCCCATATGCTGACTACAGAGGCCTGCAACGCGCTGCTGAAAACCCTGGAAGAGCCTCCGGAGCACGTTGTGTTCATCCTGGCCACGACGGAGCCGCAGAAGATTTTGCCGACCATACATTCCCGCTGCCAGCGTTTTGATTTCCATCCGATTACCCAGGAGGAAATTGTGGCGCATCTCCAAAAGGTTGCGGAGGGCAGTGAAATTAAAGCGGACAAAGAAGCGCTGGAACTGATTGCGGCGGCTTCCGAGGGCGGTATGCGGGATGCGCTGAGTCTGCTGGAGCAGTGCGGCGTGATGGCGGGAACCGTTACCGCGGAAACAGTCCGTTCCGTGCGGGGTATCATCGGCAGGGAGATTCTCCGGGAACTGGTCCGCGCGGTGGGACAGCGGGAAGTTGCTTCCACCCTTACGATTTTTGATAAGCTGCTGATGCAGGGCAAGGATATCAGCCAGATACTGATAGAATTGTCCGGTTACATGCGGGCGTTGCTGCTGTACAGGGCAACGCCGGAGTATCAGCCCATATACGTGACGGATACGGCAGAAGAGCTGGGAAAGCTGGCTTCTTATTATACCGGGGAACGGATTCTGGCGGCGCAGGAAATTATCCATCAGGCCATGAATGAACTGCGCTTTACAGCCCGGGGGCGGGTCACCGCTGAAATGTGCCTGTATGATTTGTGCCGGGAGGATAGCCGGACGATGAAGGCGCTGGCTGCCCGCATCAACCGGCTGGAGCAGGAACTGGCCGCGCTAAAAGCCGATGGAATCACGGTGGCGGTACAGGAACCGGTTGCCGTTGCAACACCGGTTGCTGCCGGAAAGACAAAACCCGATGAACCGATCTTACATGATGTGCCACAAAAACCGGAACCGGCGGCCGGTGTAAAAGAAGATGTGCAACAAATGTCTGCGATAACTGCAGATAAGGAGAAAAAGGAAGATTCAGCAGTACAAAGGAAACCGATTGCTGCTGTTCCTCCGGTACACAGCGATCCACCTGAAACCCCTGCGGTTTCTGTACAAAATACTGCAACGTCAGGAAACGGTACAGGATCTTCCGGTGGAAGCTATACTCCCTATGGCAGTGATTGGGCAGTCGGGGACGAGTACTGGACCCGGGCTATGGAAATATTGAAAGCGGAACGGAAAAATTCTATTGCGTCCTGCGCTTCCCACGGTTCCGTGCTGGCCTATGAGAACCAGACCCTGATCGTTGGTTTCAAGATGAAGTTCTTGTGTGAGCGTCTGCAGAAACCGGATTACCGGGAAGTGGTGGAGGAAATCCTGCTGCGTGTGGCACGGGTACCCATCCGGCTGCAGTGCGTGACGGACACGGGCGGGAAAACCGGGAGCGTGCCGCCGGCAGGAAATACGCCCGGAAATGCTTCCAAAGCAAGAACTTTACCTGCGGCGGATTCTGTGAAGTCTGCCCCGGAGCCGGAAACGGCGGTTGCTGACACAGAACCAAATGTATCCGCAAGTACAAAAAAGGCAATGGAAATGTTCAATGCAACGCTGCATAAGGTATAGGCCTGCAGGTTCAACATAAAAAAAACATAAATACAAATTATAGTTACTATTACAGGAGGGCGGAAACATGAAAGGTATGAAATTCCCCGGTATGGGCGGTATGGGTAATATGCAGGGCATGCTGCAGAAAGTACAGAAGATGCAGGCAGAGATGCAGAGAGTGCAGGCGGAGCTTCAGGCTCGCACTTTTGAAAGCGCGGCCGGCGGCGGCGCCGTAAAGGTTACCGTAACCGGCAAGAAAGAGCTTACCGGTGTAGTGATTGATCCCCAGGTTGTGGATCCGGAAGATGTCGAAATGCTGCAGGACCTGATCCTGGCTGCCGTTAACGAAGCCCTGCATCAGGTTGATACGGTTACGGAAGCAGAAATGAACAAAGTGACCGGCGGTCTCAAGATTCCGGGAATGTAATATGGCCGGCATGATAAAACCGCTGAACAGTGTGTATGACCAGTTCCGGCGCCTTCCCGGGCTTGGCAATAAATCGGCTCTCCGTCTGGCGTACCACATCATCGATATGCCGGAAGAGGATGTACGCCGTCTGGCGGAAGCGTTGCTGCAGGCGAAACGGGACATCCGTTTCTGCAGGGAATGCTTTAACCTGACGGACAATGACGAATGCGAGATCTGCAGGGATGAGAAGCGTGACCACAGCACGATCTGTGTGGTAGAACAGCCCCAGGATGCCATGGCCATGGAACGGAGCCGTGGTTACACAGGTGTTTACCACGTACTGCACGGGTGCCTGTCCCCGTTGGATGGCATCGGGCCGGAAGAACTCCGGATTAAGGAACTGTTGTCCCGGCTTGGCAGAGGGGACGTGAAAGAAGTAATCCTTGCCACCAACAGCAATGTGGAAGGAGAAGCAACAGCGGCTTATCTGGCGCAGTTGCTAAAGCATCAGCCTGTGGTTGTGAGTCGTATCGCCCGGGGTCTGCCCATGGGCGGAGACCTGGAATATGCAGATGAAGTGACGCTTGCCAAGGCCCTGGAAAACCGGACCCGCATCACGGGATGAATGTGGTTTTGTGAAGGGGCAGAGAAGAGGAATTATAGCGCAATCAGTGTTTCCCTGAAATTTATGGTATTTTATGAATTTGATTTAT
>JAEEGH010018279.1_pt1 | contig 14842 bp, 9 predicted proteins | sample 9134181 | NCBI WGS metagenome assembly JAEEGH01 (sample SAMN16246544, study PRJNA631951) | gut metagenome | biome: gut microbiome; feature: rumen; material: DP-attached | host: Bos | place: Iran: Karaj | collected 2018-10 | reverse complement strand
ATCGTCTTCATGGACGGAAGGATTTGATATCCATAACCGCCAAGGCCATGCCAGAAATGCAGCACGACATATCCCTTGCCGATATATTCGCTTAGCTGATGTGGGCGGCCCTTCGTGTCCACCAGTTCCAGGTTGGTGTAGGGAGTGCCGGGACGGCGCTTCTCCAGTCCTTCCACGTATTCGCGCATTGGTGACAGTAGGATGTGATGCGAGAAAGCATAGTCGTCACTGAGGTAAGGCTTCAGTTCCTCGTAGCTCATTTCGGTATAGACCTGACTGAGCGCATAGGCTGAGATGATATTGTCACGGTTTTCATGGACAGCCTTGAGAAGCCGCTCGCCGCGCTGGCGGTTGATTTCCGCTTTTTTCTGAATGTCGGTCTCATGGAGTTCGGCCAGGCGTTCGCGCTCTACTGTCTGCAGGAAATCGTTAATCTTTTGGCTGGCTTTGCCGCCTTCTATTGTCAGGTGCTCCATGTCCGCAATGATAGGTTTACCATCGGAACAGAAGAAAACAGCATCACGGTCATCAAGATATATCCTACAAATCTCGTTCTTGGGCAACTTGCAGTTGAAAGAGAACTTGCCATCGACTACCGGACACGTGCCCATTGGCTCCAAAGTCACATTACGTCTTACGGAAATATTCTTTCCACTCAATGGTGCTATACCGGAGATCTGGCACTCCACCATCTCCTTTCCCACCATTTCGTTCATCAGCATACTGTTATAGACAATCGTCTTTGACACCTGCGTGGTGGTGATTTCTGAAGCAGCTGTCGGTGCATGTGTGACATCTGTGTCTCTGTCACCCTCGTATAATTCGCTCTTCTTGTAAATCATGTAGCAGGAATAAGCCAAGATGCTCTTCAGGTTTTCATTCTTTTCGCTATCTACTAAAGGTTGGATATTGCTCAGAAGGTCAAAATACTGTTCTTTGGTCAGTTTTCCATTGAATGCGTTGCATGTCTTGTTGAGTACCACTCCGGCAGCCATCTGTCCCTGCGAGGTCTCTCGCTGGAATATCTCACAGGTGCGCTTCACCTTGGCCATGAACTCTTCGACAGGCAAAGCATCAGCTGGGGCGTTATATTGCAAACCTGCAGCAAAGGTGCCTGACGCGCTGGGCTGCTTATAGTGGGCGATATAAGGTCTGTCGTCCATTTTCCTTCCGCTAATTTCGTAAATCATGCCGTCCATCAGGAACGTGTCGCCGACTTTCTTGTCTGGGTCAACGGTCTGGTCCCACATCAGCAGCAAGGCATATATTCTGCCGTCTGCCTCTTCAAAGGAAAGCAGGCGGATATTCTTGTTGAGGTCGAATGTCACAGTATGTATCATCGGATGTTGGGCATCCGTCATCAACTGGAACTTAACGCCTGGCAGAGGCGAGTCGCCGTCGCTGGCATCATGGATATAGATGGTCTTGGCATTCACGGCCTCAGCCCTGAAAGCCTTCTCTAGTTCCAACATCCGGGGCGTGAACAACGGACCGTAGTACTGGCCGCCCAACTCCCCATCGATGGCAAACTGCTGGGCAAACTGATATACATTGAGTCCGTCCCGGGAGATACTGAGCCGGTGCACGCCGTACTCCTTCGACTCCACAAAGGCACTGAGTTTTTCCCGTATATTATTGGATGGAGAAGTCTGTGCGCCGCACCAACACCCAACACCCAACAGGGCTGTTATGGTTATAATAATCCTATTCTTCATTTTGCTCTGATTTTACGTTATACATATTCTCTGCCGTTTGCGGGCGGCCTTCCTTGTCGAGGGTATGCAGGATATAGCTGTTGACCATGCGCTGCAGTCGCTCGTCAGCACGTATCACCTTGTTCATCCGCTCTATGTAGAGGCTCTCGTCCACTTGGGCAAGTTCGCGTTCTATCTTGTCGATATAGTAGTCCAGACTGTCGGTTGCAGGAACCGCTGTCGGGTTCTTACTCTCTGAAACGGAGGCTTTTGGCCGCTTATTGACCATAGTTGTTTTTGCCACAAAAGCTTTTTCTTCTTTCGCCATCTGTATGTGTTCCTTTTCTATGGTTTTAGGCTCACTTCTCTGAGACTCCGTCTTTTTCACCACCACTGGCTGTTCAACCTTCTTTACCTCTTTATTATTTATATAATGAAACGTCAGCAACAGCACTACGCTGGCGGCAATGGAAGCCCCCACCAATCTCCCCCAATAGAGGAGGCTTTTGGTTCTCCCTCCCTTTGGGAGGGCAGGGGTGGGCCCCTCCAAGCGCTCCATCAGTCGGTCGGTAAAATCTTCTGATAGCACCATCCGCTCGGCGGCCTCATTCCTGCGCTGCAATGCCTGGCGCAGTCCCTGGTCTTTATATTCTTCCTTCTTCATATCAAAGTTTATCATTTATCACTCATCACTTATCACTTCCATTCCTTTCAAGACTTTTGATGGTGATGGCCAGTCTTTTCCGTATCCATTGCAACCGCGAGTGGAGGTAGCTTTCTTCACGTTCCGTGATGCAGGCTATTTCGCGCATCGGGCGGTTGTCAAAGTAGTAGAGGTTGAGCAGCATCTGGTCGTCGGGCTTCAGCGTTTCGATGGCTCTTTCCATGAGTTCCACGCGGTCGGTGTCGTCAAGCAGGGCGTCGGTCTCATCGTCGGGGAAAGCATCGAACCTTTGTTGTTCCACTTCCACCATAGGCAGCGACCTGTGATGCTGTCGGTAATGCTTCAGAGCCGTGTGGTAGGCTATGCGCATGAGCCATGTCCGGAAACTGGCCCGTTGGGCATCGTAGCGGCTAAGGCTCTGGAAGGCTTCCACCAGTGTGTCCTGCGTTGCCTCCTCGGCTTCTTCAGGCGAAGGAATCAGGCGGGCCACCATCCGTAGCACCTGTCCGGCATATCGGCCAGCCAGCTCACGGAACAGCGCGGTCTGTCCGCCGAGGATGCGGCTGATGAGCAGCGTCTCGTCTTCTCTGGCTTTGGATGTATTGCCTGTTGTTGTTTCCATTCGCTTAATGTTCTCACTTATATATTACCACTTCGGGGGAAATTCTATAATCGCAAGACCTGTTTTTTTCGAATCCGGCAGTTTTTATTTGCTACACCTTATTTATATATGGTGATTGCGCAGCAATTTCCCGTTGCTAAGTTAGCAACTTCTGCCTTAAAAAGCGCAACATCCACCGGTCATTTGCAGTTCTTTAACCACCTTTTTTAGTTCTTCACAAGGGAGCGAGTAGGGTTATTAATAACGCAATTAAATCAATGAAACAGCAAGGAGCAAAGCGGCTGATAGAGACTGCACGAAAAAAATCTAGAGAAATTTCTTGAAATCATTATCTTTTGCGAAAAAAAATCTAGAAAAATTTTCGCAAAAGATAATGATTGGGTTTGGCTAATAAAATCAGTTGATAGTCAATTTGCTATTTCTGCCTGATGTATTTCTTCTCGCCGTTGAAGAAACTCTTGAGCGTTGACCATTCCTTGGGAATACAGGCATTGTTCTCGCAGTCTGCGATGGCTACGTAGTAACCTTTGGGGGTGATGCCAAAGAGAACGCACGTTGAAACATGACCTTTGCCAGTAGTTCCTTCAAACAATGTGCTTATATTACTGCTTTCAGTATATTGCATCACTTCTTTTTTAACGTTGTAGATGTACATGAACATTTGCTCCGGGTGAATATCTGTATAGTTGAGCGTGATGCTGTCGATGGCTGTGAATATTTCTTCTGCCAAGCGGGTTTTCTCCCGCGGAATGAAATACATGGTTCCTATCATCTGTCCGGCATTTTTAGGCAGATGGACTCTTGTTGCAGAATAAATCTCCTTGTCGTGATGGGCATCTATGTCATAGTCATCACTTTGTGCCCATTTGAAACTCCATGATTTGATGTCCTTTCGTTTGAGAACGGGTATGATTTTGTCCAGATATGGCTGCTTGTCAAAATAATAACTCTTTCCGCCAGGCAAGGGAAGCCTCTTGTTATATCCTAACGTCCCGAAGCCTCTGATGTGCTTACCGCATGGTTTCGGACTTGCCGTATAGTTGAGAAACACGGTTTCGAGTGCTTCGGGATAAAACATGGTGCCGTCGTTTGCTTTGATTTTCGCAATAGAGTCTCCTCCGTTCTTTAGGCATAGTGAATAGGTAATAGTGTCAGCATCGTGGCTATGTGACTCGAAGTGATAACTCTCTTCCGAGATTGCCATTAATGAGTCGAGGTTGTGCCGGATGGCGCCGAAGATTTTATCAAAGACCTCTTTGCGGTTTCTTTCGTTGACTGCTTCTATCTCTTCTGGTGTGAAATTATTAAAAGAAGTTGTAACGCCTTCGCAGTCGGTTGAACAAAGGAATTCCTTTCCGACTATGCCGTTGTGGACGTATAGCAGTTGGCCGCCTCCGTGGTTGACCTTCATCTTGGCGTCTTGGCGCGCAGTTGTTATCTTTTCTATTTCTTCCCATATCTTGTCCATGGGTGTCCTGTCTTGTGCAGAGAGCGTTACTGACAGGATGACTGATAATATTATTGTTACTATTCTTTTCATAATTTATAAATCGTTTAATGGATAATTATCTGGTGGAATTGAGTTCATGGATACGCGCTGAATCACGCGGTTGCCTCTTTCGCGAAGCGTTCTTGCCTGTTCTGCAAATTGCATCATCGGGTCTTCGTAGGGAACAATATCACCTTCTTCAACAGGCCGGAGTGTGGCGTTTTCTTTGACAGGTTCTTTTTCTTCCTCAATCATTCCCTTTGAAACATTCACACTTTGTCTTTCCTTATGGGGTTTTCGAGGCTTTGCAATGGTCAGTGGCTTTTCCGCCTTTGGTTCCACTGGCTTTTCCTCCGCCGCCTTGACCTTTGGCAGGACTTGCTTATGTTCAATCGCTACTTTCGCAATCTGAGGCTTTGAGGGAGCATCCTTTCTCGGTGGACTGAGGAAGACAATTAGCAAGGCCGCCACACAGGCCGCTGCCACCCAAGGCCAAAGCTTCACGATGCGAGACTTATGGCTGCGCTCTGCCATCATCTGATTGAAGAGCGCCTCGTCGACAGTCAGTTCGCCAAGCATTTCGGCTATTACCTTCCAGTCGTCAGGAACATTCTCACGCGTAACCTCCAGGGCCAGCATCCTTTCCTCCTCAGCAGTCGTCTCGCCGTTGAGGTATTTCTGAATCAATATTTCGGTGTCTTTGTTTGTCATGTCCTTAACCTTTTAATCTCTTCAAACACTTTCTTTCGCGCAGCAGAGACGATGCTCTTTATCGAGGGTTTCGCAATCTGGGTCAGCCTCGCTATTTCGTCAAGCTCCAGTCCTTCTATCTGCCTCATTTCGAAAAGGCGCCGCTCACTTGGTTTCAGATGCTGCACCGCCCTGTCGACGGCTTCATGCAGTTCTTTGGCTTCCAAGACTTCGTGAGGCGAAGCGCCCACCTCCCTGCCCGGTGGAGAAATCCCCTCATTCATTGGGGCCGTCACGAAGGGACTGGCCTTCCTTTTCCTCACTTTGTCCATGCAGCAATGCTTGGCCACCCTGACGGCAAGGGCATCATGCCGGATGCCCGACTCCATACGGTCGATGAACTTGAGAAGAGCCACCAGTCCCTCTTGCGCTACATCCTCGGCATCGTCGTCGTTGCCGAAGAAACTGCGGCCTACCGAGAGCATCAACTCTCGGAGCCTCGGGGCTATATGTTCGAACTCTTCTTGCGTCATCTGAGATATAAGCGAATGTCAACCCGAAAAGTTAAGTTGAAATTCTACATTTTTTGAGATAATACAGAATCTGGAGGGCAAAGTTAATTCATTTTTAACGAATACACCCCCGGCAAAGTCAAAAAAGTGACTGCCGGGGGTGCAATTCTGAGCCAATTATGAAACCTGACCTTCTGTCAGTTGCATAGCATCAGATATTGGGCGTGTCCCAAATTTTCGTCTGCGTGCAGTTGACGCTTTGCGACAGGGAACCCACGCGCAGGGCGAACTCGCCCTCTTCCAGTGTCCACCGACCATCGGCTCCCACGAAAGCCATGCTCTTGGCAGGCAGACGGAAGGTGACGGTCTTGGTCTGGCCTGGCTGCAACTCCACCTTGGTGAAATCGCGCAGGCGCTTGTTGTCAGGAACAATCGATGCAACGAGGTCGCTGGTGTAGAGCAGCACGGCCTCTTTGCCTACACGGCTGCCGGTATTCTTAACATCCACAGTGACGGTAATTTCATCATCGGCTGTGAACGCGGTCTTATCCACCTTCAGGTTGCTGTATTCGAACGTGGTATAGCTTAGTCCGTAGCCAAAGGGCCACAGCAGGCTGACCTTGGCGTCGTAGTTGTAGGCGCCGGCCATGGTGCCCACCTCTTCGCTCACCTTGTAGTCGTATGTGTTCAATGAATTGATTTCGCGCGGATAGGTGTAGGGCATCTTTGCAGAGAAGTTGGCATCGCCTGCCAGCAGGTTTGCCAAAGCGTCGGCACCATAGTTTCCGGGAACCAGAATATCGACCACGGCCTTGGCCAGCGGCTCGATGTCGGTGATGAGTCGAGGACGACCCTCGTTGAGCACAAGGATTAAAGGCTTGCCTGTCTTTGCAAGCTGCTTCACCAGGTTGCGCTGGTTTTCAGAGAGCCACAGGTCGGTCAGGTTGCCGGGCGTCTCGGTGTAGGAGTTCTCGCCGATGCAGGCGATGATGATGTCGGCCTGGGCGGCAGCATTGACGGCCTTTTCTATCTGCGGTTCATTCTCCTGGTGATAGGCTCCGTCTTCCTTGTAGGTGACACCCTGTTCGAGGATGATGTTCTCACGTCCGTATTTGTTGCAGAGAGCCTCGTAGATGGTGTTGTACTTCTCGGCCAGGTCTTCGGCATTGTTGCCTTGCCATGTGTAGCTCCATCCGCCATGCAGGCAGCGCATCTGGTTGGCATTGGGACCAGTGAGCAAAATCTTCTTACCTTTGGCCAGCGGCAGGATGCCACCCTCGTTCTTCAGCAGAACCTCCGACTCTTCTGCTGCCTGCAGCGACTTTTGGGCAAACTCATCGCAGCCGAACTTCTCGTAACCCTTTCCGCCGGTGTTGGGCTGGTCAAACAGGTTCAGGCGGTATTTCACGCGCAGGATGCGGCGCACGGCATCGTCGATGCGCTCCATGCTCACCTTGCCCTCTTCAACAAGTTCCTTCAGCAGGATGCAGAACTCCACGCTATAGGGATCCATCGACATGTCGATACCGGCATTGATGGCAATGCGGATGGCGTCTTTCTTGTCTTTTGCCACATGTTCGCGCGAGAAGAGGTTGTTGATGTCGGCCCAGTCGGTCACCAGCATGCCGTCCCATTGCAAGTCTTCCTTCAGCCACTTGGTGAGATATTCGTAGCTGGCATGCACGGGCACACCGTTGATGGAAGCCGAGTTGACCATCATGGTCAGCGTACCGGCCAGGGCAGCTGCCTTGAAGGGCTCGAAGTATTTCTCGCGCAGCATCTGCGGCGAAATGTAGGCCGGCGTGCGGTCTTTGCCGGTCCATGGTGCACCATAGGCGAAATAGTGCTTGGTGCTGGTAGCCACGTGGTAGGGACCCAGGTGGTTGGGGTCGTCGCCCTGATAGCCTTTGATTTCGGCTTCCACCATGCGCGCATTAACTATGGCGTCCTCGCCGAAACTCTCCCAAATGCGAGCCCAGCGCGGATCACGGCCGAGGTCGACCACGGGATTATATACCCAAGGGCAGTTTCCGGCACGGCTCTCGTAGGCGGTAATCTCAGCACCGGTGCGGGCCAGTTCTGTATTGAACGTAGCGGCTAAGTTGATGGGTTGCGGGAACAGCGTGCCTCCCTGCGTGTAGGTGACGCCGTGGTTGTGGTCAAGTCCGTAGATGTCGGGGATGCCGATATGCTTCATCGACTTCTGCTGTATCAGCCGAATCCACTTCTGCCACTGTTCGACGGTGGGGGCGCGGGTGCCTGGCGCATTGAGGATGGAGCCCACTTTCCATTTCGAGATGAGCGTGTCGAGCATCTGCTCGTTCAGTTTCCACACGCGCTTGGTGTCGCCCTGATAGATGTCGATGGGATAGTTGCCCAGCTTGTCAATAATCTGCTGGTCGCTTTTCTTGAGCAGGTCATCGATTTCCTTTGGCGGGGCACCAAACTGCTGGAGCACCTGGCGCACCTTGTCGCGGTCAACCTTGACGTTCTCCATCGTCATCTTGCCCATCACGTCGAGGTTCAGTTCCAGCATCTGGCCGATTTTCTCGTCGAGCGTCATGCGCTTTAATGTCTTCTCAATCTTTGCCTCAAGCGCGGCATCGCGGGGTATGGCCGGCTTGGTGTAACTCTGGGCAGTCGCAGCAATGGCAGCGAGCACCACGGTCATTGTTAACAGGTATCTTCTCATATTATCTGGTTGATTGTTTAGGTCAAACATATAGGATGTGTGAATATCAGGGGACAAATATACAACTTATTTTTCAAACCGAGCGACTTGGTCACAGGAAATTTTGCGCTCACGGACCATAACAGACAAAAAAAGGACGCGCCAAAGCGCGTCCTCATACAAATAACCGTTATAAAAAACTTACCTATAAGCAGGGTTCTGATAGTTCTTCTTGGCTTCCGATTCCATCTGCATACCGTCGAGCTGGCCCTGTGGGATAGGACGGAGATAATATCCAGCGGGGATGTCACGGTTGAAGGTCTGCAGATCCTTGTCGGTGTAGCCACTGCCGGCAATGCGGTAGGTGCTTGCACGCTCTGCCCACTTCTGGGTACGTACAAGGTCGTACCAGCGATAGCCCTCACCCCAGAACTCACGCGAACGCTCGTCGAGGATGTAGTCGATAGTGATGGTCTGCGGAGTAGCACGCAGCATCTCGGCGCTGTGGTCAACACTGACCTTCACGTTGTCGTTCTGAGAGAATGTCTGCTTACCGGCACGGGCGCGGAGCACATTCACCAGTTCGCGGGCTTCAGCATTCTTGTTCAGCTTAACAGCAGCCTCAGCACCGATGAGATAGAACTCAGAGAACTTGGCAATATTCCAAGGACGTGGGCTACCGCCGTTCACCTTAGAGCCCAGGCCACCTGCGTTGTCAGTACGATAGATACCGAGTTTCCAGTTGATAGGATACTTCTTGCGGCTGATATGGTTGACGGCCACTACGAAGTCAGCACGTCCTGGCATCTCACCGAAACCAAGCTTACCGTCAGCACCGGTGTAATTGATCTTGCTGTCCTCGCTCTCGGGAACCCAGCTGAAGTAAACCTCGTTGGGGCCTACGTGCATGCCATTGGCACCAATCACGTAAGGAGAAGTGTTGCCAGCCTTCTGCCAGTTGGTATGGTAGCGCAGGGTGAAAGTAGCGTCGTAGCGAGAGTCGATAGCCTTCACAGCATCTTCCCAGACACCACCTTCCATGAAGTTGTCAGCGATAGGAGCCATACGAGTCCAAGGACGACCAAGAGCCTGAACAGCCTCACGCTGAATAGGATTGATATTCTCACCCTTGTCATTCTTTGCAATCATCTCGGTGTAGTTCCAGGTTTCCATCCAGTAAGCGAAGTTCTCGGGAGAACCACCGCTACCCCAGCCATAGCCGCTGCCGCCGTTACCATACTTTTCGTCTTCGTCGTGGTCGGCATAGAGCATAATCTCAGAGTTACGGTCGTTGGTAGCCACGTTCACGTCGTAGAAAGTGGGCTGCAGCTTGTACGGGCCAGGATTGTTGATGGCCTGCATAGCTGTGTCGTAAGCCTTCTGGAAATAGCTGTTGGCCTGACCGGCATCACGGCTGCACTCAGGATAAGTGGGGATGTTGTTGGGGTTCTGCAACCACCAGGCATAGGTGAGATATGCCTTTGAGAGATACAGACGGGCTACGTTCTTGGTAACCGTACCGGTGAGACGCGGGTTCTCGGGCAGGTCGGCAACGGCCTTCTCAAGATCAGCGAAAATGGCTGCATATACCTCAGGCACTGTGTTACGAACGGACGTACGAACCGTAGAAGTGTTGAACTTCAGTTCGCCGGCACCCAAATCTAGGGGCACACCACCATAGGTCTGCACGAGCAGGAAATAGTCGAAGCCGCGGAAGAAATAGGCCTCTGCCAGCAGGGAGGCATCGATACCAGCCTCGGCACCATTTTCTATAATACCACTGGCTGTGTTGATGTTGGGGAACAATGTGCCCCAGATAGAACCGGCGATAGAGTTGGTAGCCACCATCTGACCTACGCCAGAGAGGTCGGCATCCTTGAAGTTACCGTCGGCTGACTGAGCATAAGTGTACTCGTCGGTACCCGTCTCAACACTGTTCAGGAAGTAACCATTTCCATAGAAATAGCGCAGATGGGCATAGAGCGATGTCAGACCGCCCTCAATACCAGCCTTCGTGTTGAAGAATGTCGGGTCGAACTGGCTGCGCGGCTGCTCGTCGAGCACGTCGGAGCAAGAGGTCATGGTTGTAGCAAGACCACAGCACAACAAACCCGCAGCAAGGATATATTTGATACTTTTCGTTTTCATATTCTTATTTTTGTTATAAGTCGTTTATCAATTAGAACGTGACGTTAATACCGAACAGGAAGTTGCGTGTGGCAGGTGTGTTGTAACCCACGATTGGCATTCTGTGCTTGCCAGAGTACTCACCATAAGCCACTGCAGTGTTCTCGTTTGCCCAAGAGTTGGTCTCAGGATCAAGTCCGCTCTCGTTGTTGAACGGCGAGAAGAGTACGAACGGGTTCTGGACGGTAGCATAGAGGCGCAGACGGCTGATGCCGAGATCCTTGATGAACTGCAGGTTGTCGAAGTTGTAACCGAGCGTGATGGCACGGAACTTCAGGTAACCGGCATTGAAGTAACCGAGGGTAGAACCGTACTTGGGGTTGTCACTGCTCATGATACCACCGGGCTTCGGATACTTGGCACCGGTATTCTCTTCTGTCCAGTAGTCAACGTCGAGCTGTCCGCGACGGCCTGACAACATGTTCAGATAACCGTTTGAAGAGTGGATGGCGCTGATGAGCTTACCACCAATCTGGAAGGCACCGATAACAGTCAGGTCGAATCCCTTATAGCCAACGGTAGTATTGAAACCACCAATCAGGTCGGGCTCCATGCTCTGGATGCGACGGTCCTCAGCACCAATGGCGCGCACGGGAACTCCGTCGGGACCAATGGCATCATCATTATACTTCACCTTAATCATACCGACATTTCCACCGGGCTCCAGTATCTTCATGGCAGCCTCTTCATCGGCCTGCCACAGTCCGTCGTACTCATAGTCGTAGATAACATCGATAGGATGACCAACGAACCAGCGGTTGGCTTCGTCTCTTTCAGGCTTGCCGTCTTCTGTGATGGCACCCGTCAGCTTGGTCAGTTCGTTGCGGTTAGCATAGAGGTTGATACCAGCCTCCCAGTTCCAGCCGTTCTTATTGTCGAGGATGATGCCGTTCAAAGTCAACTCCCAACCCTTGTTCTGCGTTTCACCGATGTTACCGGTAAAGCTGCTCACACCTGAGGTAGAAGGCAGTGACACGTCGAGCAGGATGTCCTTGGTCTTCTGGGTATAATATTCGAACGATCCAGAGAGGCGGCCCTTGAAGAGTGAGAAGTCGAGACCGAAGTTCCAGGTCTTGCTGTACTCCCATCCGAGTTCTGGGTTGGGCAGTGCGTTCACATAGTAACCGGCATTGTAGTTGGTGCCATTACCGAAGTTGTAGTTGCGGATAGCCAGACCACCAAGCGTAGAGTAAGGATTGATACTCTGGTTAGAGGTCTCACCGTAACCCACACGGAACTTCAAGTTGTCGAGCCATGACTTGGTGCTCTCCATGAATTCCTCGCGGGCAATGTTCCAACCTGCACTTACTGCGGGATAGGTGTGCCACTTGTGGCCCTCGGCCAGACGAGAAGAAGCATCAGAACGAAGAGCAGCAGAGAACATGTACTTGTTGTCGTAAGAGTACATCACACGACCCATCCAAGAGATAAGTCCGCTCTGCCAGTAGTTGTAGCCGGTGAGGTTAACCTGACCTGTAGCCTTATCCAGTGCATAGTACTGGAAGTAGTCGGCAGGAATTGCCTGTGCATTGGCACCGGTCGACTCGTAGGTGGTTTCCTCGGCAGAGTACATGCCCACCACATTGATGTTATGCTTCTCAGCGAAGGTGCGGTCGAAGGTAATCAGGTTCTCGACAGCCCAGTTACGGGTCTGGTTCTCAGAAATCCATCCGCTGTTGGTAGCGTTGGCATCCTTGTTGTTGATACCTGTTCCGGTGAAACCGCCACCCTTTGAAGAACGGAAGTTCAGACCGACATTGATGCGATAGCTCAGACCTTCAACCCATGGGCACTTCACCTCGCCGAACAGGGTGTTGTAAGAACCGATACCCTTGTTCTCGCTCAGCCATACGTCCTTGTCGCGTTCCACAGTCTCCTTGGTAACCACCACCTGGTCGTCGGCGGGCAGGGAAACATAGCGGCGTATGTTGCCATCCTTATCGTATGGGCTTACCAGCGGGCTCATGCTCAGCACGCCATACATGCTGTTGACACCCTGTGTGATGCGATAGCTGTTGTTGGTGCTCAAACCGAAGCGGAACCACTTGCCCACCATCTGGTCGAAGTTACCGCGAACAGAAACGCGGTCGTAACCCTCGGTGGGAACAACTGCCTCGTCGTGATAGTAACCTGCGCCGAAGCTGTAGCTGCCGCCATTGGTACCACCAGAAATGCTGACGTCGTGGTTGTGGCTTACACCTGTCTGATAGTACAGGTCCTGCCAGTCGGTGCTGGTGTCGTCGCTCTCGTCAAGAGAGTTCTGATACAGACCGGCATACTTACGGAACTTGCTGTACGTAGGACCGTCCATCATCGGGTACTTCTTGAATACCTTCTTGAAGCTCACGTAGCCATTATATGAAACCTTGGCGGGTGCGCCCTGATAACCCTTCACGGTGGTGATGATAATCACACCGTTGGCACCACGAGAACCGTAGATGGCCGTTGCAGAGGCATCCTTCAGAATATCCATCGACTTAATGTCGGCGGGGTTGATATCCGAAAGCTGTCCCATGAAGGGGATACCGTCGAGCACGATCAGCGGGTCGTTGCTTGCACTCAGCGAGCGCTGACCACGGATACGGATCTGCATCTCGGCACCTGGCTTTGAACTGGTCTGCGTCATCAGCACACCGGCCACACGACCCTGCAGGGCCTGGGCTGCGTTGGTGGCTGCAATCTGGTTCAGTTTCTCACCGCCGATGTTGGCCACAGAACCCGTGACGGCCTCACGGCGCTGCGTACCATAACCGATGACCACCACCTCGTTCAGGCTGTGGCCTTCTTCTTTCATGTCGATGTTGTAGCTCGAGGCACTGCCCACCTTTATTTCCTGGTCGATGTAGCCGACGTAGGAAACAACAATTGTAGCACCTGGCTTAACGCTCAAAGAGTAGTTACCGTCGATATCGGTCACCGTACCATTGGAGGTTCCTTTCTCCATGATTGTTGCACCGATAAGCGGTCCCTGAGAGTCTTTCACGTTACCGTTGATTGTCTTTGCTTGCTGAACGCCCTCTGTGGAGTTTCCTTCCGGGGTTGCCAGAGCCTGTGAAGGATTCACCATGGCGATGGATGAACATAATCCTAACAGCAAGACTGTTTTTCTAAATAGGTTTGATTCCATAAAATAATAAATTATAGTTGTAATAAAGTTATTAACGAGACGCACGTACCTCTGCGACACAGAGGCAAATGTAGAGTAATGGCTGGTTACTATTCCATACGCAAAGGTTTTAAGTTATTATATTAATAATGTATAGCCAGGCTTGTTAGCAGTCTCAGATACAGATTTGTTTCTAAGCACGCTGCAAAAGTATATAAAATAATGTGTTGTAAGATTAACAATCGTTTCTTTAGCGTTTCCGAATGTTTCTATGCGATTTTTGTCGGCAAAGCGGAAAAAATGACGAATTTTGAAACCTTTTTGAAACTTTTTTGAACGAGCCGCCCAAACCGCCCAAAACCCTGAACAACTGAACAACCGGGCGGCCTAACGCCCAAATTACCGCTTTTTGCATTTTTTTGCCCAAATTGTTCTTCACAAATCAATTATTTTATTTAAATTTGCATCCGCAACTGAATAGTCGGTTGCTGTAACACCTTAAAATAGAAAGATTATGAAGAAATTCATCCAGAAATTAGTCATCATGACCACTATGCTCTGCCTCTTCGGGGTGGTAGAAGCTAACGCACAACAGGTACTCACTGCCGAACAGCAGGCCAAAGAGCTGAAACAGCAGCAGAAGGCTGCCAAGCAGTTGGAGAAGCAGCAGAAAGAAGCCAAGAAAAAAGAAAAGAAGGCCGAAAAGGAAAGAAAGAAGGCTGAAAAGAAGCAGAAGGCCATAGAAAAAGCCAACAAGGCCAGGGAAGATGCTGAAGACGCCCAGAAGGACTACGAAAAGGCTCAGAGAAAGCTGAACGAGCTGGAAGCCGAGGGTGCCGACGCCGTGAAGATTGCCAAGGCACGCACCAAGGCAGCCAAAGCTCACGAGAAAGCCCTGAAGAAGGCCGAAAAAGCCAATAAGCTGCAGAAGAAACTCTAAGTGTAACTAAGGGTTTAGACATAAACTGTGGCGACGGCTGCGCAGGCAGTTGTCGCCACATTTCGTTATTCTCAAAGAGAAAATGAGAAACATGGGCTTAAGGACTCCCCTCCAAAACTCCGAAAAACCAAATACATGAACAAAAAGAATCCGATTTTCCGCAGAATAAATCTCCCCTCCCTTTGGGAGGGGTGGGGGTGGGCTTCCCTTCAGGAGCGGGGGTGGGCTTCCCTTCAGCGGTGGGGGTGGGCTCTCTTTCTCCTCCTC
>JAEEGH010018278.1_pt1 | contig 14842 bp, 8 predicted proteins | sample 9134181 | NCBI WGS metagenome assembly JAEEGH01 (sample SAMN16246544, study PRJNA631951) | gut metagenome | biome: gut microbiome; feature: rumen; material: DP-attached | host: Bos | place: Iran: Karaj | collected 2018-10 | reverse complement strand
CTCCGCACGTGCTCGTGATGACGGCCACCCCCATCCCCCGCACCCTCGCCATGACCCTGTACGGGGACCTGGACGTCTCCGTCATCGACGAGATGCCCCCGGGCCGGAAGCCCGTGCAGACGCTCTGCGTGGGCGAAAACAAGCGGATCGCGATGTACAACTTCATCCGCGACGAGATTGCCAAGGGACGGCAGGCCTTCATCGTGTACCCGCTCATCTTCGAGAGCGAGAAACTGGACTACAAGAACCTGGAACTCGGGTACGAGGAAGTCATCAAGCAGTTCCCGGAGCCCAAGTACCAGGTCGCGATCGTCCACGGACGGCAGACGGCCGAAGAGAAGAAGTTCTTCATGGACGCCTTCGTGGCGGGCCGGGCGAACATCCTCGTGTCCACCACGGTGATCGAGGTGGGCGTAGATGTGCCCAATGCTTCCGTGATGGTTATCGAGAGTGCGGAACGCTTCGGCCTGAGCCAGTTACACCAGCTCCGCGGCCGCGTGGGCCGGGGCGCCGAGCGCTCCTTCTGCATCCTGATGAAGGGATATAAAGTGTCCAAGGAATCGCAGAAGCGCCTGGACCTGATGTGCGCCACCGAGGACGGTTTCGAAATCGCGGAAGAGGACATGAAGATGCGCGGCCCCGGCGACCTCGAGGGCACGCAGCAGTCGGGCCTTCCGATCTCGTTGAACATCGCCTCCCTCGCCCGCGACGGCGTCATCCTCTCCGATGCCCGCGGCTATGCCGCCCACATCCTGGACCTCGACCCGGCATTGGAAAAGCCCGGCAACGCAATTCTTGCGGCCGAGCTCCGGAAAGACAAGTATATCCAGAAAGATTACAGCAAAATCTCCTGATTACCAATGATTTATCCTTCGAGAGGTTCACTTCTAGGTGCACCTCCCGAACACTAAATAACTAATATTCAACCATTTAAACATTGAGAGGTGCACCTAAATGTGCACCTCTCTAACGTTAAAGAACTAGGTATCAATTAATTACTCGGAAGGCTTCATCCAGCGGTCCAGCCATCCGAAGTACGTCCGGTGCCAGTACAGGGCGTTCTGCGGCTTGAGGATCCAGTGGTTTTCACCCGGGAAGACGACCAGTTTCGAAGGAACGCCCATCATCTGCGCAGCGTTGAACGCGGCCATGCCTTCATCGTAAGGAACACGGAAGTCCATGCCGCCGTGCATGCACAGGATCGGGGTGTGCCAGTTCTGGACGAGCTTGTGCGGGGAGTTGGCGTAATGGCGGACGGCCTTCGGCGCGTTGGACCAGGGCGAACCGGCCTGCTGGAGACCGCCAAAGGTGATGCCGTCACCGGCCGGACCCACCTGGCCTTCCTCGTAAGCGTATTCGTGCGGAATGCCGCCGTTATCCCAGTTCGGGAACCACATTTCCTCGGTGGTCATGTACATGTGCTCCTCATTGAAAATGCCTGCATGAGCGATGAAGCAATCGTACAGGTCACCATGGATACCTGCCAGATAATAAACGCTATAGCCTCCGTAGGAAGCGCCACAGGCGGCGACTTTGTCCACGTACGGTTCCTCCTTGATCATCTTCGCGGCCGCCATGTAATCCTGCATGTTCAGGCCGATGTAGTCGCCCGAGATCTGCTCGCACCAGGGCTGACCGAATGCGGTCGTACCGTGGCGGTTCGGGAGGACGACGACATAGCCCTGATGGGCCATCAGGCAGTAGTTCCAGCGGTAGGACCAGCCCTGTGACAGGGTGCCCTGCGGGCCACCGAGGCAGATCTGGATGGCCGGATAGACCTTCGTGGGATCGAACTTGGGCGGATACAGGACCCATGTAAGCATCTGGCCGCCGTCGGCCGTCGGCACCATCCGGGCCTCGGTCTCATGCTTGTCCAGCTGGTCCAGCAGGTGCGCATTCTCGAAAGTGAGCTGGTCGATGGACGTGTCCTTCACGGCGACGAGCTCGGTCGGGAAGTCCATGGAGCAGTAGGTGGTAAGCAGGGTGCCGTCCTGCAGGATGGCGAACGGAGAACCGAAATCGAACCAAAGGTTCGGGGCGGTGATGCGGAAGAAGGCCGTCTCCGGATCGGCAATCACGTTGTAAATAGCCTGGACACCTTCGACGAGGGAATTGATATACAGGGACTTGCTGTCCGCCGCCCACACGGGGCCATCGGCATTGTAGGCGAAGTCCGCAGTCAGGTCCACGATGTTCTCGATGGCGGGATTGGCGGTCTGCCCCTCCCCTTCCGGCTCGTAGACGACATCGGCCACCATGAGGCGCACCTTGTCGGCCTCATAGCCGTCGCGGGCCATGGACAGCCAGGCGATCTTGCTGCCATCGGGGCTCCACACCGGCACGGTGTCATAGCCGCCGCCCATGGGGATGACGGTCGTTTCGCCGGTGAGCGGGCAGTAGATATAGATTTCGGTGTCGGTGGAGAAAGCGTATTCCTTGCCTTCCTTTTTCTTGCAGGCGTAGGCGATGTAGCGGCCGTCCGGGGACCAGCAGAGGTTCTCGATACCGCCGTAGGGGCCATTCGGAAGCTGGTACAGCACGTCCGGGCCGCCCAGGATGTCCAGGCCTTCCCTCACGATACCGTTCGCCAGCGGGGCGATAAAGGTGTGGTTGATGTCTTCCACCCAGTGGTCCCAGTGGCGGTACATCAGGTCCTCGGTCGCGTAGGCATCAGCCTTGTCCAGCAGCGGGTCAGTGTCCACGGGACGCTCGACGGCGCTATGGACCATGCTCACGTACATGATCTGGTTGCCGTCCGGGGAAAGGGCGAACTCGTCGATTCCCTTGGCCACATCCGTCACCTGGATGCGCTTACCCAGATTACCGGCCTTGAAAGGTGCCTTCCAGACCTGGCCGCCCTGGAGGAAGAAGATCCAGCCGCCGTCCGGAGACCAGCGGGCGTTGCTGATGCTCTTGCCGTCCATGGTGAGCTGCGTCGGCGTGCCACCTTCGACCGGAAGGGTGAAGAGGTTGCGGACGCTGCGGTTGTCGGCGATCGAGGTGTAGCTGACCCCGTACAGGATGGTCTTTCCGTCCGGGGAAAGCTGCGGATCGGAGAGGCGTCCGAGGGACAGGAGGACTTCCGGGGACATCCGGCCGTCCTCGATCTTCAGGTCGGCCGGGCCGATGTAACCTGCTTGTGGTTTCATGGATTCATTCTTGCACGCGAGGAGGGAAAAAGCCGCCAACGCGAGGGTTAACATTTTTGTTTTCATGTAAAACTTATTTGTTTCTTTCATAGATTTCCAATGCGTTACGAAGTTCACCAGCCACTTGGTCCCGCAGGGCCTCCGGTTCCAGTACTTCGAGCCGGTTCCCGTGTTTGCAGAGCTCCATGACCAGGTTCGGATTGGGGATGACGCGCATCGCGAACAGGCAATGGCCGTCTTTTTCCTCGCCCAGGAAGACCTGGCTCGGATGGATGGGCAGGTCCTTCAGGTAAGCGGCCTCGCGCGCCGTCGTCCGGATCTTCACAAGGACCGGCGGGACGTCTTCGGGCAGGTAAATGCCGTAGCTGGCCTCGAAGACCTCATCCACCTGGAAGCCTTTCGGCATCTTGAAGCGCTCCCCCGTCGGGGTCAGGGAAAGGATCCGGTCCATCGCGTACACGCGGAGGGTTTCCGCCTCCTCGCTGTAGGCCACAATGTACCACCGCTTCTCAAACTCCTTCACCGCGTAAGGACGGATGTGACGGACCTCCTCCCCTTCGCTGAGGTATTTCCGATAGCGCAGTTCCATGACGGCATTGTCCAACATCGCCTGCATCACGGTGACGAGGTGTTTCTGGCCCGAGGGGATGTCCTCGACGGCCACACGTCCGGAGAGACGCTCTTTCCCGAGGGAAAGAAGGTTGTTGACCGTGAACGTATTGATGAGCCAGTCGACGGACTGGCGCTTGTCCACGGCACTCTCCCCCGCGTCAATATAATAGCGGTTGGTGCTCCGGTTACAGGCGATCTCGATGCCGAAAACCTCGGCGACCGCCTCCCGGTGGTTGTTGAACGAGCGCCTGGGGTAGTCCGTCCCGCCGTAGCGGGCGGTCCACCGGTCGGCGATCTCGGGCAGCGAAAGGCCGCCGGGCCCCGCGTCGATGAAGGTCTGCACCAGCCAGATGTATTTGTCGATGAGTTCGGAAACCATGGGATTGTGCTGTCGTTTGGCAAAAGTACGGAAAAAGCCGGAGAAACACAAGTTTCAAATTGGTAGGGCGCCTCCTTCGAAATACCCTTACGGGATGTTTTATCTAAATCTCACATAACCAGTTACTTATAAATAATTCTTAAAATTTTTACTCATTTTTCGACTCAAAATCTTTCATCTATTAAAATTTTTAATTATGTTTGTAAGCGGTTAACCTTAGCAGTGTATATAAAATGGACAAATTCACCCAGAACTACATCGACGGGTTCATGGCGGGCGTCATCGCGCGCAACCCGGGCGAGAAGGAATTCCACCAGGCCGTCCGCGAGGTCGTGGAAAGCGTTGCTCCCTACATCACCGCTTACCCCCACCTGCTTGATCTCAAGATCATGGAGCGGATGGTCGAGCCCGAGCGGGTCATCATCTTCCGCGTCCCCTGGCAGGACGACCGGGGCGAAGTCCAGATCAACCGCGGTTTCCGCGTGCAGATGAACAGCGCCATCGGCCCCTACAAGGGCGGTATCCGTTTCCATCCGAGCGTCAACCTGTCCATCATGAAGTTCCTCGCCTTCGAGCAGACCTTCAAGAACAGCCTCACCACCCTCCCCATGGGCGGCGGCAAGGGCGGCTCCGACTTCAACCCCAAGGGCAAGTCCGACGCGGAAGTCATGCGTTTCTGCCAAAGCTTCATGACCGAACTCCAGCGCCACATCGGCCCGGACACCGACGTCCCGGCAGGTGACATCGGCGTGGGCGGCCGCGAAATCGGCTACCTGTTCGGCCAGTACAAGCGTCTCCGCGACGAATTCACCGGCACGCTCACCGGCAAGGGCCAGGGCTGGGGCGGTTCCCGCATGCGCCCGGAAGCCACCGGTTACGGCCTCTGCTACTTCGCCGAGCAGATGCTCGCAACCCGCGGCGAGACCTTCCAAGGCAAGACCGTCGCGATCTCCGGTTCCGGCAATGTGGCCCAGTATGCCGCCCAGAAGGCGATGCGCCTGGGTGCCAAGGTCGTGACCCTGTCCGACTCCAACGGCTACATCCACGATCCGGAAGGACTGGATGAGGAGAAGCTTGCTTTCGTATTTGAGCTCAAGAACTTCCGCCGCGGCCGTATCAAGGAGTATGTGGAGCAGTACCCGCAGGCCACCTACCATCCTGACGAGCGTCCCTGGGGCGTTCCCTGCGACATCGCCCTCCCCTGCGCCACGCAGAACGAGATCGAGAAGGCCGATGCCGAGAAGCTCGTCGCCGGCGGCTGCTTCTGTGTAGCGGAAGGTGCCAACATGCCTTCCACCCCGGAAGCCATCCGCATCTTCCAATCCAACGGTCTCCTCTACTCCCCCGGTAAGGCTTCCAACGCGGGCGGCGTCGCCACCTCCGGCCTGGAAATGTCCCAGAACTCCATGCGCCAGAAATGGACGGCGGAGGAAGTGGACGCCAACCTCCGCCGCATCATGTCCGACATCCATGCCGCCTGCCTCAAGTACGGCACCGAGGACAACGGCTACGTGAACTACGTCAAGGGTGCCAACATCGCCGGCTTCATCAAAGTCGCCAACGCGATGGTGGACCAGGGTCTGGTATAGGATCTTATTCGATTACGGCGGCCCAGCCGCCGTTGCGAGCCATGTGAATGTCGACAGTCTCTGTGCTGTCGACATTTTTTTCGACCTTGTTGTAATGCATGGCCTGGTAGCCGGCGTTGACGCCGTCCTTGAAGGCGGTCATCCGGTGCCGGCCGGGCGAGAGGAAATCGAGTTTGATAAAGAAGTCGCGCTCGGTGCCGTTCGTGATGCCGCCGATGAACCACTTGGAGCCCTTCCGTTTGGCAACGATGACGTATTCGCCGGCCTTGGCCTCCAGGGCCCGGGTCTCATCCCAGGTCGTGGGGACGCTGGCGATGTAACGGGCGCAATCCTCGTTCTCATAATAGCGGGTGGGATTGTCGCAGAGCATTTGGACACCGCTTTCGAGGACCACGTACAGGGCCATGTTGAAAGCACGTGTGCCGGGGGCGCCGCTGTTCGGGCGCACGGCGCGGTAGCGGTCGGGCTGCAGGTTGTACATGCCGCCGGGCGTGAAATCCGCGGCGCCCACGGCGTTGCGGATGAACGGCAGCCATACGGTGTTCTCCGGCCGGCAGCGTTCCATACCCTCCAGGCCCAGGACACCCTCGTAACTGAGCAGGTTCGGGTACTCATACTCGAGTCCGGCCGGGGTGAAGGCGCCGTGCCAGTCCAGGACGATATGGTACTTGGCCGCTTCCGCCGTCACTCTCTTGTAGAAGTTTACCATCCACTGGTCGGCATGGTCCATGAAATCGATCTTCATCGCCGGGATGCCCCATTCCGCATAGGTCTTGAAGATGGTGTCGAAGTGGTTGTACACCGTGAGCCAGGGCACCCAGAGCACGATTTTCACGCCGATGCCGTTGCAGTAGCGGATGAGTTCGTGGATGTCCAGGTCCTCGTTTCCATGGAAAGGATCCTCCGTCGTCAGGGCCCAGCCTTCGTCCAGCAGGATGTACTCCACGCCGAACTTGGCGGCGAAATCGGCATAATACTTATACGTGGCGAGGTTGCAGCCCGCCTTGAAGTCCACGTCGGGGCCATAGGGCGCGGCGCCGTTCCACCATTCCCAGGAGAACTGGCCGGGATGGATCCAGCTGGTGTCGTCCAGCACGCTCCGGCGGGAAAGCTGGGCGGGAAGGGTCTGTTCGAGGATGCCCTTGGAGTCCGTCACGGCCACCCAACGCCACGGGAAGGCGCGGCTGGCGGACGTCTTGGCGATGTACGGGGCCTCTTCAAGGATTTCCTCGCTGCGGTCCCCACGCGGCTCCCAGCGGAGCGGCGACTTCGGATAGGTAGGGATCACCGCCGTCCCGTCCGTGGTATAGAACAGATGCGGATAGTCGTCCAGATCGCTTTCACCCATGAGAAGCTGCGTGTCGTCCGTCCCGGACAGGAGCAAAGGTGAAGTTGCCATCTTGCGGTCCGACGCAGCCCATTCCGCGAGCGAGCCGCTGCGGTAGGGCTCCTCGCTGGAGGTATTGAATGACCGGGCCGTCTGGTAATGGGTCGTGAATCCGTCGGCCGGAATCAGGAGGAAATGGTCGTCATACACTTCCACATCGCCTTTCCGATCCAGGACGATCCGGTAAGCCACGGCGTTGTCCATCACCCGGAGAAGCATCGTTGCACCCTTCCCCAGACTGATTTCGGTCTCGTTGTATTCATCGACGACCGTCGAGAACTTGAGCGGGACGACCGGCTGGAACTTGTCGTACATGAAGCGCGTCTTCCCCACCTTCACGTTTCCGTCGGGAATGGTCTCCGTCCCGGTCACCAGGCGGATGTCGCGAATCTCGTACACGGGTTTTCCGTCTTTGATGACGGTATAGGACACCTGCTTGGAACCCGTTTCCAGGTTCACCGTGAGTTTTCCGTTCGGGGAAAGGAGCGTGGTGGCCTTGGGCGCCGCCAGCGCGGCCACGGCCGTCAACGTGGCCGCCAAGATGCAGAAGAGGGCTTTTTTCATCGTCTCAGTGTTATTGATGTCGCTAATTTAGCGATTAATACGCGCTTCTGCAAAAAAGTTTCCCGCGCATCTCGGGGATGCACGGGAAACAGATGCTGTACGAAACAGTCCTGGTTTACAGCTCCACGGGCTTGTACTTGGGCACGAGGGACTTCATGATGACCCAGGCGATCAGGTAGGCCAGGCCACAGAAGCAGAACATGATGAAGTAGCCCGCCGGCTTGCCTTCGAAGCCGAGGAAGCGGAAGGCCGGGCCGGCGTTCTCCGCGTAGGTGAACAGCTTGCCGGCGATCTTCTGGATGAACATGGAGCCGACACCGCCGGCCATGGCGCCGATGCCCGTCACAGTCGCGATCGCGCCCTTCGGGAACATGTCGCCGATGGTGGAGAAGAGGTTCGCGCTCCAGGCCTGGTGGCCGGCGGCCGCAAGGCCGATGAGGATGGCGGGGATCCAGGCGGAGTTGAAGCGCATGCCCAGCGGCTGCGCCAGGAGGGCGCAGAGCGGGAAGAACGCGAAGATGAGCATGGCGAGCATGCGTCCCGGGTACGGATGCATCCCCTTCTTCTCGACGAAGATCTTCGGCAGGTAGCCGCCGCCGATGGAGACGACCGTCACGATGAGATAGAGCGTAAAGATCAGCCACTGTCCCAGCGGAGTCGTCACCGGCGCGTTGAACTGGTTGCTGAAGTAGGAAGGAGCCCAGAACAGGAAGAACCACCACACGCCGTCCGTGAAGAACTTACCGGTGATGAACTGCCAGGTCTGCTTGAAAGAGAAGCACTTCCACAGGGAGACCTGCTTTTCCTCCTCGGCCTTGGGGGCCGCGTTCGCGGCAGCCGCATCGTCCGCATCATCCTGGTGGATGTAAGCCAGTTCGGCCTCGTTCACATGCTTGCTCTTTTCCGGCTTCTCATACATGAAGGCCCAGAAGAACATCCAGATGAAGCCCAGGGCACCGATGATGATGAAGGCCATTTCCCAACCGAACTTCATCGCAAGCGGCGGGATGCACAGCGGCGCGGCCAGCGCACCGACGGAAGCGCCGGCATTGAAGATGGAGGTCGCGAAGGCACGGTCCTTCTTCGGGAAGTACTCGGCGGTCACCTTGATGGCCGCCGGGAAGTTGCCGGCCTCGCCGAGCGCCAGGATACCCCGGCAGAGCAGGAAGAGATAGACGGAGGTCGTCGAGATGGCGAGCGCGACGTTGGAAGCGACCTCGACACCCTTGAGGGCAGCGAGATCCTGGCCGACAAGCACACCCGTGGCCCATCCGCAGGCGGCGTGCAGGCACGCGCCGGCCGACCAGACGCCGATGGCGATCAGGTAGCCCTTCTTCGTGCCCATCCAGTCCACGAACTTGCCCGCGAACAGGCAGGCGATGGCGTAGAAGATGGAGAAGAACGCCGTGATGGTTCCGTAATTGTCGTCATTCCAGTGGAATTCCGGCTTGATGAAGTTCTCGTAGGTCAGGGACAGCACCTGGCGGTCCAGGTAGTTGACGGTCGTCGCCACGAACAGCAGCGAGCACAGCCACCAGCGCCAGTTGGTCATCAGTTTTTTCTGTGTATCACTCATAGTGCAAATATAACAAATTCTCCGCGATGCTTCAACAACCCAGGACAGAACGGACCGCGGCGCGCATGCCTTCGGCCTGGATCAGGGCGAGGTCGGCCTCCAGGAGGTCGGTCAGGCCCGGGATGGCGTTCAGGTTCTCGCCCCAGATGAAGTCGTCGGCCAGGACGCCCTCGGCCACCTTGCGCACATCACCGGTCGCCCAGAGGTCCTTGAGCAGGTCCATGATCTTGGGATCGTCGTTGGGGACGATGTCCACATCCCCGCGCTTCCCGCCCTTGTAGTAGGTGCAGATGGCGGCGAGGCCCAGGACGATGCCCTTCGGCAGTTCGCCCTTGCGCGCCAGGTAGGTCTTGAGACCCGGCAGGTCGCGCGTCTTGAACTTCGGGAAGGAGTTGAGCATGATGCTCGTCACGAAGTGCTTCACGAACGGGTTGCGGAAGCGCTCCATCACGTCACAGCCGAACTTCTCCAGCTCTTCCTTCGGGAGGTTGAGCGTAGGAAGAAGTTCCTCAAACATGACCTTCTTCACGAACGGGCCCACCTCGGGATCCTCGCAGCACTCCTTCACGGTGTCCAGACCGCTCAGGTAGCCCACCGGCGACAGCACGGTGTGCGGACCGTTCAGCAGGGTCACCTTCCGCTCGTGGTACGGGGCCTCGGACGGGACGAACAACACGTGCAGGCCCGCCTTGTCGGCCGGGAACTCGTTCGCAACCTCCTTCGGTGCCTCGATCACCCACAGGTGGAAGATTTCGGCCTTGTCCAGCAGGTGGTCGTCATAGCCCACGCGCTCGCACAACTGCGCGGCGGTGTCCCGCGGATAACCCGGAACGATGCGGTCCACGAGCGTCGAATACACGCCGCAGGCCTCCTCGAACCAGGCGCGGAAGTCCGGACCCAGGTTCCATAGGTCGATGTACTGGCGGATGCACTCCTTCAGGTGCTTGCCGTTCTCGAAGATCAGCTCGCACGGGAAGATGATGAAGCCCTTCGTCTTGTCCCCCTTGAAGTACTCCCAGCGGTGGTACAGCAGCTGGGTGAGCTTGCCGGGGTAGGACGATGCGGGGGCGTCATCCAGCTTGCAGGCCGGATCGAAGGCGATGCCCGCCTCGGTCGTATTGGAGATGACAAAGCGCATCTCCGGCTGCTCGGCGAGCTTCAGGTAGCCCTGGAAGTCCTCGTAGGGGCTCAGGCCGCGGCTGATGACGTCGATCAGGTCGACGCTGTCCACGGGCTGGCCGTCCTGGAGGCCCTGGAGGTTCAGGTGATACAGGCCGTCCTGCTCATTGAGCCAGCCGACCATGCCCTTCTCGATGGGCTGGACCACGACGACGGAGCCGTTGAAATCGGTTTTCTGGTTGGTCTTCCAGATGATCCACTCGATGAATGCGCGGAGGAAGTTCCCTTCGCCGAACTGGATGACCTTTTCGGTGTACTGCTTCGCCTGCGGGGCGGAAGTTCTGTTTAATCTTTCCATATCGAATCTATAATGTTACTCCTTGTTTAAAGATGGCGATTTCGCGCCAACCGTTCTTTTCGTTGTTCACCGGGACGCCGGAGGCGGCGGCGAGGACGAAGTCGATGAAGCGGGCGGCGACGTCCGCCATCGGCTCGCCCTGGGCGAGGGCACCGGCGTTGAAATCGATCCAATGGCCCTTCTGCTCGAACAGGGGCGTATTGGTCGATATCTTCATCGTGGGGACGAAGGTCCCGAACGGGGTACCGCGTCCCGTGGTGAACAGGACGATCTGACAGCCGCACGAGGCGAGGGCCGTGGAGGCCACGAGGTCGTTGCCCGGTGCGCTGAGAAGGTTCAAGCCCTTGACATTCAGGCGCTCACCGTATTTCAAGACACCGCGGACGATGCTCTTTCCGCATTTCTGCGTGCAGCCAAGGGACTTCTCCTCCAGCGTGGAGATGCCGCCGGCCTTGTTACCCGGCGAGGGGTTCTCGTACACGGGCATTCCCTGCTTCATGAAATACTCCTTGAAGTCGTTGATCAGGTGGACGGTCTTGTCAAAGGTAGCCACATCCTGGCAGCGGTTCATGAGGATGGTCTCGGCGCCGAACATCTCGGGGACCTCGGTCAGGACGGTCGTACCACCCTGGGCGACGATCCAGTCGGAGAAAACGCCCAGGAGCGGGTTCGCCGTAATGCCGCTGAGGCCATCGGAGCCGCCGCACTTGAGGCCGACGCGAAGTTCCGAAACCGGAACGTCCTCGCGCTCATCCTTCGAGCACACGGCAAAGATCTCGCGGAGCTGCTGCAGACCGTATTCGATCTCATCGTCCACCTTCTGGGTGACGAACATCCGGACGCGGTTTTCATCGACGGGGCCCACCAGTTCGCGGAAGGCGTCCAGTTGGTTGTTCTCGCATCCGAGCGAGACCACCAGCACGCCGCCGGCGTTGGGATGATGCACCATGTCGGCGAGGACGGTGCGGGTATTCTCGTGGTCCGCCCCCAACTGCGAGCAGCCGTAATTGTGCGGGAAAGCGACGACGGCGTCGACACTCCCCTCCTTCCCGGCGATCTCAGCCTTGAAGCGTTCCACGATCGTCTGGCAGATGCCGTTCACGCAGCCTACGTTGGGAATGACCCAGATCTGGTTGCGCACGCCCACCTGTCCGTCCGCGCGTCGGAAGCCCTTGAAGGTCCGATATGCCCGATCAAGTCGGGCATGACGCTCGTCATTGCCGGCTTGACCGGCAATCTCCGGAAGGGGTTCGTACTTGTACTCCAGCAAACCTTCCAGGTTCGTCTTGATGCAGGTATGGTCCACGACCGTGCCGGCAGCCGCATCGCGGGTCACGTGGCCGATCGGAAAACCGTACTTGATGACGTTCTCCCCTGCCTTCAGGTCCCGGAGGACAATCTTGTGCCCGCGGGGAATGTCCATCGACAAGGTCACACCTTCCACCACCGTCCCTTTCGAGAGGTCCTGGAGGGCGACGGCGACGTTGTCGGCGGGATTGATCTTGATGTAATCCATAGATTTCTATAGATTCCCGGTCAAGCCGGGAATGACGGAACCTTCACGTCATGCCCGACCTGATCGAGCATCTCAAAAGTTGAAGTAATTCTTCGCGTTGTTGTAGGAGATATCCTCGACCATCTTGCCGATGAAATCGAGCTCGGAGGCCGGAAGCTTGCCCTGCTCCACGTCCTTGCCCAGGACGTCGCAGAGGATGCGGCGGAAGTACTCGTGGCGCGGGTAGCTGATGAAACTGCGGCTGTCCGTGAGCATGCCCACGAAGCGGCTCAAGAGACCCAGCGCGGAGAGGGAGTCCAGCTGACGGCGCATGCCCACTTCCTGATCCAGGAACCACCAGCCCGAACCGAACTGCATCTTGCCCGGGAAGGTACCGTCGTTGAAGGTGTAGGCCATCGTCATCATCACCGCATTGTCCTTGGGATTCAGGCAGTAAAGGATGGTCTTCGCCAGTTTTCCTTCCAGGGTGAGCCTGTCGAAGAAGCGATGGCCGGCGGCCGCGATCTCCGGGTCGTGGATGGCGTCGTAGCCCGTGTCCGGACCGACTTCGTTGAACATCTTGGAGTTGTTGTTCCGGATGGCGCCGATGTGGAACTGCTGGGCCCAGCCGGCCTCAGCATCCATAACGGCCTGGTCATGCAGGAACGCGCTGCGGAACTTCTCCAGTTCGCGGCCGTTCGGGGCGATACCCATCAGGACCTTCTGGAAGATCAGCTCGATCTCCACATCCTTGTAATCGGCGGAGTAGAAGTTCTCCAGACCGTGGTCGGAGAGCTTGCAGCCCATGGACGCAAAGAAATCGTGGCGCTTCTGCAGGGCCTCGCACAGGTCGCGGTAGGATTTGATCTCCATGCCGGCGGCCTCGCCGAGCTGCTTCAGATAGGCCTTGTAGGCAGCCGGGTTCTCAATCGCCATCGCCTTGTCCGGACGCCAGGCGGGAATCACCTTCGTGCCGAAGGGATTCTCCGCGATCATCTTGTGCCAACGGAGGTCATCGGCCGGATCGTCGGTGGTGCAGACCACCTCCACGCCGAACTTGCGGATGAGGGCCTGGCCGCGGAACTCGGGCGTCGCCAGCTTCGCATTGCACTCCTCGAAGATCTCACGGGCCGTTGCCGGGCACAGGAGTTTGTCGATGCCGAACACGCGACTCAGCTCCAGGTGCGTCCAGTGGTACAAGGGGTTACGCATCGTGTACGGAACGGTCTCCGCCCATTTCTCGAAGGTCTCCCAGGCGGTGTGCTTGCCGCCGGTGAGATAGTCCTCGGACACGCCGTTAGCACGCATCGCGCGCCACTTGTAGTGGTCGCCGTAGTGACCGTCCACCAGCCAGAGCTGGGTGATGTCGCGGAACTGGATATTCTCGGCGATCTGCTGCGGCACGAGGTGGCAGTGGTAGTCGATGATGGGCATTTTCGCCGCGTGCTCGTGGTAGAGCTTCCGGGCGGTCTCCGTCTGGAGCATGAAGTTGTCGTTGATGAAACTCATATCTGTCTGTGTTTTAGAATCTTGGAAGAGAGTCGGGGTATCACCCCCGGCTCCCTTTGTAAACGGATCTACTGGTTCGTGTAGTAGATGTGGTAGAAGCGGAGACCGTTCACCGGGGCGGTGATGATCACCTCGCCGGCCGGGACACTGAACTCGAGCTCACCCGGGGTGTTCGAGGAGAAGCCGCCAGGCTGTGCCTGGACGTCATCGCCCACCGCCACCTGCACCGTGCGGTCCAGCGCCTCGGCACTGCCGGTGTTGGAAGCCGTGATCTTCAGCGTGCCCTGGTCCGGGGCCGTGAACTTGAAGTAACGGTCCATATCGCCGCTCTTACCGCCGAACTGGATGAAGGTCGTGTTGTACTTGCTCTTGGAGCCGGAGTGGAACGTCAGGCCGTCATACGTGAGATCCCAGTTGGTGATATCCGAGTTGATGGCGCCCACCTTGGCAAGTTCCTCCTGCCAGTCGGCCGCGGAGAAATTCCAGTCAAACTCGATAGGCGTGGCTCCGGTCGTGTAGGTAAACTCGATCTTGTAGAAGCGGAGGCCGTTCACCGGGGCGGTGATGATCACCTCGCCGGCGGCAACGCTGAACTCGAGTTCACCCGGGGTGTTCGAGGAGAAGCCGCCAGGCTGCGCCTGCGTGTCACCACCTACGGTCACGGCAACCGTGCGGTCCAGCGCCTCGGCGCTCCCGGTGTTGGAGCTCGTGATCTTCAGGGTTCCCTGCTCGGGTGCGATGAACTTGAAGTAACGGTCCATGTCGCCGCTCTTGCCGCCGAACTGCATGTAGGTCGTGTTGTACTTGCTCTTCGAGCCGGAGTGGAACGTCAGGCCATCATACGTGAGATCCCAGTTGGTGATATCCGTGTTGACAGAACCGAACTTGGCGAACTGCTCCTGCCAATCAGCCGCGGAGAAGTCCCAAGTCAGGGTGACTTCGACTTCCTCGCCACCGCCCTTCGGCTGGATGGCGAAGGAGGCGTTGCCCTTCTCGGAAGCCTGGTAGTACAGGTCGGATTCGGCCGGGAAGGCCTGCACCGTGAAGGTGTACAGACCGGCCTTGAGCTCGGCGATATCCTCGGCGGGAACCGTAAAGGTGGTTT
>JAEEGH010018277.1_pt1 | contig 14843 bp, 18 predicted proteins | sample 9134181 | NCBI WGS metagenome assembly JAEEGH01 (sample SAMN16246544, study PRJNA631951) | gut metagenome | biome: gut microbiome; feature: rumen; material: DP-attached | host: Bos | place: Iran: Karaj | collected 2018-10 | reverse complement strand
ACGTTGCAGTTCAATATGATGGAAGAGACGCATCTGGGCAGTGAAGAGAGAATCACCAGCCGCGATGAGAAAGGTGAGATTGTGGCCGATTCTTGTGTCATCTATCTCTTCTTCGATCAGTCGAAGTCGTTTGGCGATTCCACAACGGCCATGAAGCTGAAGGTTTCCGAACTCGATCACCCCATCCCCGATGGTATCCACTATACGAGTTTCGACCCCGTGAAAGAAGGCTTTGTCCGTCAAGGGGGACTAAGCAAGTCGCATCTGTACACGTTTGATGATATGACCATCAACGACAGCGTCAAAAACGGAAAGGATTATACCCCCTATATTGCTATCCGGCTCAATCAGCCCTATACGGATAAGAACGGTGTCAGCTACAACAACTATGGTACCTATATCCTGCGCAACTACTATAAGCATCCGGAGTATTTCAAAAACTCCTTTGCCTTTATTCATCAGATGTGTCCGGGATTCTATATCGAGTCAACCGACGGACAGGGCTTGATGTCGTATTTCGCATCGGCACAGTTCTCTGTGTATTACACTTACCTGGGCTATGACGATTCCGAAGAAGATGGAGGATTTGAAGAATTTGCCAGCTACCTGTTGGCATCATCGACCAACGAGGTGCTACAGACCATCACGGTGAAGAACGACAAAGAAAAGCTGAAGCAGTTGGTGGAATCCGACAATTCGTGTACCTTTATGAAGACGCCGGCAGCGATTTTCACGGAAGTCACCCTCCCTGTCGACGACATCAAATCGTCACACATGAACGACTCGCTGCTATCCGTATCCATCGATTTCAACCGTATCAACAATTACGAGCCGCTTTCAAAGTACACCTTCTCAGCCCCGCAAAGGGCACTGCTGATACAGAAAGACAGTCTGACTTCATTCTTTGAGAAGAATCAGAACTACAACAACAAGTATGCTTTCTATACCTCGCTCTACAAGAATGCCTACAGTTTCTCCAATAGCAGCGATATCAATAATCTCATTGTCAAGATGTATAATGACCGGCACGAAGGTCTGAAGCACGATCCTAACTGGGTGGAGAACCATCCCAACTGGAACAAGGCGCTGTTGGTTCCTGTGGGCATACTGACGAGTTCTACTTCGTCCACCGACAAGACGCCTATTGCGCTCGTCAATGAGATGGGACTGACCACCACCCGACTGAAGCGCGGTACCCCTGAGGATCCGATCAAGTTGCGTGTGCTTTATGCCAGATTCAACAACTGATGGCAGACGGATATCTCGAAAAGCATCATGAGGACTATGAGGCCCGCAAGGCAGCATGGCTTCGTAAGAAGAAACATTTGCCCAAGACCGGCAAACGACAGATAGAGCGACCCGATGACGAGTCGCTCTAATTTTATTATCCTATAATCTTGAATTTCGCAAACTTCAGTAGCAGCTGTTTTGTACCCACATTGCGGAAGTCAACGGTGAGCTTGGTATTCTCGCCCGTTCCTTCGATTCTGACGACGGTACCCACGCCAAAGCGCTGGTGCTCTATCGTGCAACCCTCGCGCAGGTCACTGGCACTGGGATCAGAAGCCATCGGACGTGGTGCTACGGCCTGATACAACCGTTTGAAGTTAGGTCCGAAGGGATCCACAGGTTTCTCCGGTTGTCTGGGTGCCACAGCCCTCGGTTTCGGATCGGCCTTGAACTGCGTAGCCACAGGCCGCGGGTTCTGCATCCATTCTGGTCCCTCACTCCCGAATCTCCTGGAATCATAGGGACTGGTCTGTCTGTGCGTAGCTTGCGAAGCACTGCGGCCCTGTCCCCGCGATTCGCCCTCAATGTCCAGAAGTTCCGGATCGATGTCTCTGATAAATCGTGAGGGTGTGTCGTATTCCATCCGTCCATAACGGAAACGGTTCTGCGCACAAGTCAGGATACAATGTTTCTCAGCACGCGTGATGGCCACGTAGAGCAACCTTCGCTCCTCTTCCAGTTCACGCATCGAGTTGGTACACATCGGACTGGGGAAGATGTTTTCTTCGAGTCCCACGACAAACACCGTCGGAAACTCCAGACCCTTGGCCGAATGGATAGTCATCAGCGTCACCTTGTCATTCGAATCGCCCTCATCGCTGTCGAGGTCGGTCAGAAGTGCCACCTCCTGCAGGAAATCCGGCAGATACACCTCGTCGCCCATATCCTCCTCCTTGCGACTCTCCACGAAGTCTTGCATACCACTCAGAAACTCCTCCAGGTTCTCCTGTCGTGAGATATCCTCCGGATTCCGTCCGCTGTAGATATCCTTGCTGATGCCCGAGTTCATGATGATATCGTGGCCGAGGGTATAGGCATCCTCCGTCGCCACACGAGCTATCCACCCCTCTATCAGTTCGCGGAAGGCCTGTATCTTCGTCATCGTACCCTTGCTCACATCCATCGGGAAGAGCACGGGCTCCTTGATCACCTGCCAGAGACTCACACCATAGGCCTGCGCCGTCTGGATGATTTTTCCTACTGTCGTATCGCCGATACCGCGGGCGGGATAGTTCACAATGCGCTTGAAGGCCTCCTCGTCGCTGGGGTTTGCAATCAGCCGGAAATAGGCAATCACATCCTTGATCTCCTTGCGCTGATAGAAGCTTAATCCGCCATAGATCCTATAAGGGATGTTGTCCTTACGCATCTGTTCCTCAAAACTTCGGCTCTGGGCATTTGTTCGATACAGAATGGCAAAGTCGCTCCAGTTGCGCCTTTCCTCCCGTCTGATGCGCTTGATGTCCTGCGTCACGATCATCGCCTCCTCCCGGTCGCTGTAGGCAGGTTTCAACTGCAACTTCTCACCGTGCTCATTCTTCGAGAACACATTCTTCGGTATCTGCCGTTCGTTCCGCCTGATGAGCGAGTTCGCTGCCTGCACAATCAGCTGCGTCGAACGGTAGTTCTGCTCCAGTTTGAAGAGCTTGGCGTCCTTATACAGACTCTGGAAGTTCAGGATATTGTCGATGTTGGCACCGCGAAAGGAATAGATGCTCTGGGCATCGTCGCCCACCACACACACCTTCTGGCGGTCCTTCGTCAACTGATACACGATGGCCTGCTGGGCGTAATTGGTATCCTGATACTCGTCGACCAGTACAAAGTGAAATTTCTCCACATATTTCCGCCGGATGTCCTCGTGGTTCTCAAACAAGAGCCACGTCTGCACCAGCAGATCGTCGAAGTCCATCGCATTAGCCTGACGACATCGTTCCGCGTACCTTATATATATAGTAGCCACCTGCGGGCGCTTCTGACTGGCATCATCGCGGGCCCACGCACTCTGGGCATAGGCCTGTGGCAGCAACAGATGGTTCTTGGCCATCGAGATACGGTCGGCCACCGATGCCGGTTTATACACCTTGTCGTCGAGTCCCATCTCCTTGATGATCGTCTTCACCAGCGAACGGGCGTCGCTCTGGTCATAGATGGTGAAATTGGCGTTAAAGCCTATCGCTTCGGCCTCTGCCCTGAGGATTCTGGCAAACACGCTGTGAAAGGTGCCCATCTGCAGGTATCTGGCAAGTTCTTCACCCACCAGACGGCCGATGCGCTCCTTCATCTCACGGGCAGCCTTATTGGTAAACGTCAGTGCGAGGATATTCCAGGGTCTGATCGTCTCGTCCTGCTTCAGCAGCCACGCGATCTTATACGTCAGCACCCTTGTCTTGCCTGAACCGGCGCCAGCAATCACCAGCGACGGCCCGTCACAATAGACCACCGCCTGCTGCTGACTCTCGTTCAGCTGTTGCAATATCTCGTCGTTCATTGGTTTTTCATGCAGCAGGGCTGGCACATCACTTTATTTCTTTATCAGCGAGGCAAGCCAGAGGATGAGCACCGCACCGACGATGGCTGTGCCAAGCTGTCCCAGAATACCGCCCCATGAAATGTTGAGCAGCGAGAACAGCCAACCGCCAAGGACACCGCCAAAGAGTCCCAGCACACAGTTCATGATGATGCCGAAGCCACCACCTTTCATCAACTTACCAGCGCAGAAGCCGGCCAAACATCCAAGAATCAGTGAAAGAATAATCTCCATAATATTTCTGTTTTATTGGTTTGATGGTGCAAATTTAGTCAAAAAATTCGAAAGCACAAAGAAAAGGCGTGAAAAAAGGCTCGGCAGTACTCACCGACTATCTGATCAGCGCCTTCCCCACGAAGGTCATTATCGCCAACGGCAAGGTGCTGTCAACCATCATCGGCGAGGATCCCAAATTCTACGAACTGCTCGATACGTTGTTTGCAGAGTAAGACATCAACAACTGGAAACTGAACATAGAGGGGACGGTTCTTTCCTGTTTGACCCGCTGCGCCGTCAGCGGAATCAGTCAAACAAAAAAGAACCGTCCCCGGGTGTTTGATTAGCGGCAATCGAAGAGAATCTTGCGGCGATTATCCTTCGGCCTTACCGCGAGGTGAACCCAATAGGTCGAACCGCGTTTCTCGAGGATTAACTCATCAAATTCACGCTTCGTTTCATCGGCGATGTCCAGCAGGATTCTCGCCATCCTGATCATCTGCTCCGGTCCATAACAATGGATATCCACCGCACATCCCGTCAGGTGATTACTCCCTTTCGCGCCCCCACACAATCTGTTCACCTCCTCAGATCGGAATCCGCTATTAATTATGATCGGAATCTCCCCGTCATTTCTACTTACTCCTTTTCTCCTTACTCCTTCTCTCCCATCTCCATACAACGCATTATACCTCTCCCTTAGCTCTTCCAGCCACCCTTCGCAGATATTGCGGAGATTCTCAATGGCGACACGCGAAGGGATGTTCTTATCCAGCGTGTCATAACTTGTCTTCGTCAACTCCCCGAGCGTAAAGTGCTCGGAGAGTTTCATGTTTTTATTAATACCTACTTCATTCATATTTATTCCTTTCTTTTATTATACTTTGGGGCCTTCTGAAAACTGTCAACTGTCAACTGAAGAATATAGCCTCTCGATTTCCATTGCGAGACCATCTTCCCGGTATTCTCAGCCCCCTTACCCTGCTGCTTACGAACCCGCTTGGCGTCCTCAATCGTGAAGACATCCGGCAGCAGTTCCAACAGATTCTTAGGCCCCCGTGAGCCTATGCGATCACCCTCTTGTGAGGCTTTGGCAATATCTTCGCCGAAGAAAGCCATTTTACAATACATGTCATATTCCAGGCTCCAACGAATGAACGAGTCAATGCTCTTTTCCCATTGCTGGCCGTTGGCAACGTAAAGCACACAAGCTTTGATCCAAGCAATCACAATAGCACGATGCGATAGATTCCAATATATCTTGTCTTGCGATAGTCGGGCGAAATCAGCACACTCTTCCTGCAGTTTCTTTGCCAGCCGATAGGCTTGCGGACATTCAATGAGTCCGCGGGCCGCCACCAGATTGTCGATATAAGGCTTCAGCGCTTCGGTAAACTCCGCATCATACTTGCCGTAAATAGGCTGTTCAGCACCTGGCTCATCATCCGGTATGGTGCAGAAGTTGATTCGTGAGATCGGGCCATCCGTCAGAACCCGACTGAAGAAGCGGCGACCTTTTTGAATCGTTGTACAGGCATTCCAATTAAACCGGCACTTGGGCCTTGCTGTCACACTCTGCGTTCCTACGCGCGTCTGACCGTATTCGGCTCCCGGGTCGAAAGCCAGACACATCAGCTGGAAGTGCTGCTTGCCGGTCTGACCTTTCAGCTGTTCAAACAGATCCAGCTCGTTCAGTTTCACATAGACAAAGTGTCCTTCAGCCTCATCCAGACGGGTCACCAAAGCGGGCTTGGTCATATCCGAGTCTATCTGTTGAATGACAAGTCCTTCAGGCCTGAGCATCTTGTCTTTATTGGCACCCTTGCGCTGACAATCCTTCTTCCACTCATCCTCACGACGGGTGTTTTCCTCGTCCCGACGTTTGATGTCGGCCATAATCATTTCAATCGGCGTATCAATACAACCTTTACCGGAACCGGTGGGAGCCATCAGACAGTTCATCAGCGTGGCCTCATGCTCCACATTGTCAGTATAGCAGAACCTAACATCACACAGATGAGTTGCCAAAGGCGGAAACACGGCATTCACAACAGCAGGCTGATACATTTTCGGCGTCTTCGACATCAGTAGCTGTATTAGCTTTGGCAGCTTTTTCGGCATCTCTGGCGGTGAAGCATTGGTACTGCTCACCTGATCAAAGCGCAACGATACATCAGTATGACCGACCCCATCATTCGGTTCAACTCCTATCCGCTTGCTCTCCTTGAATATCCTCTTCTGCACCTGATTCAGCCGCTGGTTCGGATTGAGATATTCGGTATAAAATGCCTCTACCAAATCCTGAATGTTCTTGTCCTCCCAGTTATTGGGCATCAGTTCGCGAAGCATACCGAGCGTTTCATCCCTAGTGAGCAACTGATTGCATAATCCCAAGACATTCTTCACCGAGTTATGCCTTCCACCCTCATTCAGGAAATCAGCCTCCGTCACATCCTCCTCCTTCATACACTCCTTGAAGATAAACCGCGTCCGATCCGTCGCCTCCGTCACACCTTGGGCCTCTTCAGTCGCACAGCGACCATCCTTTACCGTACGCCCTTCATCCTCCCAAGGCCTATAGTGCTTATTCGCCTTCTTGGCGCCCTTCGGCACCTCTTCCAGCTTCTTTCGCTCGCGCTCTTTCGCCACCTGATACTCCTTCTCGCACTCCTCCCGGCTCAAAGGTTCCTCAAACAGCGCATCATCCAGATAAGGCAGATCCTCCTCCGAACCGCTCGTAGAAAAACACACCCTCGTCAGATCCTTCGTATTGGTATCCATCTCGAGTTTCAGGCTGCAAGCCACTCTGACCTGATTCTCCAAGATAGTCTTACCCAGCTCGCGCCTACACACCAGATGCCAACCGCCACCTGCACTCCTCTCCAACATCATCAGACCGATCTCATCCTTCTTCGACAGAATCAGCTGCTTAATCGCCTCCGACTGTTCCTTGTCATAACAATCCACATCGTGGAAAAAGAAACTGCCCAGACTCTTGCAACCAGCTATTGGCCCATCCACATGACCGATGTTATAAGCCAACTGAAGAAGTTTGCTTTTGGCTTCGCTATCGCCAGTCCGAGCCTTCTCCAAACGATTTAGATTTGTCTTCGAATTTCTCAACGCCAGCAGCGCCTTGCGGTCTTTCACCGGGTGGGCAAGCTTTTTCTTTTGCCTGCCCTCTCCCACATATTCTATTCTGTAAATCATAGGCTGAATCCTTTCTTTATCAGATGCTTGATCACCGCCTTAATGCCCTTCGTCAGTATCTTGGGCAGATCCCTACGCATCTCCGACGGCACCACGAATATTACGCGGTCGTTACCATCTGCACCGAACGACAAACTCACATAGTCAGTCTTCAGTTCGGGTTTCCTCTTGACCCTATGCCTACGCACAAAGTCGAACGTTCCATTACTCAGCATCTGGCCATAGCCCCTGCCATGAAACGGCTCCACCAGTCCCACACTCGGATTCTCAGGCATCACCTGAACATAATCCATACCATTCTCAGTCTTGCTGACGGCCACCTGGGCACTCAGCGTAATAGTCTTATTCTTATTCATAATCAAGCAAATTTGTGAGTGAAGGTGTGTCGGAATATTTGGTACCATTTTAATTTCACATCGATGACTTCCTTCACCAGTCCTTCGCCCGATTAATAAGTCTCTAATTCTTGATCTTTACTTCCTGATCAGTTCCGTTGCAACGATATCCATGTAGTTCTGACCGTTGTACTCACGGCCCTGAAAACGCATCGTGGCAAACACGAGCTCACCCTCAGAGAATTCCATCGTGGCCGTATCACCAAGAGCCGTCACCACGTAGGTCGGTTCATACTTACCACCCAGTTCCTGCAGAACCAGCTGGCGTTTGTTCAATTGGCCGCCTTCGGCCTTCTCAGACTTCACGGAGAACATATCCCCGCAACTGACAACTTTCAATAACATTGTTTGCATAAAAAATTATAAATTAAAATTGTTAATAATTATGGCTCTACATAGATGGAGCCGTTTCTTTCTTCAAAATCTTTCCGTATCTGCTCGATGCTCTTGTGTGGGAACTGACTCAGTCCCAACTGATCTGCCAGCTTTTCATCCTCCCTCACCTCTAAGACATATTTCAGATACGCCTTCTTCTTCACCTTTCCTCTGCCCGACCCTGCAGCCTCCATCTGCTCGCTCATCTCCCACTGCTTGCAGTGCGATCTTGGCTTCACGCTCTTTTGGTGCTTCAGGCAGAACCTTGCAGTCATCAGCCGCGTCAGGTCCTTGAACTTGCAACTGGCACAACAACGATTAATCAATATGCCGTAACTGTTTCTGTATATCATTCTATTTATGACACAATATCAAACATTAAATAATCTTTGCTATCAAACTCTATATCATCGTCCCATACCATCAGTTCTTTTTTCAGGACAATGTCTGCCTCCTTCTCGAGCGCTTCAAAGAAACAACGCACGCTATTCATCAGTTCTTTAGGACTGTGAAAAGCATCGAGTTCCGCCAGGCACACACGACCATTAGCAATGATCGAATAATATAAACAATCCTCTTTTAGCACCTGATCAACGTACTCGTGTACACGTACCTTTAATTCAACTACCTCGTGCTTCCAATCGATGCCCTTACGTTTCAGCTTTTTGATCGTATCTGAGAGCGATTTCTTGCAATCGATTGGATAAGACTGATGCACGCTGCCCAACAAACCGGCCAGCGTTTCCGACTCTAACAGCTCATCCTCCAAACAAAGCAGGTGTATACTACTGCTTTCCATACAGAACTCATCCAGATAATCTTGGAGAGTCATTGTTTCCGAACCTTGATCGATCACCACCCAATGAGCGTGACCGTCTTCGTCTAAACCTGCGAACATGCAGCGAAGCAATTCGCCGCCATCAGTTTTGTAAAAATATGCTTTTGTCATAATCTAAAAATTTTAATTATTAATAATAATGTGAATAAACTCTCGAAATAAAATCCACTCTATTCTCTCGAACCGAGTGGTTGTTGCGGTCCGCTGACCGCTAGAAACACAAATTCCAAAAACAATCTTTGAAATAATAACTAAAAAACCTAACCTATGACACAATTGAAAATTGTAAATCTAATCCCGGGGCCTACCCCAGTGAATCTTTGTATCAACAAGTCAAAAAACACCAGAGAAATCTTATCGAAATCTCTGGTGCAAAGATTCTAAATAACCTGCCACATTTGCAAGTTATTCAGCAAGTAATTCAGCGCGTAACAATCTGATTGTCAACACATCCTAAATTACTTATATTTTACTTTTAAGTAATTCAGGCTTTCGAGGTGTTTTTCATGAGTTCTTCGACAATCCCGAAGAGGATCTGAGCTTCATTGGTATCAATTTTAGAGCTCAATTTGGAGGTTGCAGAAGTACCTTTACCGTACACCTTCTCCATAACAAATTTCAGGTCAGACTTCTGTAACTTCGGATCACTATAAAGATGCGTATCCAAAACAAATCCAATAAAAGGGCACACGTATTTCATAGAACCGGCAGCCTCAGCTCTAGCCCCTTTAAGATAATCTTCAATCTGAGGGGTATAGTCTTTTACTAGCAGGTCCATTATCCTACAGAAGCCCTTTCCATCAACCTCATACTTATATGTCCCGCCGTTCCCTCTGGCCGTCAGTTTCATCTCTTGGCCATTCTTTTTTTCAGCCAAAAGCATTATACTTTTGACCTGATCCACAAAAACTTCTATAGGTGTCTTTTCTTCAAATTGTGGTGTCTGTTTTTCTTGACACTCGGCGTCTTTCACCTCCTCATATTCCGCCTCTTCTACATTTTGTTTTTCTACATCTGGATAGATTTTTATCTCCTCATAATTCAGATCTCCATACACATTGACTATGGGCTTATCCGTAATCTGCACATTGGCACCTGGTTCTATCTTGATGTTCATGTTTTATTGGGGTATTCGTAAATAACTATTAGTAATGCCTTGTTCTGTTATCTGAGCAGTTGCACCAGGCTGTACATTGACTTGAACCTTTGGATTCTTTGCCAATGTTTCTATAGCCTTAATGAGATTGTTCTCCTTACTTTCAATAAAAGCGGCAAGGACAGCTTCTTCCTTCTTAAGTCCCATTATACTGAGTACTTGTCTGACGTAATCTGCATTACCACGCTGAATTCGGAAAAGATTCATGGTTACCTCAAGCAGAAGTTTCATAAAACTCTCAAGAGTCGGACGACTTTTCAATACTTTAATTTCAGCTTCCAATTCCATGATTCTGAGATCTCGTTCATTCAGTTCATTTTGATAAGACACCAATCCCCACCATCCATCTCCCTTTTCTTTCAACGGATAGAATAGCTTGGGATTAGTATACAAGCAACGACGTATATTTGCCTTTATATCGTTACTTTTGTGGTCGTCAATAATATCTATAGCAATCATATAGATATACTTTAGTTCACCTTTTCCGCCCAATATTTTTAAGGCTCTTACAACTGCTTCTATTTGAGTCATACCTATCAATTAATATCCGCTGCAAAGATACAAAAAAAGCCGATCACAATGTGACCGGCTGATCATTGGGGATCCACTTTTGATCTTATTTAACTATTCAAGATCATTTTAGCATCCCCAGTATTGTTTCTGGTGAGAAACTGAGCGGAGTAATGGCACATAAGCCAACACCCATATCTTTTATACTGGCACCAAGTAAATAGGCGGTATCGTCGATAATGAGAAAACGGTCATGATGCTTATGACGCAACTGCATGAATTCGATAATAGGATACTGATTGTTATGTTTTTCCAAATCCGTCAGAAACTGTTCAGTGTAGCGCGTATGTATGATAGCGTTAACACCATCTGTACGTTTAGACAACAATGATAGTACACGGTCATCCACGAAGTTGTCAATCAGCACTATCCTCTGTTGGGCACTTCTTACCAATTCTGACACATACGACCAGGCATCCCATACACAACCTGTCTGGAAGATCTGTTCGGGCAGCAACTTGGGCGACATCTCGTCCATCTTATCGAGAATTTTGTCAATCTTCTCGTCTGTCTCAATCTGATGACGTTCCAAGTGAGTGATACGCATTAAAATGCCTGCATTCTGAATCATAAAACGACGCATAGCAACAAAAGCATCAATTATTCGAATACTTGTTTCTATTGCTTTCTGAGTACTCATAACTGAAGGTAGCATAGATACTCCATGTTCTGTATATGCATAGGGTTCAGTCGTTGAATGTTTTAATGTTTTGAACCGGTCACAATTTGTGACCAGTTCTAACATTTCTTCTTTTGTTAACTGAAATCTATATCTGTCAGGGAATCGCCTGATATTTCTTTTAGCTGCCTGATTAACGGCCTTTGTTTCTACACCATAAATCCTTGCTAAGTCCTTGTCTATAATCACTTGTTCACCCCTGACCGTAATGATAAGATTCTCGATATCATGTTGGGTAAACGATATGTCGCCCTTTTCAAGGTGGTCACATTTTGCGACTACTTTATCGGACTGGTCGCAATTTGCGACCAGTTCATGGACCTCTTCATTCACCTTCTTCTTGCTACTTTTCTGAGCTTTGTTCTTGTTTGCCATAGTTTCAAATTTGATGGTTAGAAATTAATCTGCTGCAAAGATATGAATAATAATCGAAACCTCCAAATCTTTAAGCCATTATTTATCATCCAAAGATGCTATGAAATCAGAATAAGCCGCCAGCTCCTCATTCCTCGCAGCTATGATTCTTGCATCCATCTCCTGCTCCTGATCCATCGTTATCAGGTCTCTTTCCAACATGGCAAACTCCATATCATCCTCAGCCTGCTGGCGATCATATTCCTGCTGTTCCCTATCAAAGTCTATCGATTCCATATCCATCTGATACCTTTCCCTCACATCTTCTTTCTGACGTTTTCTAGCTTCGTAATGCTCTTCCAAGATCTGACGTATCTCCGCTTTAGTATAGATGCCACTATCCTTGATATACTTATCTTCACGATCCCAGTATTCATCTATCTCCTGAAGTTTGCTTCTGTACATATCGCACACTTCCTCTGCCTGTATGGACAAATCATCTATTCGACCATGATAATCATCCAGGAACTCATCGTATTCTTCTAACTCGTCATACATAACTATCATCTTTTTAGTTAATCCCACCCTTCTTCGTCATTATTCTCCATGTAGCGACTCATGCCATTGTCTGGCATATCATCCTCAGATACAGGATCGAAGCCCCGCATGTTATCATATTCAGGCTCATCATCATCCCTCGATGAAGATGAGTAAGAACCGGAAGATCTTGATATAGATAAAGATTGATTATTCTTCTCTGTCTCTACTTCTTCCTTGGTTTTCTGTAATATTTCCCCACTAACAGAATCAGCCTTTTCCCGATCATATATCTCCTCCATCCCATCATCGTCGACAATAGAGGGCTTAGACTTCCGACTCTCGGTGCAGCCCACCAACAACAAACACATTATTATATATATATGCTTCATTTTATAATTCTTCAGCGCAAAGATACTTATTTTCTTTGCCAACCATTTTTTATCTATTTTCTTATCGCTTTAACGGCATGATATCACTCAAACGCATTTATCACCTCTTCGTATTTCTTGATCCAATAGGCTCCACGCTGTTCCTGCATATTAAGGAGCAGTGACTTGTTGAAAGCCTTCCCTTTTAGTTCATCCAATGGCTTTTCCAGATGTATAAGCCAGTAAGATCTGTCACGCGTAGGTTTATAGTTAGAAGTATGAGAAGCCATCTCAGTTACTTGTTCACGAGTCTTCACTTGGGGTTTTACTGATGAAATTCTGCAGAGCTGCGCCCTTTTCGAATCTTTTCCAAGAAATGCTAAAACATACTCTGCACCAAGTAGTTTCGGCATAGATAGAACCTTGCTGATTGGCAAGATATATGTATGAGACTTTTCGAACCATTCCCACTGTTCCTCAGAACCAATTCTACCCACAAGTACATGATGCGGTTTTTCAGCCTGGATGGCGCCATTAAAGTCCACCAACACCATTTCCTTATATACTTGTCTTACCTCCTCGTTTTCCAGTTCCTCTCGACGTTTCAATGCCAATTCAAGATACCCCAAATCCATATCTATACCCAAATACTTCCTCCCAAGCAGAGAGGCAGCGACACCAGTAGTACCACTTCCGTTAAAGGGGTCGAGAATCCAATCACCTTCCTTTGTTGACGCCATAATGATCCGTGACAACAGGCTCAAAGGCTTTTGAGTAGGATGTTTCCCACACGACTTTTCCCATTTTGCCACTGCCGGCATACGCCATACATCTGTCATTTGCTTACCATCGTTTAGCTGGCACATCAATTCGTAATTATAGCGATGATGAGCTCGTTTTGATTTCTTGGCCCAAATGATGTATTCAGCCGAGTGCTTGAACACACGATGGGATACATTATCAGGCGGATCTGTCTTGTTCCATGTTACTACATTCAGAATCTTGAAACCCAATTCCGACAGCTGATCTGCCACAGAGAAGATGTTGTGATGAGTTCCACTTATCCAGATGGTTCCATTGTCTTTCAGTTTATCCTTGCAAGCAGTAAGCCATCGGCGATTAAACTCATCAATGTATTCTGTCGAAGGAGCTTTGTCCCATCCTCCTTTATCCACACAAACCACCTTGCCGCTGCTAACACTAATGCCTCCATTACTCAGGAAATAAGGAGGGTCAGCAAATATCATGTCGAACTTGAAATCAAATGATTCAAGTACCGACACGCAATCACCATTTACGAGGGTAAAGTCCTTGTTCGGAGATTTATATATGGGGGTAATCATTATCATCATTCAATGAAGTAGCATTTTTACTCATCTGAGCACGTCAATTTTATCATTTGAATTTGCATATAATCCTTCTCACATCTAATCCTTGTTTTCCCTTGGAAAAAAATGAATTGATCATCGTAAGACTCGACTTTTATATGTGGGTAAATGCTACATGAGCCGTCATTATAAAAAATATCAATACTAACATACACATCTATTGAATATTCTGAGTGTATGAGATACGACAATTCCATTTCTTTCGAATGTGGTAAATAGTTAACTCTTACAATATTGAACCTTAAGAATGCTTCTTTATTACGCAAAGCTTTTACTCTCTGCATTAGAAAATCATTTTTTTCATCCAAGGTATAAGAATCCCATAGAAATTCATCTATGGTTTTCTTTGACATATATGCCTGTAATTTTAATATAACATCATTCTTCTCATATAATTCTTCGTCTAAACCCAAAAAGTCATATATATCGTAATAATCACATAAATAGAATAATTTGTCAGTTATTTCAAGGAGTTTAAAATCTCTTAATGAAATATCTTTATATTCCAAAAATGCCACAAGATCCTGCCTTTTAGTAAGAGTAGAAAATATATCATCGTCTGATGTTTCTATTTCAGCCAGACAGTCACCATCATAATCATCAATTTCAACAGGAACATAACAAATATAATCGCCAAAAAAGAGGTTAATACATTTTGCAACAATACCATATTTCTTTAACGAAATCATATAGTCCAATCCATTAATACCAAACCATTTGTATCCATGAGCAGATCTTGAAATTCTATCAGAAACAATTGATCTTCGAAAAATCTCATTTGGGTCATATTTAACAATATCTCTTTCGAAATTGTAAATAAATGGGATGGATGGTGATATATAGTTAGACGACAATCCAAAAGACACCATTCCATTACACCCATAATTTACTCAAGGCATCATGGTCAATTCATCTTAGTAAAAATGGGGGGTAT
>JAEEGH010018274.1_pt1 | contig 14845 bp, 12 predicted proteins | sample 9134181 | NCBI WGS metagenome assembly JAEEGH01 (sample SAMN16246544, study PRJNA631951) | gut metagenome | biome: gut microbiome; feature: rumen; material: DP-attached | host: Bos | place: Iran: Karaj | collected 2018-10 | reverse complement strand
TACTGGGCGCCACAATAGCCAAAATCGGACCCTAAGGCAGTCTCCACGTCCCTTGACTGGGCACCGCTACCATCGGCACCATAGTTCATGTTGACACTGACGCCGCAATGGTACATCAGTGTGGCTACGGCATCGTTGTGGCTGTAAATCTGCTCGGGCATGGAATTCCACTGGTAGGTGGTAGCGCCGAAATTGGCATATTGCTCACCGTATTCGCCGTGTACATAACTATGTGAACCGAAACCTACCTCGGGATGGTTCCAATATTTCATTACTTGTGCCATTGCGCAGGCAACACAACCAGCGTAAGCGTGTCCACATGGACCGCCCCACCAGCCTCCACCTGTTGAAGGACAATATTCGTTGTAGTAACAATCCTGATTCCAATGGGTGGTGATCAGCGGGGTCACGGTGGTGGTGTTCTTTGCGGCAAAACGGCCGTTCAAGGCGTCGTCCCATTGGCGCAGCACGTCTTCTTCGGGTTGGATCCCGTATGCCTCGGCGTAGTCGACCATGTCCTTGTAATGTTGGATCCACCAGCGGTAGTTGTCAGGCGCATAGTCCAAATCTGGGAATTTCTCATTTTGGGAATATCCCAATACGGGTGGTAATACAGTGCTGCCTGAGATCATGACAAACCCGTTGTCGCCAACATTATAGATATAAACCCTGTCGGATGAAACTAGGGTAAGAGCCTCGCCTTTAGCGGCGAAATTGGCTTCGGCAAAAGCCCGGGCAGTCTGCTTGGCTTGCGCTTCCGTGACTTGTGAATAACCTGTAAACGACAAGGTTATTAAGAGGATTAGGGTAATTAATTTCTTCATGTAGAAAAATTTTTGCAAATATATAACTTTGTATGGAAAAAAAACGTATTTTTGCACGCTTTTTCAAAAAGGTATAAAAACATGATCAATATAACCTTCCCTGACCAAAGTGTCAGACAGTTTGAATCCGGCGTCACGCCGTTGGATATCGCCAAGAGCCTGAGCGAAGGATTGGCGCGTAATGTGTTGGCAGCTAAAGTGAATGGAATGAAGTGGGATGCCACCCGCCCCATCACCGAGGATGCCACCATCCAGCTGTTTACTTGGAACGACCCGGAAGGCAAAGCCGCTATGTGGCACTCGTCAGCCCACCTGATGGCCGCCGCCATCGAAGCGCTCTACCCGGGCGTGAAGTTCGGCATCGGCCCCTCAGTCGACAACGGCTTCTACTATGATATCGACACGGGCGACCTCACCCTGACCGAAGCCGATTTGGTCAACATCGAGAAGAAGATGCTTGAGCTGGCCCGTGAGAAGCAGACCTTCGAACGTGTGGAAGTGAGCAAGGCCGACGCCCTGAAGTATTTCACAGAGAAAGGCGATCCCTACAAGGTGGAGCTGATCAACGACCTCGAAGACGGTACCATTACCTATTATAGAAATGGAAACTTCACGGATCTTTGCCGTGGTCCCCATATCCCGAACACCAGCTTCATCAAAGCCGTGAAGCTGACAGCACTGGCTGGCGCCTACTGGCGTGGCGATGAGAAGCGCAAGCAACTCACCCGTGTGTACGGCATCACCTTCCCGAAACAGAAGGACCTCGAAGAATACCTGGTGCTGCTCGAAGAGGCCAAGAAACGCGATCACCGCAAGCTGGGCCGCGAACTTGAACTCTTCATGTTTAGCGACATGGTGGGCAAGGGCCTCCCGATCTGGCTGCCCAAAGGCACCGAGCTTCGCCTTCGCCTGCAGGACTACCTGACCAAGATCCAGAAAGAATATGGCTACGAACAGGTGATCACCCCTCATATCGGTGGTAAGCAACTCTATGTCACCTCCGGTCACTGGGATCACTATGGCGAAGACAGCTTCCGCCCGATCACCACACCCGAAGAAGGGGAGGAGTACCTGCTGAAACCCATGAACTGCCCGCACCACTGCATGATCTTCAAGAACAAACCGCGTTCTTATAAAGACCTGCCGTTCCGCTGCGCCGAGTTCGGTACCGTGTATCGCTACGAACAGAGCGGCGAGCTCCACGGACTGACCCGTGTGCGTTCGTTCACACAAGACGACGCCCATATCTTCTGCCGTCCCGACCAGGTGAAGGAAGAGTTCATCCGAGTGATGGAGATCATCGAGATCATCTTCAAGGCACTGAACTTCCAGAACTTCGAGGCACAGATCTCGCTTCGCGACCCCAACGACCATGAGAAGTACGTGGGTACCGACGAGAACTGGGCTAAGGCTGAGGCCGCCATCCAGGAAGCCTGCGAGGAAAAGGGCCTTCCCGCACATGTTGAATATGGCGAAGCCGCTTTCTATGGTCCCAAACTCGACTTCATGGTGAAGGACGCCCTCGGACGTAAATGGCAACTGGGTACCATTCAGGTGGACTACAACCTGCCTGAGCGTTTCGACCTTAGCTATATCGGCGCCGACAACGAGAAACACCGCCCCGTGATGGTGCACCGCGCCCCCTTCGGATCAATGGAACGTTTCGTGGCTGTGCTGCTTGAACATTGCGCCGGCGAGTTCCCGCTGTGGCTGGCTCCCGACCAAGTGATCATCCTCCCTGTGAGCGAAAAATATCTGAATTTTGCAGAAAAAGTGCAAACGTATCTGAAAAAGTCCGATATTCGCAGCCTCATTGACGAACGTAACGAGAAGATCGGCCGTAAGATCCGTGACGCTGAAATGAAGAAATATCCCTTCATGGTCATCGTGGGCGAGAAAGAAGAGGCCGAGAACGCAGTCTCAGTGAGAGCCCACGGACAAGTGGACATGGGCTCGATGGACCTCGAAGCCTTCGCCAAGATGATCAACGAAAAAGTAAAAGAAGAACAAAGCATCCGCTGATGCATTAATAAATAAGGTGTATAATAAAAGTATAGGAGATTAAAACAATAGCACAGATCCCCAACAGAGGCAACAACTCGCCGCGTAACGGAAAGAAAGGCGAAAACCAGCATCGGGTCAACGAAGAAATCAAAGCCCCGATGGTGCGACTGGTAGGCGAAGGAATCGAAACCAACATCTATCCACTGAAAGAGGCATTGCGCATTGCCGAGAGCATGGAACTGGATTTGGTGGAGATCTCTCCCGATGCCAATCCCCCGGTCTGCAAAGTGATGGACTACAAGAAATTCGTCTTCGACCAGAAGAAGAAACAAAAGGAAATCAAGTCGAACGCCACCAAGATGGTGGTCAAGGAAATCCGCCTGGGACCCCAGACCGATGACCACGACTTCGAATTCAAACTCAACCACGCCAAACGCTTCCTTCAGGACGGCAACAAGGTGAAGGTCGAGGTGTTCTTCAGAGGACGCTCCATCGTCTATAAAGACCAAGGTGAGATCATCCTGCTTCGCTTCGCCCAAGAACTGGAAGAGTTCGGCAAAGTCGAGATGATGCCCAAACTGGAAGGGAAACGCATGATGATGATGATCGCTCCTAAAGGTACTAAGAATTAACTCATTTTTAAACTTATAAATTAATAGTAAAAATGCCGAAAATGAAGACCAAGTCCGGCGCCAAGAAACGTTTCGAATTAACCGGCACCGGCAGAATCAAGAGGAAGCATGCTTATCATGGCCACATCCTGACCAAGAAAAGCCAGAAGAGAAAACGTAATCTTGACCACACCGCCATCGTGGAGAGCGTGGACGAGAAGACCGTCAAGAGAATGCTCCTGAAGTAAACCAATTGTTTAACTTTGTTCCAGCAGAAAAGATCCCGCAATGGGGCGGGGCGCTGAACGAAAAATCACAAAAAAATGACAAGATCAGTCAATGCCGTGGCCTCAAGAGCCAGGCGCAAGAAAATCCTTAAACAGACCAAAGGTCAGTTCAGAACCAGAAAGAATGTCTGGACTGTGGCAAAGAACTCCTGGGAAAAAGGACAAACCTACGCTTACCGCGACAGAAGAAACAAGAAACGTGACTTCCGCGCTCTGTGGATCGTCCGTATCAACGCCGCCGTGCGTGCCTACGACATGTCTTACAGCGTGTTCATGGACAAACTCAACAAAGCCGGTATCGAAATCAACCGTAAAGTCCTCGCCGACCTGGCTCTGAACAACCCGGAAGCTTTCAAGGCTATCGTTGAACAGGTGAAGTAATCCCGTTTCAAAAACGATAAAAAGCGCGGCCCTAAAGTCGCGCTTTTTTATTGAAAAAAAGTTCAAAAAACTCTTGCAGGTTTCAAAAATAGTTGTACCTTTGCAGCCGATTTACAGCCCAGGTGGTGAAATTGGTAGACACGCTACTTTGAGGGGGTAGTGCCGATTACGGCATGCAAGTTCGACTCTTGTCCTGGGCACCATCGAAACAAAAACTCCTTAGCCCCGATGGCGGAATTGGTAGACGCGTACGTTTCAGGTGCGTATTTCGAGAGGAGTGCAGGTTCGACTCCTGTTCGGGGCACATCAGCAACCTATAATCGGGTTGCTTTTTTTATATGAAAAAGACTAGCCACTCCAAAGAAAACCCCTTGAAATTCAAAGTCGTTGAACCATCACCACTGATGGAATTCATCATGCGGAAAATGGACGGCATCAGCCGTACACGTGCGAAACACCTGCTCACCAACGGCTGCATCAGCGTGGACGGAGAACGTACCACACAATTCGACTTCGAACTGAAACCCGGAATGACCGTGGAAATAGGCAAACCCTCCGCCAAAGAACGCTTCCAAAGCAAATGGCTCAAAATTGTCTATGAAGATAAATACATCGTGGTCATCGAGAAAAAAGAAGGTATCCTCACCAATAGCCCCACCAAAGACAAAGACACAGCCCAAAGTGTACTCAACCACTATTTTACCGTGTCACAACAACGCTGCCGAGCCCATACCATTCACCGCCTCGACCGCGACACCTCAGGCCTGATGCTCTTCGCAAAGGACAAGAAAGTGGCACTCATGTTCGAAGAAGATTGGAAAGACATCGTCTACGACCGCCGCTATATCGCCGTGTGCGAGGGTAGGGTGGAACCCCGCGAAGGAACCGTGAAATCATGGCTCAAAGACAATAAAATGTTCGTCACCTATTCCAGTCCCACCGACAACGGGGGTAAACTCGCCATCACCCACTACCAAGTACTGGTGAGCAACAACAATTATTCACTCGTCGACTTCCACCTGGAGACAGGACGAAAAAACCAAATCCGCGTCCATGCACAAGACCTCGGACACCCCATCGTGGGCGATGAGAAATACGGCTCCACCGACAACAGCCTCGGACGCCTCTGCCTCCATGCCTACAAGCTCTGCTTCCATCATCCATTGAAAGACAGGGATATGGAGTTTGAGACACCTTTCCCGACAGTGTTCGACAAACCCTTTCATTAAAAAAACAAAAATCCGTCAAGCAATTGGCGGTTTTTTTTGTCTTTTTTGAGTTTTTCTTTATTATCTTTGCGTTTTTAAACAGAAAACGTTTTACCTAAAATTTTATTTATGAGAAGATTTCTTTTTATGCCGTGAGTGTTGCAGGCAGTACGATGAGATTTGTATTAAAGTAATTTATTAAATAAAGTAATTTAGATAAATGGAAATCAATGAATTAAAGAGAGTAGCTTCGCAGGTACGACGCGACATCATCCGTATGGTCCACGGATGTCAGTCGGGTCACCCGGGCGGCTCACTAGGTGCCACCGATTTGGTCACCGCGCTCTATTTCGACCAAATGCAAATCGACCCCGCCAAGTTCCGCATGGACGGTAACGGTGAGGACATGTTCTTCCTCTCCAACGGTCATATCAGCCCGATGTTCTATAGCATCCTTGCCCGCAGAGGTTACTTCCCCGTGAGCGAACTGGCTTCTTTCCGTAGGCTGGGCACCCGGCTTCAAGGCCATCCCACCACGGCGGAAGGACTGCCAGGAGTACGTATCGCCTCGGGTTCCCTCGGACAAGGTCTCTCGGTGGCCGTCGGCGCCGCCCAAGCCAAACGACTCAACAAAGACAACCATCTGGTGTTCGTGCTGATGGGCGACGGTGAACAGGATGAAGGCCAGATATGGGAAGCCGCCATGTATGCCGGTGCCAAGAAGATCGACAACCTGGTGGGCATCCTCGACTATAACAAAAAACAAATCGACGGTCCCACCGATGTGGTGATGAACCTGGGCGATATGCGCGCCAAATACGAGGCCTTCGGATGGAAGGTCATCGAACTCAATGGCAACGACATGGAACAAGTGGTCAATGCTTTGAAACAAGCCCGTCAAGAAGCAGGGCAGGGGCAACCCCAACTGCTACTGGCCCACACCGAGATGGGCATGGGCGTCGACTTCATGATGGGCACCCACAAATGGCACGGCACCCCGCCTAACGACGAACAGGCTGCCAATGCCCTGTCACAATTGGAAGAGACTTTAGGAGACTATTGATAATTAATAATTTAGAATTTAGAGGGAGATAGCGACAAATCCCTCTAAATTCCAAATTCCAAACTCTAAATTCACATGGAAGCATTTGAAAAAAAAGATACAAGATCGGGATTCGGAGCTGGCTTGCTGGAGGCGGGTCGCCGCAATCCTAAAGTCGTCGCCTTCTGCGCCGACCTTACTGGATCACTCAAAATGGGAGATTTCGCCAAGGAGTTTCCCGAACGCTTTTTCCAGACTGGCATCGCCGAGGCCAATATGACAAATATGGCAGCTGGCATGGCGCTCAGCGGTTTCGTGCCCTTTACCGGCACCTTCGCTGCCTTCGCCACGGGACGTGTCTACGACCAAATTCGCCAATGTGTTGCCTATTCCAATAAAAATGTTAAAATAGCTGCATCCCATGCCGGTGTTACCTTGGGTGAAGATGGTGCCACCCACCAGATTCTCGAGGATATCGGACTGATGAAGATGCTGCCCAACATGACCGTCATCGTGCCGTGTGACTACAACCAAACCATGAATGCCACCATTGCGGCTGCCGAATACGAAGGTCCAGTGTATCTGCGTTTCGGACGTCCCAAAGTGCCGAACTTCACCCCCGTTGATGAGAAGTTCGTGATAGGGAAGGCCCAGATGATCCAGGAGGGTACCGATGTGTCGATCTTCGCCTGCGGACACCTGGTGTGGAAAGCCATCGAAGCTGTACAGATCCTCAAGGGACAAGGCATCAACGCCGAGCTGATTAACATCCATACCATCAAACCCCTGGATGTGGACGCCGTGCTGAAGTCTGTGGCCAAGACCCACTGTGTGGTCACCGCCGAGGAACACATGCGTAACGGCGGCTTGGGCGACAGTATCGCCCAAGTGCTGGCACTCAACATGCCAACCCCCATCGAGATGGTCGCCGTCAACGATGTGTTCGGCCAAAGCGGCACCCCCGACGAGCTGCTCAAGGCTTATCACCTCGATACGCCCGACATCGTTGAAGCAGTAAAAAAGGTGAGAAACAGAAGGGAGAACCCTCTTGGTAGATAAAACCAAGACGATCCGCACCCCATCGGGGTGCCATATCGGTAACAAACAAATAACCCTCGACATCCCTGCCGAGCGTAGCGAGGCAGGACCAAAGACAAAGTCATAAACACAAACTATGAAAAAACTATTTTTGCTATTATTAATCCCCCTGTTTTTTTCATGCGGAAGCAAGGAAAAAAAAGCTGAACAGCCTCACGCAAAGAATGTGATATATATGATCGGTGACGGCATGGCCCTGCCGCAAGTGTTCGCCACCATGCTGGCCACGGGCGACGACTTGGCGTTCTGCCAATTCCCCTATATCGGTGTCGTTGATACCCGTTCGAAGAGCAATACCATCACCGACTCCGCAGCAGGTGGCACCGCCTTGGCCTGCGACGAAAAGACCAAGAACGGCATGGTGGGAATGAATTCCGATACAGTGGCAATGCCAACCATCCTGGATGTCCTGGCCGAACAAGGGAAGAGCACCGGCATCGTGGTGACCTGCTATTCGGGCCACGCCACACCTGCCGACTTCTACGCCAAGGTGCCAAAACGCTCCATGTATGAAGAAATCGCCGTGCAGATGGCCGAATCGGACAAACTCAACGTGATGATCGCAGGCGGACGCAAACACTTCACCCAACGCAAGGACAGCATCAACCTCCTTGAACGTATGGAAAACGAACTGGGTTGGACGATCTACGACACTCTGGCCAATATTAATACCGACTGCATGAAATACGCTGTGCTGGCCGACGACAACCACATGCCGGTTTATCCCGACCGTAGCGAATTCCTGCCTGACGGCGTGAGGACCGCTCTCGAGACCCTAGAAAAAGACGAGGATGGCTTCTTCCTGATGGTGGAAGGCTCACAGATCGATTTCGCCTGCCATGCACATGACTCGGTGTGGATGGTCAACGAGACCGTCGACTTCAGCAACGCCGTTCAAGTGGCCCTCGACTATGCCAAGACCCACGACAACACCCTGGTGGTGGTCACCGCCGACCATGAGACAGGCGGCCTCACCATGATCGACCGTAAAGGAAAGTACACCAACGTGGAGTTCGACTACTCAACGGGTAGCCATACCTGTCTCCCCGTCATGATCTATGCCTACGGTCCCGGCGCGGAACTGTTCACCGGCTGGATGCAGAACAACGAAGTGAAAGCCAGAATCCTCAAAGCCTGCAATATTGAATCCACTGCCGTCGAAAGCGCCAGTGATCAAGAGATCGCTCCCGTGATGGGAAACTTTGACTCCAGCAGGAACAATTGATAATTCAGAATTAAGAATTAAGAATTAAGAATTAGGAATTTAGAGGGAGATAGCGACAAATCCCTCTAAATTCTTAATTCTTAATTCCTAATTCCTAATTCTCCAAGTAGGTGTATCCGTAAAGTCCTGATCTGTAATTGGAAAGGAATTCTTTTCCTTCCTCAATGGTGATCTTGCCTTCCTTGACGCACTTGGTGACCCAGCTCTCCACGGTGCGGACGAGTTTCTTGGGACTGTACTGGACGTATTCAAGCACATCGGCAACGGTCTCGCCGTCGATGACCTGGTCGATATAATAGCCCTTCTCATCCACCGAGATGTGGACGGCATTGGTGTCGCCAAACAGGTTGTGGAGGTCACCCAAGATCTCTTGATAGGCGCCCACCAAAAACACACCGATATAGTAATGCTCCTTGTCGGAGAAGCTGTGCAACGGAATGGTGTGCTGTGTCGACTTGGCTACAAAGTTGGTGATCTTGCCATCGCTGTCGCAGGTGATGTCCTGCAAGGTGGCCAGATGTGTCGGGTTCTCGTCCAAACGCTGGATCGGGATGATGGGGAAGAGCTGGTCGATGGCCCAGAGGTCGGGCAACGACTGGAACAGAGAGAAGTTACAGAAATATTTGTCGGCCAAAAGCTTAGGCAACGAGGTGAAGTCCTCGGGGACACGCTTCAGGCCATTCGCGATATGGTTCACCTCGCGGGCGATGCTCCAGAACAGACGCTCGATTTTGGCACGCGACTTAAGATCCAGAAGTCCGAGGCTGAACAGGTTGAGGGCTTCCTCGCGAATCTCCTGGGCGTCGTGCCAGATCTCCAGCGAGGAGTTGCGGTTTAGCTCGTCCCATGAGTCGTAAAGCTCTTTGATGAGTTCGTGGTCGTTCTCCTCAGGCTCCTCATTGTCGTCCCATTCGGGCAGGGAGGTCTTCTCTAGCACCTCAAAGATGAGGACGCTGTGGTGTGCGGTGAGGGCGCGGCCCGACTCACAGATGACGTTGGGGTGGGGAAGCTCGTTCTTGTCACAGGCATCCACAATGGTGTAGATGGCGTTGTTGGCGTATTCCTGGATGCTGTAGTTGACCGAGCTGGGACTGCTGGATCTGGTGCCGTCGTAGTCGATGCCCAGTCCGCCGCCCATATCCACGTATTCAATATGGTAGCCCATCTTGTAAAGCTGCACGTAGAACTGTGCCGCCTCACGCAAGGCCACGTTGATCTTCTTGATCTTGCTCACCTGGCTGCCGATGTGGTAATGCACCAGCTTAAGGCAGTCCTTCATATCGTGTTCCTCGAGGTAATCGAGGGCTTCGAGCAACTCTGAGGAGGTGAGACCGAACTTGCTGCCGTCGCCGCCTGACTCTTCCCATTTGCCGGCACCAGAGCTGGCCAACTTAATGCGTACACCGAGGTTTGGCGTGACTTTCAGACGCTTGGCGATCTTGGTGGCCGTTCTCAGCTCGTTGAGCTTCTCAATGACGATGATGATCTTACGACCCATCTTCTGGGCAAGCAAAGCCAACTCGATGAATTCCTCATCCTTATAGCCGTTGCAGATAATCAAAGAATCGGAATCGGTGCCGAGGGCGATAATGGCGTGAAGCTCAGGCTTTGAACCTGCTTCCAGACCGATGTTGCACTTCTTACCGTGGCTGACGATCTCTTCAACCACAGGGCGCATCTGGTTCACCTTGATGGGCATCACCACAAAGTTCTGTCCATTGAACTCATATTCCTTGGCGGCCTCCTTAAAGCAGGAGTCAATCTTGTTGATACGGTCGTCGAGGATATCGGGGAAACGCACCAGGATAGGAGCGGAAACGTCCCTAAGTGACAGTTCATCAACAAGTTCCGGAAGGTCGACTGATGCACAGCCTTCCTTAGGTGTCACGGTCATGTGGCCCTTCTCGTTAATGGAAAAATAATTGCCACCCCAACCTTTCACATTGTAAAGGTCCTCGGAGTCTTCAATGCGCCATTTTCTCATGTTTTCTTTTTTTGTTTTATAAAACGGACTGCAAATCTATAAAAAAAATGTAAATTTGAACTCTCAATGATGAAATTCCATGCTTACACTGATTGCTGACGCTGGATCCACCAAGATAGAGTGGATGGTTTTGGAAGACGGAAAAGAAGTTAAACATCTCATTACGAGAGGTTTCAATCCGAACTACGCCGATATGATTGTCTTTATCGATATTCTCTACAAAGAGTTTCCTGAAGACTTTCCTGCAGTGGATGCCGTGTATTATTACGGTTCCGGATGCGGTAATGAGGCCGCGCGAGCTAGGATGCACCAGATTCTCAAGGTGTATTTTGAAGAAGCAACGGAGGTTTATGTGACCCACGACCTGATGGGAGCTACCCGCGCTGTGTTGGGCAAGGAAAAAGGTATCGCTTGCATCTTGGGTACCGGAGCCAACTCCTGCCTGTTCGATGGCAACGACATCAGCGAACGAGCCGTCTCCTTAGGCTACCTGGTAGGTGACGAGGGTAGTGGTTGTTACATCGGTCGCAAGCTCACAAGAGCCTATTTTTACGATTTGATGCCACTTCAACTAAAGCATGAATTTGAAGAATATTATCATTTGAATATCAGCGATTTCATTGATAATGTATATCACCAAAAAGAAGCCTCAAAATACCTTGCGGGTTTCACTAAATTCGCAGGTGAGCATCAGGATGATCCTTTCATCAAGCAGCTGGTGAAAGGATGTTTCCGTGACTTCATCGAGGTGTTTGTGAAGCGTTATGCCGATTGTCATGCGTTGCCCATCGGGTTTGTAGGCTCGGTGGCCTATCATTTCCAAGACTTGCTGAAAGAATGTCTTGAAGAAAACGATTTGACCTTAGGCCGTGTGATACAATCACCCATGGAGGGCTTGATCCGCTATCACTGTTTCGATTGACGATGGCTCAATCCATTGGTATTCAGTATCTTTTCTTAACCACGTCATCTGCCTTTTGGCGTAGTGACGGGTGTTGAGTTTAATCTGTTCAACGGCTTCGTTTAAGCTGATCTTTCCATCGAAATAGTCAAATAACTCCTTGTAACCCACGGTGTTAAGTGCATTTCTACGACGGTAGGGATAGAGCTTTCGGGCTTCATCCACCAGCCCTTGGGAGAGCATGATCTCCACCCGAAGGTTGATGCGGTTATATAGATCCTGCTTCTCACGCAACAGGGCATATTTCACAATGTTAAAATCACGCTTGGCGCTTGACCTGGTGCGGAATGAGGTGAAGGTTTTATCTGTTTGGTAACACACCTCCAGCGCCCTTTGCAGCCGGCGGGGATTCTTCTGGTCAACGATGGCCCAATATTCGGGGTCAAGCCGCTGAACTTCTTGCTGCAATGCCGCAAGTCCACCCTCATAAAACAGGTTATCCACACGCTCCCTCACAGCCTGGTCGATGTCAGGCATGGTATCAATGCCCTTGCAAACGGCGTCGATGAAAAGCCCGGATCCACCGGTCAGCACCACTTGGTCATGTTCCAAAAAGAGCTTCTTGAGCAACAGCAACACATCCTGCTCATAAGTAGCTACATCGTAATCGTTTAAAATACTGATATTCTGAACGAAATAATGCTTTACTTCCTGTAATTCTTTAGGTGACGGAACGGCGGTTCCGATGCTCATTTCCTTGTAAAACTGACGGCTGTCGGCGTTAATGATTACCGTGTTTAGGGCCTTAGCCACCTTGATGGCGGCGGCGGTTTTCCCAGAAGCGGTGGGACCTGCTATGACAATCAAGGTCTTCATACCTTACTTGGCACTGGTCCGTTATTGTTGACTACCACGGGAGCTTCAACCTCCTTCACCACGGTCAAGCCCTGTTCGGCACCGATTTTCTTCATGAACTCGTATGCCTCTTCGAAGTTGTTGCCGATGACGCCGTCGAGCACCGCCTCGCGGATGGCGTTCTTGATGACGCCAACCTCGCGCCCTTCGGCGATGCCGAAGGTCTCCATGATGGCCTTGCCATCAATAGGCGGCTGCCAGTTGCGCAGGTGATCCTTGGCCTCGATCTCCTTGAGCTTTTGCTCCACAATCTCGAAGTTGCGATGGTATTTCTTGATCTTCTCCTCGTTTTTCGAAGTGATGTCGGCATGGCACAGCAACATCAGGTCGTCGATGTCGTCGCCAGCATCGAATAGCAGCCGGCGGACGGCTGAGTCGGTGACGATGTCTTCGGAGAGCACGATGGGGCGGAGGTGGAGCAGCACCAGCTTCTCCACATATTTCATCTTTTCGTTCAGCGGCAGCTTCAACTGGGCAAAGATCTTAGGCACCATCTTAGAGCCTTTGAACTCATGGCCGTGGAAGGTCCATCCGGTGCCGTCTTCCCAGCGTTTGGTCTGGGGCTTGGCGATGTCGTGCAACAGTGCCGCCCAGCGCAGCCAGAGGTTGTCGCTGGTCTCAGCCACCTGGTCAAGCACCTGCATGGTGTGATAGAAATTGTCCTTGTGTCCCTTGCCGTGGATCACCTCAACGCCTTTCAGCAGGGTGAGTTGCGGCAGGATATACTTCAGTAGTCCACATTCGTCGAGCAACACAAAGCCCGTTGAAGGCCTGTCGGCCATCATGATCTTGTTCAACTCCTCCGTGATGCGCTCCATCGAAACGATCTTGATGCGTTCGGCGTTGCGGGCGATAGAGTAGAACGACTCGGGCTCGATATAGAAATGCAGCTGTGTGGCAAAGCGGATGGCACGCATCATGCGCAATGGGTCGTCAGAGTAGGTAACGTCAGGATCCAGAGGCGTCCGGATGGTCAGTTCCTCAAGGTCGCTCATGCCATCGAAGGGATCCAAGAAAGCGCCGAAGTCGTCTTCGTTCAGACTGATGGCCATGGCGTTGATGGTGAAGTCGCGACGGTTCTGGTCGTCCTCGAGGGTACCGTCTTCCACCACGGGCTTGCGGCTGTTGCGGTCGTACGACTCACGGCGGGCGCCCACAAACTCAATCTCAATGCCTCTGTAACGGATCATGGCAGTGCCAAAGGCGCCATAGTACTTGGCTTCCTTGTTGCCGGGTAGGTGAGAGGCCACCTTCTTGGCCAGGGCAATGCCGCTGCCGATGGTCACAATGTCGATGTCGTTCGACTTGCGATGCAGCAGCAGGTCACGCACATAGCCACCAATCACATAACCTCTTACGCCAAGCTCTTTGCATGACCTGGAGATCATCCTGAACAATGGATTGTCGATATGTTGCTTGAAGTCGTATTCCATCAAACCGTGATTTTGATTTCTTGCGTCTCCTCGTCGAGGTCAATATTGATCTTGGTTCCAGATTCTTTCGGGTTCATGATGAGCTCTTCAGCCAAGGCGTCTTCCACATACTTCTGGATGGCGCGCTTCAGCGGACGGGCGCCAAACTGGTCGTCCCAGCCCTTGTCGGCGATGAAGTCCTTCGCTTTCTCAGTGAGTTCAAGGGTGTAGCCCATGTCTTCAACACGCTTGAAGATGTTACGCAGCTCGATGTCGATGATCTTGTGGATGTCCTCACGTTTCAACGAGTTGAACATCACCACGTCGTCGATACGGTTGAGGAACTCGGGGGCGAAGGTGCGTTTCAAAGCATTCTCGATCACGCTGTGCGAGTACTCGTTGGCTGAGTTGCGCTTGGCCTCGGTGCCAAAGCCCACGCCTTGACCGAACTCCTTCAGCTGTCGGCTGCCGATGTTGGACGTCATGATAATAATGGTATTCTTGAAGTCCACCTTACGGCCCAAGCTGTCAGTCAGCTGGCCATCGTCAAGCATCTGCAGCAGCAGGTTGAACACGTCGGGGTGAGCCTTCTCGATCTCATCGAGCAACACGATGGAGTAGGGCTTACGGCGTACTTTCTCGGTAAGCTGGCCACCTTCTTCGTAACCCACATATCCTGGAGGTGCACCCACGAGACGTGATACGGCGAACTTCTCCATGTATTCACTCATATCAATACGGATCAAAGCCTCCTCTGAATCAAACAGATACTTGGCTAAAACCTTGGCAAGATAGGTCTTACCGACGCCAGTGGGACCGAGGAAGATAAACGAGCCGATGGGCTTGTTCGGGTCTTTCAGTCCGGCACGGTTACGGCGAATAGCCTTGGTGACCTTGCTGATGGCTTCATCCTGACCGATGACGGTGCCTGCCAGCTCTTTCTCCATATTCAT
>JAEEGH010018273.1_pt1 | contig 14845 bp, 9 predicted proteins | sample 9134181 | NCBI WGS metagenome assembly JAEEGH01 (sample SAMN16246544, study PRJNA631951) | gut metagenome | biome: gut microbiome; feature: rumen; material: DP-attached | host: Bos | place: Iran: Karaj | collected 2018-10 | reverse complement strand
ACGCCACGGCGCTGCGGACATGAATCCAATGCTGGTGACTTACTCTTGTCGATCAATTTTTGGCGCCCTTTGCGCACTAATTGTTGAATAGTCGGCATTTTGTTACGTTTAAGTTTTAACTGTTTGTTTAAATCCTATTTTTTGGACAAATATTTCTTTGCTCAAGCCGAAACAGCTCAAGATTCACGATTTTTCAAGATGTAGTCAGGGAAAGATTCGGCCATAATTAAGGCCTGAAGTCTATAAACCCACGATGCAACCGCTTTTTTCGACGTTTCGTCAGCATCGCGCAGAGACCTATAACGGTTTAGTTTTCAGGTCCCCGACCATATCTATTCAAAAGGATAAACCTTTCACGATTTCAGCGGCGCAAAAGTACAACAATTTCTTTTACCAGCAATAGTTTTCAACTATTTTTTTTGAAAATTTTTGAAAAATTTTTATTTTGCTGAATATCAGTTACTTGTTTTAGTGTTACGATAAAAAACGTCATTGCGAGCGCAGCGAAGCAATCCAACTTGACCCTATTTTGGGGTTTTTTGATGGATTGCTTCGTCGCCAAAACTCCTCGCAATGACGATTTGCGATAATTTTTTTAAACAAGATTAGGGGAAACACACCCTCTAAATTCTAAATTCTGAATTTAGTATTTAACAAACCGGTCCTCGCCGTTACTCAAACCGAGCAATTCACTGCGTCCAAAAAGCAGGAAAATTTTGTGATCCCAAATCAATTCCCACAAGATTTTGCTCACGCGCACCTGATCGTCAGCACATAATTCCTCACTGGTGAGGGTGGTATTTTCGTCATTCTTTTTCACCCGATGCTCCTGAAAAGCGAGCTGAACAAGTTGGTAACACAGATTGACAAACGTAATACCTGTAGTATGGTCACGGCTTGACATCACCATATTGATTCTCTCTTTGAGTTCCTCGTTGTTAAAAAGAAGTTGTACTGGATTGGAATCGTAGTTCATAATCGTAGGTTTTATTGATAACTGGGTACAAACATAAGAAATTTTCTTGATAATCCTACAACGGAACCCTAAAAAATCATACTTTTTTCTTACTTTTGCACCTTAATTATTAATTATGGTCAGAAGTTTAGTTCTTGTTTGGGTGGTTGGCGTGATCGCTTTTTTTGTCCTTTGGGCTTTGTTAGCGTCAATCATCAAACGAATTAGCGAAAAGAAAAACAAAAAAACAGAATAAATCATGAAATACGACGTCATCGTTATCGGCAGCGGCCCTGGTGGGTACGTGGCTGCCATCAGAGCATCACAACTTGGAAAGAAAACTGCCGTAGTAGAAAAGGCTGAATTAGGCGGCATCTGCCTCAACTGGGGTTGCATCCCGACTAAAGCGCTGCTGAAGAGTGCACAGGTTTACAACTACATCAACCATGCCGAGAACTATGGCATCAAGGTGGAAGGCGAAGCAAAGCCCGACATGGAGGCCGTGGTTGCCCGCAGCTGTGGCGTGGCCGAGACCATGAGCAAAGGTGTTCAGTACCTCCTCAAGAAGAATACCGTAGAGGTCATCAACGGCTATGGCCGTCTCACTGCCGACAAGCAAGTGTCAGTGACCGATGCCGAGGGCAACGTTACCTTGCATGAAGCCGATCATATCATCCTCGCTACCGGTTCCCGCGTTCGCGAACTGCCCGCTCTGCCTATCGACGGCAAAAAGATCATCGGTTACCGTCAGGCTTTGGTGCTGGACAAGCTTCCAGAAAGCATGGTAGTAGTCGGTTCTGGTGCCATCGGCTCAGAGTTTGCCTTCTTCTTCACCAGCATGGGCGTCAAAGTGACCCTCGTGGAGTTCCTGCCCAATGTAGTGCCTAACGAGGACGAAGAAGTGTCCAAGCAAGTGGAGCGTTCCTTCAAGAAACTGAAGATGACGGTGATGACCGAAGCCTCAGTGACCCATGTGGACACCACCGGTGAGAAATGCGTGTGCACCATCAGCACTAAGAAGGGCGAAAAGACCGTGGAAGCTGACATCGTACTCTCCGCCGTCGGCGTGCAGACCAACATCGACGACCTCGGACTGGAGACACTGAACATCGCCACTGAACGCGGCAAAGTCATCGTTGACGACTTCTACCGCACCAATGCGCCTGGCGTTTATGCCATCGGCGACATCGTTCATGGTCCCGCTTTGGCTCATAAGGCCGACCACGAAGCCACCATTTGCGTGGAGAAACTTTGCGGCCTAGATCCCAAGCCTCTGAACTATGCCAACATTCCTGGTTGCACCTATACCACTCCTGAAATCGCTTCTGTCGGCTTAAGCGAAGCCAAAGCCATCGCTGCCGGTTATGAGGTCAAGATCGGCAAGTTCCCCTTCACCGCCTCAGGTAAAGCCACCGCAGCAGGCAACAAGGACGGCTTCATTAAAGTCGTGTTTGATGCCAAGACTGGCGATTGGTTAGGTTGCCACATGGTAGGTGACAACGTCACCGAAATGGTCGCCGCCGCTGTGCTCTGCCGTGAACTCGGTGCCAAAGGCGAGGACATCATCCATGCCGTGTTCCCCCACCCCACCATGTCGGAAGGCATCATGGAAGCCGCAGCCGCAGCCTATAACGAGTGCGTTCACCTTTAATGAGGTGAGAGGTGAAAGATGAGAGGTGAGAGATAATTATGGAAATCATAGAAACTAGGATTAAGGATTTATTAATCATCAAGCCGGACGTATTCCTGGATGAGCGCGGCTATTTCTTCGAAAGCTATAACAAGCAGCGCTTTTTAGAGCACGGACTCGACATGAACTTTGTTCAGGACAACGAGAGCCAATCCATGAAAGGCGTGTTGCGTGGCTTGCATTTCCAGAAACCACCTTTTGCACAGGGTAAGTTGGTGCGCGTGGTGAAAGGTGCCGTCAGGGACGTGGCTGTCGACCTCCGCAAGGGCTCCCCTACCTACGGGCAATGGGAGTCGGTGGAACTCACCGAAGGTAACAAGTTCATGTACTGGATTCCGGAAGGTTTTGCCCACGGATTCGTGTGCCTCGAGGATTACTCGGTGTTCACCTACAAATGCACCAACGTCTACAACAAAGCCTCTGAAGGCAGCATCCGATGGAACGATCCCGACCTGAACATTCGATGGAACATCGAAAACCCCATCCTGTCAGAGAAGGATAAAGTCTCTCCACTATTCAAGGATTTCGTCACTCCATTCTAAACAACAATGAAAACGAGGAACCTCTTTTTAGCTATAGGCGCCGCTATTATATTAATAGGTGTAACCGCTGCCATCACTTTCGGCATTGCTCAAAGTACTGAGACGAAAGATGACAGCTTTTACGACGGACTCAATCCTGATGTACTGAGTTACGATTACCTCGACCAGAACATCCATGACATTGAGTTGCCTAAAACCTTAGTTTTTTGTGGTGAAGCAGTGCCGCTCGACCGTTTCTATGTGCGGGAAAGTCTTGAGCGTGAGATAATAGTCAATTCTTATCGTCATTCCAACACTATTCTCCTGCTGAAAAGAACGACCCGTTGGTTCCCTGTCATTGAGCCTATCCTGAAGAAGAACAACCTTCCAGAGGATTTCAAATACCTGGCCATGATTGAGAGTGACTTGACCAACGTGGTATCACCTTCTAAAGCCGTCGGCTTCTGGCAGTTTCTTGAAGGCACCGGAAAACAATACGGACTGGAGATTTACAAGGAGGTGGATATGCGTTACAATCAGGAGTTGGAGACCCAGATAGCGTGTGATTTCTTGAAGGACTTATATGCCAAGTTCGGTAGCTGGACATTATCGGCGGCAGCCTACAACTGCGGTGGCGGTAAAGTGTCGCGCTCCATTGAGGAACAACATGTGTCTTCCTATTACGACCTGTTGTTACCTGCTGAGACCGAGCGTTACATCTACCGCATTCTTGCATTCAAGCTGATCACACAGAACCCTGAAAAATACGGTTTCCATATCAGTGACGAAGGCTGGTACCAACCCTTGGAATACAAGACCATCACAGTCACTGAGACCATCGAGGACCTTGCCCAATTCGCCATTGACAAGGGCACCAACCTCAAGATGCTCAAATACTATAATCCATGGCTTAGGAGCAACAAGTTGACGATTTCCGAAGGAAACAGCTACCAGATTAAACTACCGAAATGAACGAATTCTCGGAAGATAAGACGTTAGAGATCTTAGGTGCTCGTGAGAACAACCTGAAAAACATCGACCTATCGATACCGCGCAATGCCTTGGTGGTCGTCACCGGCATTAGCGGCAGCGGCAAGTCGTCGTTGGCTTTCGACACCATTTATGCTGAGGGACAACGCCGTTACATGGAAAGTTTCTCAGCCTATGCGCGGCAGTTCATTGGCAACATGGAGCGTCCTGACGTTGACAAAATCACGGGATTAAGCCCTGTCATCTCTATCGAACAGAAGTCTGTCAACAAAAACCCACGATCCACTGTTGGTACCATCACCGAGATTTATGATTTCTTGAGATTGCTGTACGCCAGAATCGGCGAAGCCTACTCCTATAACACCGGAGAGCGCATGGTACGCTACTCTGAGGAGCAGATCACAGACCTTATCCTCAAGGACTACCAAGGAAGGCGCATCCACATCCTCGCCCCTTCCATCAGAGGTCGTAAAGGCCACTACCGTGAGCTGTTTGAGCACATACGTCAAGCGGGATTCACACGCGTGCGCGTTGATGGCGAGATGCGTGAGATCGAATTTGGCATGATGCTCGACCGCTACAAAACTCACGACATTGAGATTGTGATTGACCGTCTCGAAGTCAGTGACGACTGCAAGAGCCGCATCACTAAGTCTGTGCAAACGGCCTTCCGCTATGGCAAAGGTTTGTTGATGGTGATGGATCACGAGACTGAGCAAGTGCGCTATTTCAGCCGTTTGCTGATGTGTCCTACCACCGGTCTCTCCTACGAGGATCCTGAGCCCAACACCTTTTCGTTCAACTCACCATACGGTGCTTGTCCCAAATGCAACGGCATGGGCGAGATCACCGTGGTCGACAAGGAAAAGCTTATCCCCAATCCAGACCTGAGCATCAAGAAAGGCGGACTGGCACCGGCAGGTGAATACAAGTCGGGTAGCTGGATCTTCCACCAACTTGAAGCCATTGGCCTGAAATACGGCTTTACCTTGGACACTCCGATGAAGGAAATCTCCGACGAGGCCTTGGATGTTATCCTTTACGGCACCAACGAGACCTTTGAGGTGAAACGCGAATACATCGGCATCAATAGCATATACAAGATCAACTTCGAAGGCATCATCCGTTTCATTGAAAGCCAAAACAACGAAGATGCTCCAGCGAGCATCGCACGTTGGGCAGGATCGTTCATGAACCACGTCACCTGTCCCGTTTGCCATGGCACCCGACTCAAGAAAGAGGCCCAGTATTTCCTTATCGACGGCAAAAACATCGCCGAAGTGGCTGAGATGGACACCTATTCGCTTTGCCAGTGGATTGAGGCGCTTCCGTCGAAACTCAATGAGCGCCAAAACGAAATCGGAAAGGAGATTTTGCGTGAAATCGACAAGCGAGTGCATTTCCTGTTGGATATCGGCATCGACTACCTCAGTTTGAACCGTCCAGCGGCATCGCTTTCAGGCGGCGAGGCGCAACGCATCCGTCTGGCCACCCAAATTGGATCGCAACTCACCGGTGTGCTTTATATCTTAGATGAGCCCAGCATCGGCCTTCACCAGAGGGACAACCACCGATTGATCGAATCGTTGAAAGAGTTGCGTGACATTGGCAACTCCGTCATCGTGGTGGAGCACGACAAAGACACCATGCTCAATGCCGACTATTTGGTTGACATCGGTCCTGGTGCCGGTCGCCACGGCGGTGAGGTTGTTTTCGCTGGCACTCCCGAAGAAGCCATGCAAGGCCACTCCATCACCTGCGACTATCTCAACGGTAACCGTAAAATTGAAATCCCAAAAGAAAGACGCAAGCCTCTTGAGGGGCAGTACCTTATTATTAATGGAGCTACCGGTCACAATCTGAAGAACGTCACCCTTAAGCTTCCATTAGGTGTAATGACTTGTATTACAGGCGTTTCAGGATCAGGCAAATCGACTTTAGTCAACGAAACCCTTAACCCTATCCTGAGCAAGAAGTTTTACCGTTCGGTAAAGGAACCCCTACCCTACGCCAGCATAGAAGGCGTTGAGCTGATTGACAAGATCATCGAGATCGACCAGGCTCCCATTGGACGCACACCGCGCTCCAACCCTGCCACCTATACTAAGGTCTTTGACGACATCCGCAAGCTCTTTGGAGAGTTGCCCGAGGCCAAGATCCGCAATTACAAAGCGGGACGCTTCTCATTCAACGTGAAAGGCGGTCGCTGCGAGGCCTGTAAGGGCGCTGGCATGAAGCTCATCGAGATGAACTTCCTCCCTGATGTGTCAGTGGTTTGCGAAGAATGTCAAGGCAAACGCTACAACCGTGAGACCTTGGAAGTACGCTACAAAGGCAAGTCGATCAACGACGTGCTCAACATGACCATCAACGAGGCTGTAGCTTTCTTTGAGAATATCCCATCCATCATTCAGAAGATCAAAACTTTGCAAGATGTTGGATTGGGTTATCTAACCTTAGGTCAAGCATCAACCACCATCTCAGGAGGTGAAGCCCAACGCGTGAAACTTGCCACCGAACTTGCCAAACGCGACACTGGGAAGACGCTGTATGTGCTCGACGAACCCACTACTGGACTGCATTTCGAGGACATCAAGGTGTTGATGAATGTGCTGAACAAGTTGGTCGACAAGGGCAATACGGTGCTCATCATCGAGCACAACATGGATGTGATCAAACTGGCTGATTACATTATCGACATGGGTCCTGAGGGAGGTGACAGAGGCGGCGAAATCATTTGCCAAGGCACTCCCGAAGAGGTGGCCATGCACGAGGAGAGCTACACGGCTCGATACTTACGAGAAGAGCTATCTTAACCTGACCTTTTGTCCGGCTTTGAACTTCTTTCCTTTTTCAAGCTTGTTCAACTTGGCGAGCCGCTCAGGTTGCACAGCAAATTTTAAAGCCAAGTCGCGAACGCTCTCACTGCCATCGGTGACGTAATTTTTCACCCTTCTATTGTTGTTGCGAAGCTTTCCTAAATACACCACGTCACCGTGATGGAACACCATTTCGTCGGGTCGGTTGACCAGATTGTATTGGCAAAGCAATCTCTTCCTGATTCTCAATTCCTTCGAGAGGCTTTCAGGCGTTTCGCCCTCCTTGGCGTAGATGAATCTCACACCGTTGTTCTCATAGATGAAGCGCTTGTTGACCGTCATGTCAACCAATTCATACATCGACTTGTCGACAGGCGAATAAGCCAGTTCCAACTCGATGTCATCAGAAGCGTTTTCTTCTTCCAATTCTATCTGTTTCTCCGCCTCTTTCTCGTTGATTTTTCCCATGGCGAGTTGGTCATACAGATACAGTTTGTTCAACTCGATGCGATTGATCAACATGGAGGCATACGATGGATTGGTGGCGTAACCGGCTGCCTTCAAGCCGTTGGCCCAGGCTCTGTAATCCATAATGTCGAGCTTAAAAAGATCGGCATACCGGGAGCGACTGGTGAGGAACTCTGAATGATCGCGGAACGATTCCTCGGCGTTTTTATACACACGAAAGCACTCGTTCTTCTCATCGTCGTCCATGGTGTAGGTCTTGCCTTTCCATTCCTTATGGCACTTGATGCCGAAGTGGTTTTTCGCCTCACGAGCCAATGCACTATTGCCCGCCCCTGATTCGATGATGCCCTGAGCCAAGGTGATCGATGCCGGAATCTTATGATCCCTCATCTCCCTCATGGCGATGTCCTTATAGGTCTCAATATACTCTTCAACGGTAATCTTCTGCGCCATCAAAGATATCGGCAGCAGCAGCATAAAAAACAGTAGACGTCTCATTATTGTGATAGAATTTCAGGAGGTAAAATTACAAAACTTTTCGGTATTTCTACAATCGTATTCAATAAATCCGTATTTTTGTGAGTTTATTATATTATTATGGATACGACTGGCCTCTTCAATTATTTCAAAGAGCTCTCTGAGACGCAAAAAGATCAGTTTAACCAGTTGAAAGCCCTGTACTTGGACTGGAACAGCAAGATCAACGTCATCTCGAGGAAGGACATGGACCATTTTTATGAGCACCATGTGCTGCACTCTCTGGCCATCGCCAAATACTTCGACATCCTGCCTGGCATGCGGGTGATGGACCTCGGCACTGGCGGCGGATTCCCCGGTATCCCTTTGGCTATTATGTTTCCCGATGCTCAGTTTTATTTGATTGACGGCACTGGCAAGAAGATCAATGTGGTGAACGCCGTCAAGGATGCCATCGGGTTGAAGAACGTGGTGGCCGAGCACAAGCGCGCCGAGGAAGTCAAGGAAAAATTCGACATCGTCACCGGCCGTGCTGTGATGACCTTGCCCGAGATTGCCAACCTTGCAGGCAACAAGCTGAGAATCAGAGGCGACATAGAAGCTGGCGGCATCCTTTACCTCAAAGGTGGCGACCTCAAGGAAGAGTTCCAGGCCATCTCCAAATATTGGCATTACAAGAAGACTCCTGTATCCAAATACTTTAAGGAAGAGTATTTCGAAGAAAAATATGTTGTTCATTTATACTAATTAATCATCATGAAAAAACTAGCATTAACACTTTTCGCAGTTTTGGCCATGACTATGATGGCTGCTGCACAAGCCATGCCTACTCCCATGGATCCCAACGTGAGATACGGCAAGCTTGACAACGGAATGACTTATTACATCCGTCACAACGAGAAGCCAGCTCAACGTGCCGACTTCTACATTGCCCAGAAAGTTGGTTCCATCCTTGAGGAGGAATCACAACGCGGTCTTGCTCACTTCTTGGAGCACATGGCCTTCAATGGCACCACTAACCTCCCCGGCATGATGCTCCGCGAGTATCTCCAGAGCCGTGGTATCAAGTTTGGTGAGAACCTCAACGCCGGCACTGGCATCGACCAAACCGTTTACATGGTCACCAACGTGCCCACCAACATCCCTGGACTGGTTGACACCTGCCTGCTCATCCTCCACGACTGGTCGAGCTTCATCGCCCTCCAAGAAGAAGAGATTGACAACGAACGTGGCGTCATCCTCGAAGAGCTCCGTACCCGTGAAGACGCCAGCGAGCGTATCATGAAGGAGATTCTCCCCATCATGTACCCCAACAGCCCATACGCCAACCGTCTGCCCGGCGGTCTGCCAGAAGTGGTTGCCAACTTCGAATACCAAACCCTCCGCGACTACTACCACAAGTGGTATCGTCCTGACCTCCAAGGCCTGATCATCGTTGGTGACATCGACGTTGACGCCATCGAGGCTCGCATCAAGGAAATGTGCGCTGACATCAAAGCTCCAGTGAATCCCGCTCCGAGAACACAATTCATGATCGACGACAATGAGGAACCCATCGTGGCCATTGCCTCCGACCCTGAAGAAACCGCCTATCAAGTGCGTATGTACTACAAAACCGACGCCACTCCTGATTCATTGAAGAATGACGTTCAATATTGGATCGGACAATATGTTTTAGGTATCATCTCACAAATGGAGATCAATCGTTTGAGAGAGATCACCCAAAAGGCCAATCCTCCGTTTGTTTATGGATACAGCTACTATTCAAATTATTACATTGCTCCCAACAAGGAAGCTTGGTGCAGCGTAGCCATGGCTAAGGACGCCGCTGGTATCGACGAAGCCCTCACTGCTTTGGTCACCGAGAACAATCGTATGGCACGATATGGCTTCACCGCTTCGGAATACGAACGTGCCAAGGCCGACTTCATGAAGCGTATTGAAAACCAATACAACGAAAGAAACAACACCGAAAACGGAAGCTATGTCAATGAATGCTTGGAGCACTTCCTCACCAACGAGCCTATGATGGGTATCGAGACTGAGTACGCCCTGTATCAGCAGATTATCCCGAACCTCCCCATCGAAGCCATCAATGCATTTGCTGCACAGCTCATCCCTGAAAACAACCTCGTGATCACCGTGACCGCTCCTAAGAAAGACGGTGAAGTCCTTCCCACTAAGGAAGAGGTCCTGAAGATCTACAACACCGCCAATGCCGCTGAGGTAGAGCCTTACAAAGAAGAAGTGTTTGAAGGCCCAATGATCGCCGACATGCCTAAACCTGGCAAGATCAAGAAAGAAGAGCTGATGCCTGAGTTCGACGCCGTTGTCATGACCCTCAGCAACGGCATGAAGGTTGTCTATAAGAAGACCGACTTCAAGGAAGACGAAATCCGCTTCAGAGGTATTAGCGAAGGTGGTGTTTCCGCCCTCAAGCAAGAGGACTTCACCACTTTGTCAAACCTTGACGAAGTCATCAACCTCGGCGGCGTGGGCAACTTCAGTGCCACCGACCTGCCCAAGGTACTCGCTGGTAAGAAAGTGCGCGTCACACCTTACATCGAGAGCTACCAAGAAGGCATCAGCGGCAACTGCTCACCTAAGGACTTAGAGACGATGATGCAGCTCATCTATCTGTATTTCAACGCTCCACGTTCCGATGAAGAGGCCTTCCAGTCCTATGCACAACGCACCAAAGCCGCCCTTGAAAACCAAGAGCTCAACCCGATGATCACTTTCTCCGACTCACTCATCAGCGTGCTCTACAACAACCATCCGCTCCGCATGAGAACCAAGGCCTCTGACATCGACAAGATCGACTATGCCAAGGCCATGAAGCTCTACAGCGACCGTTTCGCCGATCCTAACAACTTCACCTTCTACTTCGTGGGTAACATCGATACCGAAACCTTCAAGCCTATGGTTGAGCAATACTTGGCTTCCCTGAAAGCCGACAAGCGTAAGGAAAGCTGGAAAGACATCAACCTCGGCATTCCTGAGACCAATAACATCTGCCACTTCAGCAAACAGATGCAGAACCCAAAAGCCAGCATCTATATGATTTTGAATGGCACCATGGAGTACAACTACCGCAACCAGCTCTATATGAAGGCTTTGAGCGATGTGATGGACATTTACTACACCCGTACCATCCGTGAAGAGGAAGGCGGCACCTACGGCGTCGGCGTCATGGGTCAGGTCTCTGACAAACCTAAAGATGCATTCCTGTTCCTCGTCGCTTTCGACACCAACAAGGAGATGTACGAAAAGCTCATGAGCAAGGTTTACGAAGGCCTCAACGACGTGGCTAAGAACGGTCCTGCACAAGAAGACCTCACCAAGGTTGTCGAGAACCTCTACAAGAAACGCGCTGAGCAGCTTGAAGAGAACAGTTTCTGGATCAATGCCATGGAAACCTTCAATGATGACAAGATCAACGTCATTGGTGAATACGACGCTATTGTCAAGAGCATTACACCTCAGACCATTGCCGACTTCGCCAAGGAAGTGCTGAAAGGCTACAAGAAGGAAATCGTTCAACTTCCCGAATAATCAAACAAATTAAATCAATATCACAATGACAGAAAAACTCACATTGAGAGACAATCCCACCATGAGGTGGATTGCCCTGCTGCTTTTGGCTCTGGCCATGTTCTGCAGCTACATTTTCATGGACATCTTGTCACCCATCAAAGACTTAATGCAGACTGAACGTGGATGGGACAGCCTCGCTTTCGGCACCATGCAGGGCGCTGAGACTTTCCTGAACGTCTTCGTGTTCTTCCTGATTTTCGCAGGCATCATCCTTGACAAGATGGGCGTGCGTTTCACCGCAGTGCTCTCAGGCGCCGTCATGCTCGTCGGTGGCATTATCAAGTACTACGCCATCAGCGAGTCGTTCTACGGCAGCAGTGCTGAGACTTGGTTCAACAACAACCTGAACTACATCCCTGTGTTCGAAGAATTAGGCGTTTCACCATTCTATCGTGGCATGCCTGCTTCCGCTAAGTTGGCTGCCCTCGGCTTCATGATCTTCGGTTGCGGCACTGAGATGGCCGGCATCACCGTGAGCCGTGGTATCGTTAAATGGTTCAAGGGTCGTGAGACCGCTTTGGCCATGGGTTCAGAGATGGCACTCGCTCGCTTGGGTGTGGCCACCTGCATGATCTTCTCACCTTACTTCGCTCGTCTCGGTGGCACTATCAACGTGAGCCGTTCCGTGGCTTTCGGCGTGGTGCTCCTCTGCATCGCCCTCATCATGTTCGTTGTCTATTTCTTCATGGATAAGAAACTCGACGCTCAGACTGGTGAAGCTGAAGAGAAAGACGATCCTTTCAAGGTATCCGATATCGGCAAGATCTTATCAAGCCTCGGTTTCTGGCTGGTCGCCCTCCTTTGCGTGCTTTACTACTCAGCCATCTTCCCATTCCAGAAGTATGCTGTGAACATGCTGCAGTGCAACCTTACCCTGAGCGCTCCTGAAGCAGGTTCGTTCTGGGCTGGCGACACTGTCACCATCGTACAATACATCATCATGCTCGTGGTTGCCATTTGCTCTTTTGCCAGCAACTTCTCGAAGAAGAAAGGTTTGAAGTTTGGTTTGATGGCAGTTGCCGTTGTCGCCCTCGTGGTTTACTGCTACATGGGTTACATGCGTGGCACCGCTGAGACCATCTTCGCTGTGTTCCCGCTGTTGGCCGTGGCCATCACGCCCATCCTCGGCAGCTACGTAGACCACAAGGGTAAGGCCGCCACGATGCTTATGCTCGGCTCCTTGCTGCTTGTCGTATGCCACCTCACCTTCGCCTTCGTCTTGCCTGGCGTTTCAGCCAACTCATCCGTTGGCGGTGTCATCGTAGCTTACGTCACCATCCTGGTGCTGGGTGCCTCGTTCTCGCTGGTGCCTGCTGCCCTGTGGCCGAGCGTGCCGAAATTGGTGGATGAAAAGATCATCGGTTCGGCCTACGCTCTTATCTTCTGGATCCAGAATATCGGCCTTGGCCTTTTCCCGACCCTCATCGGCAACGTGTTGCAAAAGACCAACCCCGAAGGCACTGCTGCCCACGAACTGAACTACACTTGGGCACTCGTCATGTTGGCCGCCCTCGGTATTGCAGCCCTCTTGATCTCGGTTTACCTCAAGGCCGTCGACAAGAAGAAGCACTTCGGTTTGGAAGAGCCGAACATTAAGTAAGAATGCGGAATTATGAATGCGGAATGGCAAAGTTTTGTGCCATTCCGCATTTTCATTTTCAATAATTTACTTATGTTTTGCAACATGAAATGGCATTGAACAAAAATATGTAACCATGAATAACAAAACAGCTTTTTTGATTGCCTTTGCCCTGTTCCTCTGCACAAGGGCATTCGCTCAGGAATGGTCCTTTATCTATGAATATGATCGCGCATCCGACCCTGTCGTCAGGAACACTTGCAAGGAAGCCTATGAAATGTCGGATGGCAGAGTTTTGGTGAGCGGCATCTCCATCATCAGAAACGACTGTGGCATCCTTCTCGGGAACAATACTGGATACCACCCGTCCATTGTCGCGTTGGACTCAGACGGGACGGTGTTGCATCAAGCCACCTATCTTCGGGACGGATACATTGGTGGCGATCCCTATGTCCTGGAGAACGACTCGGGCGAAACCTTCATCCTCTATCAATACAACCCCGACCACGACACCTGCTCCTCCAATTATTTCATGAACTTCAGCCCGCCTACCGACCATTCCACTCTCGTCTTGTCAAGGTTGAACGACGACCTCTCCATTGCCGAGAGCTTCGAATGGGACATCCCCATCGACACTTTCTTGCTTGACACGACTATTCATGTTATGCCCGGTCAGATATCCCTTTTTACTGCATTTGTCGACAGCGATGGGTATATCGTTGGAGGATATTCGAAAACAGTCAGCAATGATGTGGAGCCAAGGGGCATGGACAGCACTTTCTTCTTCAAGATGGATTTCGGAGGCAACATGGTGAAACTGGTGGGTTATGAAACCACGCATTCGGGGTACTGGGCCGATACCTATTACAGGTATTACCACATTGTCGAAGCCGACAGCCTGTATCTCTATTACGGTTGGTCGGGCGAGGTGGTCGACCAACAAGACCGTAACCTCGTCTATTTCGACAAGGACTTCAATGTGGTACGCACTGGTCGGTTCCGGCATTCTGAACAACTGCCAGGTCTACCTACATATTATCGTGACTTATTTTATGAAATGAATGTTATCCGTAGTGCAACGGGGACGACCTATATGTCTTGCTGCGCTGATGTACAAGACATCCAATTGAATAAAAACTATCATATATGCCTTTTGTATGAGTTTGACGACGGAGCCGCCTATTATTCTACCGTGCCTATCAAGCGTTATATTGAGCGGAAGACGAAACGTTGGGACAATGTGCCCCTACGTAAAGGCGTGGATGTGACCAGCGACAATTCCATCTATTTTGCCTATACCTTGAATGTGGGAGTGGCTGAAAACCTTGATTCTTGGATTATGATAGAGCATCTGACCCCAAGTTTCGACAACATCGAGACGGTCTATTACGACTTGCCAGGGGAGGAAATGTTCTGCAACGCCAGCGGTATTACGGCCACTGAAGACGGTGGAGCGTTGTTGACACTTAAGGGAAAAGACCTGAACCAAACCAATAGACGATTCGAGGCCGTAGTAAAATTTCCCCAAGAAGCCTTCGTCGGCATTGAAGAGGCGCACGACAACGGCCTGAAGGTGGCCGTGGCCTATCCCAACCCTGGCGGAAACACCCTTAACATCTGTACGGGACTGCCCAATGCCCGTGTGGAAGTGTATGATGCCCTGGGCGGGCCAATGCACAGGCAGGACATCACGGAGAATGAAACATCCATCAACGCCGAGACCTGGCCTTCAGGGGTATATGTCTGGAA
>JAEEGH010018272.1_pt1 | contig 14845 bp, 14 predicted proteins | sample 9134181 | NCBI WGS metagenome assembly JAEEGH01 (sample SAMN16246544, study PRJNA631951) | gut metagenome | biome: gut microbiome; feature: rumen; material: DP-attached | host: Bos | place: Iran: Karaj | collected 2018-10 | reverse complement strand
ATAAAAATGCACCGCTAGCTCAGTTGGTAGAGCACCTGACTCTTAATCAGGTTGTCCAGGGTTCGAGACCCTGGCGGTGCACGCCGAGTACTGTTTTCGTGGGTATATCCCATGGGGATGGTACTTTCTTTTTGCGCGTAAAGTGAACCATGCGAATAAAAATAAGAGGTGTCAGATGGGAGCGCTCTTTGCTCACATTCTGATACCTCTTTTTTTATTCATACGGCGAACGCCGCGACAACGAGGAATTCGCAAAGCGAATTTCGAGTCTGTCGGCATGGTTCACTTTCGCGCAACTAATTTCGAGTATTGCGTGGCTCACTTTAACGCGAGTCTGTCGGCATGGTTCACTTTACACGCCTCCTTAATCAATTCCCGTGCTAATGATTATACCCACTTTTCATGTCCCGGGGTCTGAATTGTCCGCCTCTGCCACAGATTTCAGTCAGGAATATCCCCTTCTGCTTGATTTTTTCATGTCCCGGAGCCAGAATACTGCACTTCTGCCACAGATCTCAGCTAGAAATACCCCCTTCTGCTTGTTTTTTTCATGTCCCGGAGGCTGAACACAGCGCTTCTGCCACAGATTTCAGTCAGGAGTATCCCCTTCTGCTTGTTTTTTTCATGTCCCGGAGGCTGAATACTGCGCCTCTGCCACAGATTTCAGCCAGGAGTATCCCCTTCTGCTTGTTTTTTTCATGTCCCAACGCTTGAATACTGCGCTTATGCCACAAATCCTTGCAGGAAACTTATTCTTCTTGAATATATAAAAGCACCTACACCACGTTGGTGCAGATGCTCTGATTACTTATCCTTTCGCCTTCTCTGGGTTCTCGATCATCTCTTTCATGGTTCTCCAGCCCAGCACAGCGCATTTAACTCTGGCAGGCATGTGAGCCACATCCTGAAGGGCTGCTGCCTCATCAAGGCTCTCTAAAGTTTCTTCGTCCGTTATTTCTCCCTTTATCATTCCCATAAAGGTTTCAGCAAGTTTGATTGCCTCGTCTGTCTTCTTGCCGATGATCTGGTCTACCATCATATCCACAGAAGCCTGTGAAATAGCGCATCCTGATCCCTCGTAGCCGCCGTCTTCAATGACGCCGTCCTTGATCTTGAGGCTCAGTGTAATGTCATCTCCGCAGCTGGGATTGACGCCTCTGAGTACCAGATCGGGGTTCTCAATGACCTTTTTGTGTACCGGATGAAGATTGTGTTCGTTAACTATCTCGCGATAAAGCTGTTTAAGCTCCATATCCCATGACCTCCCTTACCTTAGACAGTCTGTCAAGGAACTGCTTAACCTCGTCCTCGGTGTTGTAGAAATATACGCTTGCTCTTGCTGTAGAGCCTGCTCCGATAAACTGCATAAGGGGTTGAGCACAGTGGTGTCCTGCTCTGATGCATACCTTGTCGTCGTTAAGAACCGATGCCAGGTCATGAGGATGAACTCCGTCCATGGTAAAGGTTACGATTCCGCAGTGCTTCTTAGGGTCTTTTGAGCCATACACCTTGATATAAGGCATTTTAGCAAGGCCATCCATAAGGAGAGTTGTAAGCTTAACTTCCTGGGCTTCAATGGTCTCAAATCCGACATTTTGAATATACTTAATAGCTGCCTCAAGTCCCACAGCATCTCCGGCATTAACGGTTCCTGCCTCGAACTTGTGAGGAAGCTCTGCGTAGGTTGCATCTTCCCTTGTTACATATTCTATCATTTCACCGCCGCGCAGGAAAGGCTGCATGTTATCAAGAAGCTCTCTCTTTCCATAGAGTGCTCCGATTCCCATGGGCGCCAGCATCTTGTGTCCTGAAAGGGCAAAGAAATCGCAGCCAAGGTCCTTGACATCAACTGCCATGTGAGGCGCTGACTGGGCTCCGTCAACAACTACAACGGCTCCCTTGGAGTGGGCATACTCAGCAATCTCTTTTACCGGATTGGTAACGCCAAATACATTGGATACATGTCCTATTGCCACGATCTTGGTCTTGTCTGTGATCTTGGAAGTGTATTCCTCTCTGGTGATAACACCCTCTTCTGTTGGCTCCATATAAACAAGCTTTGCGCCGTTTTTCTTGGCAACCATCTGCCATGGAAGCATGTTGCTGTGGTGCTCCATAACGGTGATCACGATCTCATCTCCCTCGTGAACATTCTCAAGTCCGTAGCTGTATGCTACAAGGTTTAAAGACTCTGTGGTGTTCCTTGTAAAGATGATCTCCTCAGAATGATCTGCGCCAATGAAGTCTGCAACAGTCTTTCTGGCACTCTCGTAAGCATCTGTTGCTGCCATGCTCCAGTCGTAGAGTCCTCTTAAAGGATTGGCGTTGGCTGTGTTATAAAAGTTTGTTACAGCCTCAAGTACCTGCCTTGGGCGCTGTGAAGTTGCAGCATTGTCAAAGTATATGTACTCGCCGGACTTTAAAATCTCAAAGTCCTTGCGAAAATCGCTAGGTGCGCTCATGATTATCCCCTTAAACTATGTTCTGAATGTAATAAAGTGTTCTCTGCTTGATCTCCGGATCCGGAATCAGGCCTGCAACGCTGTCCAGTCTTGCTTTGATCATGATCTTCTTGGCCTCGACCTCATCAATACCACGGGTCTGCATGTAGAACAGAAGATCCTCACCAAGCTCACCTATGGTTGCTCCGTGTCTTCCCTCAACATCTTCTTCCTGGCAAAGGATCACGGGCATTGTCTTATTTACAACGTCCTCACTAAGAAGGAGTGCGTCTTCCTGTTCATCGCCAACTGACCCTGAACTTCCCTTCTTGAAATCAATGGTTCCTCTGAAGGTCTTGGAAGCATTGTCCATAAGGACTCCCTTAAACTGCATTCCTGCTTCTGTCTTTTTGCCTCTGTGATCAGCGACGTAGTTGATATCAAGATTGTGATCACCTCTTACAAGGTAGCCCATATTGCTGGTAAATACTGTGTTCTTCTCTGCAAGGTTGACGTAAGCTCCTGTCAGGGTCTTGCATCCGCCAAGCTCCAAAGTCACAAGATCGATCTTGCCATCAGAAAGACATGCTCCGCCGATATCATCGAAGTGAACAAAGCCTTCGCCAAGGAGCTGGGTCTTAACCAGGTTTATCTTGGCGCCATCCTCTGCAAAGAGTCTTGTGCTGACTCCTACAAAGCCTGATGCGTCATTATCTGATGTGTATGCAATGACAACAGTTACTTCTGAATTCTTCTTAGCATGAATTATCTGGCCTGAAAGAGAAGCATCTCCATTCTTCATGTCATAGCTTATGACGATGGGCTTATCTGCCTTAACACCCTCTTCTACAGTGTAGATATCAACTGTAGCACCAAGGCTTGTCATAAGGCCGTCAACATCTGCGCCCATTCCTGTTCTTAAGGCCTGGTCCTTATCTCTTGCGGAAGTATCTCCGTTTGGCTCAACATGTCCGTCTATAGGAGCCAGGATCCTGTCATTGTTTTTCCTGAATATCTCTCCCGCTTCTGCAAATGGAACTGCCTTTTCTACAGTTACGCCTGCCGGCAGCTCTTTTGCCAAAGGAGCGTTCCCACCTGTAATATTAAAATCACTTATCTGAAGGGTGCTGTCGTTTACATGCAGGAAATTGTATGTAAGAACGGGCAGCACATTGACCTTCATGTTCAAATCATTACTCATCTGCTCTCCCCTTATCAGCCGTTTCCGCTCATCTCGAGCTTGATCAGGTTATTCATCTCTACCGCATACTCAAGAGGCAGCTCTTTTGATACGGGATTTGCAAAGCCGCTTACGATCATGGCCTTGGCATCCTCTTCGCTTATACCTCTGCTCATCAGGTAGAAGATCGCTTCATCACTGATTCTTCCGATCTTAGCCTCGTGTCCTACATCTGCATCGTTGGTACGGATGTCCATTCCGGGGATTGTATCTGCCCTGGAAATTGAATCCAGCATAAGAGAGTCACAGGAAACAGATGCCTTGGCTTTCTTGGCTGACTTCTGGATAATGACACTACTTCTGTAGGTTCCGATTCCGCCGTCCTTGGAGATGGACTTGGTATTTATAACTGAGCTTGTGTGCTGGCCCTGATGTACTACCTTGGCTCCGGTATCAAGGTTCTGTCCCTTGCCGGCGAAGGTGATTCCGGTAAACTCCATCTTGGAATTATCACCCTTAAGGATTGTCATAGGATACAGGTAAGATGTGTGGGAGCCAAAAGAGCCTGAAACCCACTCCATGATACCGTTCTCCTCAACAATAGCTCTCTTGGTGTTGAGGTTGTACATATTCTTGGACCAGTTCTCAATGGTCGAATATCTGAGTCTTGCGTTCTTGGCAACATAGAGCTCAACGCATCCGGCATGGAGGTTGGCAACGTTGTACTTAGGAGCTGAGCATCCTTCTATGAAGTGAAGGTCTGCACCCTCATCAACGATGATAAGTGTATGCTCGAACTGTCCGGCTCCTGCAGCATTAAGTCTGAAATATGACTGCAGAGGAATATCAACCTTAACTCCCTTGGGAACGTAAACGAAGGATCCGCCTGACCATACAGCGCCGTGAAGTGCTGCAAACTTGTGGTCTGTGGGAGGTACGAGCTTCATGAAGTGAGACTTTATCATGTCTGCATACTCACCTCGGAGTGCACTCTCAAGGTCAGTGTAGATAACGCCCTGGGCTGCAACCTCGTCCTTTACATTGTGATATACAAGCTCTGAGTCGTACTGAGCTCCTACACCTGCAAGGGATTCTCTCTCAGCCTGAGGGATACCGAGTCTCTCGAAAGTGTTCTTGATATCCTCGGGAACGTCTTCCCACTTGCCCTTCATATCGGATTTATGTCTTACATAGGAAGAAATCTTGTCCATGTCGAGGCCTTCAATGCTTGGGCCCCAGTCAGGTACCTTAATATCGTTGTAGAGCTTAAGACACTCTAATCTGAAATCGCGCATCCATTCAGGGTCGTTCTTTTCCTCTGAAACCTTAAGAACAGTCTCCTCGGTGAGACCCTCGGCCATACGGTAGAAGTCTTTTTCGCTCTCTACGTCTTTAAAATCGTATAGGCTGCGGTCAATATCGGCCACAACCTGCTTGTTGTTAGTATCAGCCATTTTAATCCTCTTTCACAAATCTCTCGAATCCGTTTGCATTGATCTCATCTACAAGACTTCCGTCGCCTGTGTGAACAATGTTTCCCTTAACGAGAACGTGTGTGTAATCTACGTGAAGTGACTCCAAGATCTTGGTGCTGTGGGTGATGATAAGAAGAGCTCCGTCCTTTTTCTTCTGGTACTCCTCGATACCCTTTGAAACTGTACGAACAGCATCAACGTCAAGACCTGAATCTGTCTCGTCCAGAATGGCGAACTTAGGCTTTAACATAAGAAGCTGAAGGATCTCAGCCTTCTTTTTCTCACCGCCGGAAAATCCTACGTTTAAGTCTCTGTCTGCATAGGACTCGTCCATTGAAAGAATGTCCATAGCAGCCTTAAGTGACTTCTTAAACGCAAGAAGCTTAACAGGCTCACCTGTCTGGTTGTGATATGCATTTCTGATAAAGCTTCCAAGAGAAATACCGGGAACCTCGTATGGGTTCTGGAATGATAAGAACATTCCTGCCTTGGCTCTCTTATCAGCTGAAATATCTGTGATATCCTGGCCCTCAAAGAGGATGTTTCCCTGTGTTACACAGTAATGAGGATTACCCATGAGAGTAAAGCCGAGTGTTGACTTACCTGCTCCGTTTGGTCCCATAAGTACGTGTGTCTCGCCGGGCTTAATATCAAGATTAATATTATGAAGGATCGGCAATTCGTTGTCGATTGATACTGAGAGGTCTTTTACCTGCAATAATGAATTCTCAGACATAGTTAAAATCTTCCTTTCGTAATTCCTACTAACTTGGTAGGAAAAATAATAACACCTCTATTATATGCTTGTCAAACTAAATAGGAAGTAATTAATAATAAAAGCGCTTGACATACCATGCAAAGTTAGTTATTATAATTTCTTGTCAGCACCATGCGGGTGTAGTTCAATGGTAGAACACCAGCCTTCCAAGCTGGATACGTGGGTTCGATTCCCATCACCCGCTTTTTGACAGACCAGCTAAGAGCTGGTATTTTTTTGCGAATATTCTAAATGCAAATGATTTGCATTTGCATTTACCGGTTCAGAAAGGAGTCTGTAATGGACGTAATTATCGATATAGTACTTGATGCAGTGATCGACTCAGTTAAGATCCTGCCTTTCCTTTATTTAACATATCTTGCAATGGAATACTTAGAGCACAGAACAGCTGAGTTCACGGAAAATGTTGTTCAGAAGACCGAGCACTTCGGACCACTCCTTGGCGGCGTTATCGGTATCTTCCCTCAGTGCGGATTCTCGGCAGCAGCTTCAAACCTCTACGCCGGACGTGTCATCACCCTGGGAACTCTGATTGCGATCTATCTCTCAACTTCAGATGAGATGATCCCTCTTCTTATCTCTGAGCACTTCCCTGTGGGCACAATGGTCAAGATCCTGGCCCTCAAGGCAGTTATCGGTATCATCGCCGGCTTTATCATTGACTTCGCTGTTCATGCTTATCACAAGGCACGCGGAAAAAGAGCTGAGGATCCGGTAAGGATTAACGAACTCTGCGAAAAAGAGCATTGCCACTGCGATGACGAAGAGGATGCAACTTTAAAGGGCATGGCTAAGTCAGCCTTTGTGCACACCCTTCACATCTTCCTGTTCGTGCTTGTACTCACTCTTTTACTTAATATAATTATCACCCTGATCGGCGAGGATCACCTGTCCATGCTCCTTAAGACAAACCCTGTTGTAAGCCACATTCTGGCAGGACTCATCGGACTTATCCCCAACTGTGCACCTTCAGTTATCATCACTACACTCTACCTTGATCAGATGATAACCCTGGGAACCATGATGTCAGGACTTCTTGTTGGCGCCGGAATAGGCCTTATGGTGCTCTTTAGAGTAAATCCGGAGAAGAAGGTAAACTTCAACGTAGCTATCCTGCTGTTTTTGATCGGAACACTCTCAGGACTTCTTATTGACGTTCTTGGGATCACCCTCTGATATCAATTGGGGTAAAAGACATGACTTGTAAAATTCACTCACATTCATTTGATGAAACAATAGAGAAGAACTGGCCCGAGGGCATAAAAAAGACCAAGCAGAGAATGGACATCTACAAGGTTCTCTACCTGGCAGATGAGCCCCTCTCAGCAGCGCAGATTTACAGCGCTCTGAACGAGAAGGCGTCAAAAGAGATGTATGCTTTTTCCACAGTTTACAGAAATCTCCTTGCCTTTGAGAAGGCCGGAATGATTGAGAAATCCGTCCTCACAACTGAGGACAATGCAGTTTACGAACTCAAGAAGCAGACCCACAGACACTACGCAGTATGCCTTGGCTGCCACGAGAAATTCACTATCTCGACCTGTCCGCTTCACGAGATTTCAAAAGACCTTGAGACCACCCTTCCGGGATTCGAAGTAACAGGACACCATCTTGAAATATACGGATATTGCAACAAATGCAAAAAGACCCTGACGCATTGAGCGTCAAGGTCTTTTTTTGAGTCATTGGGGACGTTTCAGATTGACTCAAAATGAGTCAATCTGAAACGTCCCCGGTGACTCATTCTGATGTTGATTCTGTGGCAGCGTCGGTGCTTTCGCCCTCAGCGCTTTCACCCTCTGCGCCTTCGGCTTCAGCTCCAGCCTCGGTAGTCTCGGTAGGCTCAGGCTCGGGCTGCGGGAAGTAGCCCCCAAGAGTTGCCTCCCCGGTTGCCATAGCGGAATCATAGGAAAGTACGACGGATGCTCCCTTTAAGTCTTCTCCCTTTAAGCTCTCGCAGCTCAAGGTATACTCTGTGTCAACATCATCAGTGATCACAAACTCCCACTGACTGCTATCTGAATAGATATCAAGCGAAACTCCCATCAGAGTATATCCGTTTTGGAGCACTACTCCGTCTCCGATGAAATTATCACTATATGTATTCGCGGAAATATCATGAAGAACAACCTTCGAAAGATTCATTCCCGTCTTATTTATAAAGTAAACGTCAAGGCCCTTATGCTTTGCCTTCTCTTCCTTTATCTGAGTCTCACTTGTAAGGACGCCCGAAAGCTCTTTTCCAATATTCTGATAACTCTCTGTGAGCTCCGCAATAGACGGAAGGATCTCATCGATTTTCTTGTCATTCATCTTGGTGAAATCCAGCTGCTCGATCTCGGCTTCCTTATCAGAGAGCGAATCAAGGATGCTTCGCTGCGACGTATCTGACACGTCAAGGTAGGTATCCTCTGCTGTCTGCTTAGCCTGAGCAAGTAGGTTTCTTGCTTCCTCTGCCTCGGCAAGCTTTTCATCGGATGGTCCGCAGGCCACCAGTAAAACAGCCATAAGTGCTGCAATTAAGGGAATAAATTTCCTCTTGTTATTCTTCATGTTCTCTCCCAATCAAATTTAAATATTTCGAAATCAATTATACGGATTTGCCCTGTAATAGTCCAGAAGTAGCGCCACCACGTGGGTATAGCTTACCTTTCCCGCGGAGACTCCGTTTACCTTAAGGTTCGTGTCGATAAAAGTATCTGCTGCCTTCTTAACGGTCTCAGTTTTCAGGATTGACCTCTTTTCAACCAGCTCCCAGGCTTCCTTTGTAAGGAACTGGTCATCGTAGCGCACGGTGTCTGAGATCTTCACATGCGAATTATACTCATCCTTATCAACCGCCTTGTAGAAATCGTTGTTTACATAATTAAGAACTCCCAAATATCCGCTGTAAACAAACACCGGATCATCAGACTTAATGCAGGACAAAAATCCCAGGAAGTTCGCCTCATCCTCATAAATGTACCCGTGAGTATGCGCCAGTTCATGGCACATGGTAAAAGGCTTGTTCATGATGTACATCATATCGTTGTAGTTGGCTTCCATTGAGAACGGGAAGTAATACCCCATCATATACTGCTGGCTCATAAATCCTGAGAAAGTCAACGCCTTTGGCCTAACATAGTACCCGTCAAGCCTCTTGTACTCTCCGGCAATCCCAGCCATGGCTATCCTTGCAGTCTCATTCATGTCGCCGTCGTACACAACATTTCCGTCAGCATCCCTTGGCATGAGCTCCGCCATCTCATTACACTTATTCACTATATAATCCCTGAGTGTCGCAAGATCCTCGAGATAATATTGAGTCTGCCGGCTCTCACCATCCAAACCCGCCACCGTAAGAGGCGTGCAGTGATAGAGCACGAAGCAGTTTAAAGACATTACGGCCACCACCACAGAAAGCACCAGCGCCAACACACGTCTGTATCCCTTTGCGAAATCTCTTTTAATGAAAAAAGATATCACTAATAGAATCAGCAGAATGGGAAGCAGCACCAATAACCTCTCCCCCACAGACACGCGAAAAAGACTGGTAAATCTCCCGTATATACTTGTGATCTTCGGGAAGATATTATCAGTGTAATAATCAGAAAAAGACCTGCTCATCCACGCAGCGACATTGAAGATCGCACTGCCTATGAGCAGGACACAAATTAAAAGTCTTCTTAAACTGAATTTATTCATGTCAATTTATTATAACATGGCCTCGAGCGCATTGTTCATAGCGCTGCTTACCTTTTCTGTCATATCATCGGAAATCTGGACATGAAGCATATCGATAACTCTGTTATCTATTGAATATCCAAGGCGATTTGCATGGAACTTAAGATCGTCAGAATGAGTAACCTCATAGCTGTGGCGCATATTTTCGCTCAGCATTTTAGTAGCTATCATGGAATCATACGCTTCAGCAAACTGCTCTCCGAATTTCTTCTTGGTCTCGTCATCAAGCGCACCTATTGCGGAAACTGCGCTGTTTGCTGAATTCTGATTAAGGTATGTATTTGTTATGCTATCGGCTGCTGCCAAGAAACCAAAATCCATCATAATAATAGGAATCCTTTCCTCTACCAAATCTGCATTTATAATATCGGCAGGCAGAAAAGAATCTTAACCCCTATTTTCAAAATAAATTTAGTTTCTCGCAAGCCCTCCAAATACCGTCATCTTCGAGGTTTTCCGTCACAATAGTTCCCAGATTTTTGACTTCCTCGGGAGCTCTTCCCATGACTACTGAAGTTCCTGCTACCTCGAGCATTTCTTTGTCATTTATGGAGTCGCCAAATGCCACGGTTTCAGACACATCGCATCCTAAAAGCTCGCATACTTCCTTGATTCCCGTGCCCTTGTTAAATCCCTTTGGCACCATCTCTACGATTGTGTCCGTATGGAGCATGAAATCATAGATATCCGAAAGCTCTTCAAAGCACTCATCCCTTGTCGGACTGTCGCAGATACAGGAGAGCTTGTTCATCTCCCACTCTCCCCACTTATCGGTGATGCCAAGAAGTCTCTCTCCCATCTCCCTTATGACCTTCTGGCCAAACATGTCGTCTGCAAAGTCAGGCTTGTCCATATACAGGTAAGTTGGGCCCTCGAGAATAGGCTTAAATCCGTGCTTTCTTACGGACTCCATGGTCCTGATCCCTTCATCTCTGGTCATGAGCTTATTAAAAAGAATCTTATCCTCATACTCGATCATGCAGCCACAGGCAGAAACTATACCGTCAAACCCGATTCCCAAAAGCTCCTTATTATAGACAAAAGCCCTTGCTCTTCCTGTATTGATAAAGCACTTGTGCCCGTTCTCCTGGGCAAGCTTAATTGCCTTTTTTGTACTCTCCGGGATATAGTTCTTGTAATCCCACAAAGTTCCGTCAACATCAAAAAATAAAATCATTGCTTCCACTTCCCATTTTTTTAATATAATACCATTTTTCCCCGCATATGCTATACTAATTCCGATGAAACGAGATTATTTTGAACAAATACGAAACGGCAGTGAAATTACTCTGAGGGACCAGCTCTATATCATTGCGATGCTGAGTATCCCTGCCATACTTTCCCAGATTTCAACCGTAATAATGGAATATGTAGACCAGTCAATGGTAGGGCGTCTTGGCCCCACATCATCGGCAGCCATAGGACTTGTATCCTCAACAACATGGCTCATCGGTGGTCTTTGCAGATCAGTGACCATGGGCTTTACCGTCCAGGTGGCTCACAATATCGGCGCCAAGAAGTTCCCCCAGGCAAGGGCTATCAACAAGCACGGCATTATATCCGTCCTTATCTTCAGCTCTTTGATCGGTCTTATTTGCTTTGCCATAAGCGGGCATCTCCCCTATTGGCTGGGCGGATCAGAGGACATCGTAAGAGAAGCGACCATCTATTTTGCAATCTTTGCCCTCGCGCTCCCCATCACGAACCTAAACGGCGTAGCCTCAGGAATGCTCCAGTGCAGCGGAAATATCAGAACTCCCAGCATCTTAAATGTTGTGGGGTGTTTTCTCAATGTCTTTTTCAACTTCCTGCTGATCTTCCCCTCAAGATACATTTCACTCTTTGGGGCAAGGGTCTTTTTCCCGGGCTTTAACCTTGGCGTTGCAGGAGCTGCGCTCGGTACAGCCATTTCCCAGGGCGTTGTTGCACTTACGCTCCTGTTCTTCCTTCTTATCAAGTCGCCTATCCTTCACCTCAGAGAAGAGGCAAGGATTCCTTTTACGGTAAAAGAGCTGAAGGCAGCCCTCCACATCGCGATCCCCTTTGCCATCGAGCAGGGAATCATGGGCTGGGGATATGTCTTTTGCACAAGGATCGTTTCGCCCCTGGGTGTTACAGCCCTTGCAGCCAACTCCTTCTCGGTATCGGCTGAGAGTCTTTGCTATATGCCGGGCTACGGAATCGCCAGCGCAGCTACAGCTCTCATAGGGCAGAGCCTTGGAGCCGGCAGGAACAAGCTGGCAGAGCGCCTTGGTTGGCTTGCAACCATTCTTGGAATGCTGGTCATGACCTGCACCGGAATTCTTATGTACATTTTTGCTCCTTCAATACTGGGCTTCCTCACACCTGATCCCGAGATTCAGGCTCTTGGTGCACAGGTCCTTAGGATAGAAGCCTTCGCAGAACCGCTCTTTGCAGCATCGATTGTAGCAACTGGTGTGTTCAGAGGAGCAGGCGATACACTTGGTCCATCCATAATAAACTTCATCAGTATGTGGGCTGTTCGCCTTACAATGGCGTTTTTCCTCGCACCAATCTTAGGACTTCCCGGCGTATGGATCGCCATGTGCTCGGACCTTTGCGTTCGCGGAACACTCTTCCTCATACGTCTTTGGAGAAAGCCTATCAGTAAAGCTCATTCCATCGCAGGCGCTGCGGGTTAACTTGTGATAAAATTAATGTAATTGGAGGAACATGCTATGAAACTACTTCTGGCCGATGACGAAAAAGAACTGGTAAGCGCCCTTGTAGCTATCCTTAAACACAGCAATTACACCGTAGATGCAGTCTATAACGGAACCGATGCCCTGGACTATGCCCTCGCAGGAGACTATGACGGCATAATCCTCGATATCATGATGCCCGGAATGGACGGCATGGAAGTCCTTAAGAAAATAAGAGAAAAAGGTCTTTCGACCCCTGTCTTATTCCTGACTGCCAAGACTGAAGTTGATGACCGCATTAAGGGGCTTGACCTTGGCGCCGACGACTACCTTCCAAAGCCCTTTGATATGGGCGAGCTCCTTGCAAGAGTAAGAGCAATGCTCAGAAGAAAAGAGGACTTCGCGCCCGCTAACCTCACCTGCGGAAACCTTACTCTCGACAGAGCAGGGTATGATCTCTGCACAGAGGGGCATGATAAGATCCATCTCTCAGGAAGAGAATTCCAGATGATGGAGATGCTGATGACTTCTCCCGGAAGGATCATCTCCGTTGACAACTTCATGGACAGGATCTGGTCCGACGGCGAAGCAGACGTAAACGTAGTCTGGGTATATATTTCAAACCTTCGAAAGAAACTCACATCCCTTGAAGCCACGTGCGAGATCAAGGCATCAAGAGGTGTCGGCTATTCCATAAACGAGATTTCCTAAGCCTTAAGTCGAGGAACAATTATGGTAAATAAACTTCGGAAGAAATTCGTGATAACAGCCATGTTATCTCTTTTGGTGATCCTGGTGATCATGATCGCCGTCATTAATATTGCCAATATTTCCCAAAGCGTTCGGGATGCAGATAATCTGTTGCAGATCCTGACAACCAACAACGGCTTTTTCCCGGGCATGCTCAAGGATAATAACAATCAGCAGCCGCCAAGGCCGGATCGCCCCCTTGGCTTTGAGCACTTAAACAACATGCGTTCCATGGAGATGCCCTACCAGACCAGATATTTCTGGGTGCGCTACGACTCCTCCGGGAACATCCTTGAAGTTGACGTAAACCATATCGCCTCAGTCACTGAGGATGCGGCAAAAGAGGCTGCCACTGAGGTTATCTCCCGTGGTAAGGATAAGGGGTTCTATCGCTCCTTCAGATACAGGCTGGGAAACAACGCCGATGGCACACAGATACTGGTCTTCAGCGACCTGAGCACCTCGCTTGTAAATGTGTATAAGCTTCTTTTACAGTCCCTGCTCATCGGTCTTTTCACTCTTATTGCAATGTTCATTTTGGTTTTCCTCTTTTCCGGAAGGGCTGTTGCCCCGGCTGTGGAATCCATGGAGAAGCAAAAGAGATTCATCACGGATGCAGGTCATGAGCTAAAGACGCCACTTGCCATCATCTCAGCAAACATCGATGTCCTTGAGCTTGAAGCCGGAAAGAGCGAGTGGACTTCCAGCATCAGAAACCAGGTAAAGCGAATGAACTCCCTGGTCAAGAACCTTCTTACACTCTCCCGGATGGACGAGGAGAGAATGCACGTTGTCTACAACGACTTCGATATGAGTGCCACCGTAAAAGAGACTGCCGCTTCCTTTGGAGCAGTGGCTGAATCTTCTTCAAAGAAATATGTCACGGACATAGAAGACGGCATACACATAACCGGCGACAAGAACGCCATCAACCAGCTGACTTCGCTCCTTCTTGACAACGCCATGAAATACTCCGATGAAAAGGGCAGCATCAATGTTCATCTGTCAAAAGAAAAGAACATCACTCTAGAGGTATCAAATACCACAGACTATATGCCTTCAGGAAATCTGGACAGATTATTTGACCGCTTCTACAGAGCAGATTCCTCAAGAAGCCGTGAAAAAGGCGGCTACGGAATAGGCCTCTCGGTGGCAAGGGCCATCGCCCAGTCCCACGGAGGCGACATACAGGCACTTAAGGACGGAGACAGGATAATCAGATTTGTAGTGACTCTTCCTACCCAGCTCCCTAAGAATTTACAGAAAATCTCAGCAAAATAAGCAAGCTAAAGGCCGTTAGACAACTTATTCGGATCTAACGGCCTTTTATATTCAAATTATTAGATAATATCTTTTTATCAGAGTTCCTCAGCCTTGATTGCTACAGGTCTTGAGCAGCTGATCTCGAGATTTCCGTTCCTTTGTCTCATCTCATCGATCATTCCCTTTGTGGATGCTCTGTTTCTCATAACGATGCTGTAGTTAAGCTTGTAAAGGCTTCCCATTCCTGATGTCTTTACTTCGCAGAGCTCAGCCTTTGTTGTGTATCTTGCAAAAATGTCATCAAAGATTCCTTCAAAATCAAGTCCTTCAGGTACAGTGATCTTAAGTGTCTTTTCCTCAGCTGCTCCGCTACCAAAGCCGCTTCCCATGAGGATAAGATTTGCTACTGTAATGATGACCGCAAAGATTGCTGCGATACCGATGTAGCCCATTCCTGTTGCAAGGCCTACTGCCATAGCAAGGAAGATGCTTGTGATCTCTTTTCCTGTTCCGGGTGCTGATCTGAATCTTACCAGTGAGAAGGCTCCGGCTACAGCTACACCTGCTCCGAT
>JAEEGH010018270.1_pt1 | contig 14845 bp, 5 predicted proteins | sample 9134181 | NCBI WGS metagenome assembly JAEEGH01 (sample SAMN16246544, study PRJNA631951) | gut metagenome | biome: gut microbiome; feature: rumen; material: DP-attached | host: Bos | place: Iran: Karaj | collected 2018-10 | reverse complement strand
TCAAGAAGCGCATCGACGCCCTCAACGAAGTGAACCCGATGATGGGTCTGCGTGGCGTCCGTCTCGGCATCGTCTATCCCGAGATCACCGAGACCCAGTTCCGTGCCCTGTTCCAGGCCACCGCTGAACTGATGACCGAGGGCTTCGACCCGCATCTGGAAATCATGGTCCCGCTGACCATCAACGTCAAGGAGCTTGAGCACCAGAAGGCCATCGCCAACCGCGTGAAGGCTGAAGTGGAAGCCAAGTTTGGTGTCAAGATCAACTACATGTACGGCACCATGATTGAGATTCCTCGCGCTACCTTAGTGGCCGACCAGATCGCCAGCGTAGCCGAGTTCTTCAGCTTCGGCACCAACGACCTCACCCAGATGACCTTCGGCTTCAGCCGCGACGATGTCAACGCCATCGTGAAGGACTACATCGAAGAGAAGATCATCCCCGCCGACCCGTTCAACACCCTCGACCAAGAAGGCGTTGGCCAACTCGTCAAGTTGGGTGTGCAGCGTGGCCGTAGCCAGCGCGCCAACCTGAAGTGTGGTGTCTGCGGTGAACACGGTGGTGACCCCGCTTCGGTGCACTTCTTCTACAAGGCCGGTTTGAACTACGTGAGCTGCTCGCCGTTCCGCGTGCCCGTCGCACGTCTGGCTGCTGCTCAAGCCGCTATTGAGGAAGAGAGAGCGAAGTAAATGTAGAATGCAGAATTAAGAATGCTGAATTAGAGCCTTCGGAAACGGAGGCTCTTTTTTATTGGTTATGTTGCAAAATGACACATATTTCATTATTTTTGCGGCATAAACTGGAATACAATCATGCACAACGAGAAACTACAATCTGCCGCCGCTGCAAAATTCGCCGAGCGATGGAAAGGCAAGGGCTATGAGAGAGGCGAATCGCAACTGTTTTGGACCGAACTGCTGACCGAAGTCTACGGCCTTGAAAACCCAAGCGAGTTCATCCGATACGAAGAGCGGGTGGAAAGTATGGTTGATTCCACCAACTTCATCGACGGTCACATCCCCTCGACCAGAGTCCTGATTGAGCAGAAATCCTTGGGCAAGGATTTGCGTGCGCCTGTCCCTCAAAGTGAAGGCGGCAAGCTGACTCCTTACCAGCAGGCAAAGAAATACATAGTAAACATGCCTTTATCCCAACATCCTCGCTGGGTTGTCACTTGCAACTTTGCCGAGTTTTTGGTTTACGACATGGAGTTCCCAAACGGTGAGCCTGAAAGCATCTTGCTGAAAGATTTAGGGAAAGAGTATTACCGCTTGCAGTTTCTCGTCGATGCCAAAAGCGAGCACATCACCAAGGAGATGCGCGTCTCAATGCAGGCTGGCGAAATCGTTGGCAGAATTTATGACACACTGCTGAAACAATATGGTGACAACACCGATGAGACCTTACGTTGGCTCAATATCCTTTGTGTTCGCATTGTGTTTTGCCTTTATGCCGAGGACGCGCATATCTTCCGTCACGACCAATTCCATGATTTCCTCGCGGGATACAACGCCAATGATTTGCGCCAAGCCTTGCGAGACCTTTTCGTAGTGCTCAACACGCCCTTGGAAAAGCGTAGCCGCTATCTGAAAGATGACTTAAAGGCATTCCCATACACCAATGGAGGACTATTTGAGGAAGAAATCGAGATACCTCAGTTCACTGAGGAAGTGAAACAGGCCCTTCTACAAAACGCATCATTGGATTTCGATTGGAGCGACATCTCCCCCACCATTTTCGGTGCCGTATTTGAAAGCACCTTGAATCCCGAAACGCGACGCAGTGGAGGAATGCATTATACCTCTATCGAGAACATCCACAAAGTCATAGACCCTTTGTTCCTCAACGACTTGCGTCAAGAACTCGATGAGATTCTAGCGGAAAAAGTGGAAAAGCAACGCCAACGCAAGCTTGATGAATACCAAGACAAACTTGCATCACTCACCTTCCTTGACCCTGCCTGCGGAAGTGGTAATTTCCTCACAGAGACTTACTTAAGCCTGCGTAGACTTGAAAACCAAGCCATCCGTGAACGCTACCACGGACAAATGATGATGGGTGAATTCAAGAATCCCGTCAAGGTGAGTATCCATCAGTTTTACGGCATCGAAATCAACGATTTCGCCGTCACCGTGGCCACCACTGCCTTATGGATTTCGGAAGCACAGATGCTTGCCGAGACCGAGCGTATCATCCAGCATGACATTGACTTCTTGCCGCTGAAAAGCTATGCTAACATTCGTGAGGGCAATGCTTTGCGGATGGACTGGTTAGGAGTCGACGCTTCCAAGCGTCGCGATAACGACACTTCATCAGATGTAGACGCTTCCAAGTGTCGCGATAATGACAACACTGACGCTTGGAAGCGTCAGTTCCTTTCCAACGCTGGAAGCGTCGGCTCCTTACAATTCATGGAGCGCGACAAATATATTAACATTACAGGTTCAACACTACCTCATTGGCATCAAGACAACAAAGTTCAATTCGTCACTTTCCGCCTCACCGATTCTTTACCACAGGTTAAACTTGCCGAGTTATCCAACTTCAAAGAAGAATGGCTGAGGTCGCATCCTGAGCCATGGAGCCAAGCAACACAAGAAGAATACGACCATATTATCCGCAGAAAGGTTGACAAATGGCTCGACCAAGGTTATGGCGAATGTATATTGCAAAGCGAAGACATAAGGAAGATAGTTGTCGATGCTCTTCTGTTTTATCATGGCAAACGTTATATACTCCACCATTTTGTCATCATGCCAAACCATGTCCACCTATTAATTACCCCTATAGGTGATGACACAGTAATGAAATCTATTGGCAGTGTCAAGCAATTCACAGCCAATGCAATCAACAAACTGTTAGGTCGTTCAGGCGAAGTGTGGCAAAGAAACGTGTTTGACAGAATGGTTCGTGATGCAAACAATTATGAAAAATACGTCCAATACATCAACCAAAACCCATGCAATCTCCTACCCGACTGCTACACCTTAGGCGGCGACGCTTCCGAGCGTCGCAATGACGAAAAACCAGACGCTTCCGAGCATCGCGAAAATGTCCTTCCTGACATAGAAAAGCATTTTGAAGTCGATGGTTCTGACGCTCAGAAGCGTCGGATCCAATACAATTACATCATGGGCAACCCTCCATTTGTGGGTGCAAGAATGATGTCAGCGGCTCAAAAAGACGATCTACTGAATGTTTTTGGCAACAATTGGAAAAACATCGGCAATCTAGACTATGTGAGTGGTTGGTACAAGAAAGCAGCCGATTTACTTCACAACTCACCTAAAACGAAGGTTGCATTGGTTTCCACCAACAGTATCACACAAGGCGAGCAAGTTGCCAACCTTTGGAAGCCATTGCTTGGCAACGACATCCAAATCGATTTCGCCTACCGCACCTTCCGTTGGGATAGTGAGTCGGAACAAAAGGCGCATGTACATTGCGTAATCATTGGATTTTCAAGCATCCACAACAGCCCAAAAGAAAAGTTGATTTTTGAAGATAACGGAAACGTAATAAATTCAGAAAACATCAATGCCTACCTTTTGAATGCTACCAATGTGTTCATCGAAAGCAGGAAAACACCTTTGTGTGATGTGTCAGAAATGGTTTTCGGCAATATGCCAAACGATGGCGGAAACCTGATTATCAAGGCAGAAGAATACGAGGACTTCATCAAGAAAGAGCCTGCAGCAAAGAAATATGTCCGCGAATTTCTTGGAGCTGAAGAGTTCATCAACGGAAAGAAACGCTATTGTCTATGGCTCGTTGAGGCCTCACCTGCCGAATTGAGACACATGCCTTTGGTCGCTGCCCGTGTTGAAGCCGTAAGGAAACTAAGAATGGAGAGTAAGCGTGAAGCCACAAAACGACTTGCCTACACGCCACACCTTTTTGGCGAAATCCGCCAACCAGAAAGCGGGAATTATTTGTTGGTTCCAAGTGTCTCTTCAGAAAAACGGCGGTACGTTCCTATCGGCTTTTTACCTAGTGAAACAATTGCAAGCAATCTCGTACTCATTATTCCAAATGCCACGCTATATGAATTTGGCATCCTCACCAGTATAGTTCATAACGCTTGGATGCGCGTAGTATGTGGAAGGCTCGAAAGTCGTTATCGCTATTCAGTGAACATCGTTTACAACAACTTTCCTTGGCCAGGAGTCGACGCTTCCAAGCGTCGCGAAAATGATGGTTCCGACGCTTGGAAGCGTCGGCTCCTAATCGATCAGACCGCTCAAGCCATCCTTGATGCAAGGGCTAAGTATCCCGACAGCACTTTGGCAGACTTGTATGACGAGACCTTCATGCCCGCCGACCTCCGCAAAGCCCATCAAGCCAATGACCGCGCTGTGATGGATGCTTACGGCTTCGACCATAATATGACAGAAAACCAAATCGTGGCGGAATTGTTCAAAATGTACAAAAATCTCACCGAGAAACGATAATTTCTCCTGCCTGTACCACGATTTGAAACAGCTTGCTTGTATTTTTGCGGGCACAATTCAAAAAAGCTGTACGAATGGAAAAGAAAAGAATTACAACAGACAAGTATTTAGCTCTCCTAAACGAGCATCCAAGCACATTGCGTCAGAAACTACAAGATATTTTGATCTCCGTTTCGTGGAGAGACTTTTCTAATCACTACATGGGTAAGAAAGGAACTTGGTTATATGAAAAAATCGATGGTTTTGACCGATTTGGTGAAGCAACCTCACCCATGACCGATGAAGAGCTGATAAACTTCAAGAACGGTTTGCTCGACTTATCAGAACGCATCAAAAAAGTAGCGGAATCATTATAGAATACTACGCTCCACGACCAATGAAAAACCGAAGTATTCAAGCCACGCTTTGGTGCGTCAGGAAAGAGTATTTGATTTCGGCTATAAAATATTGAAAGTTCCGTGGTGTATTCTGCTTGAATAATAGAAAAACCAAAATAAAACGGATTTTTTCCATTGGATTCTGTTTTTTTCTATTTTTGCACTTTGCAGCCATGAAACACCAACATGAAAAAGCTTCTCGTCATAGCCTTAATGATACTCGCCATCCAAATCCAGGCGCAAGTGAGGATTGGATATGCGGAAGCTTATTCGACTGCCGAAAAGCTCGTGTCGCAACAAGGAACACAAGCCAAACAAACGCTAACGCTAAGCGAAGAAATCAAAAGTGCGGAAACAGGGCAAACGAATCTGTTTGTGTTCGCCATTGAGCCGAAGGGTTTTGTCATCGTTTCTGCCTTGAATGAGGTTTTGGCCTACTCTTTCACCTCTTCCATGCCTGCGTCGGACGAACTTCCCTACCACATCGCCTATTGGATTGGCCTCTACAACGAGCAGACCGATTATCTCCTCCAACATCCTGACAAAATCAAGAGACCTGCAAAGCAACAACGTTCCGTCGGGCCGTTGTTGACCTCCGTTTGGGGGCAGGGGTGTTTTCATAACGCATTGTGTCCAGAAGATGAATTGGGTCCGTGTCATCATGTTGAAGCAGGCTGCGTTGCCATTGCCATGGCTCAAATCATGTATTATTACAAGCAACCCGTAACTGGAATCGGCTCAATGACCTATTCTTGTCCTCCTTATGGCACCCTATCGGCTGATTTCGGTAATACCACCTATAAATGGGAGGATATGGTCGACACAGTGTGCCAAAGTAATTATGCCGTTGCAAAACTGATTTCGCATTGCGGCATCAGTGTGCAGATGATTTATGGAACACATTCAAGCATTTCAAGTAACGTTGCCGCCAATAATGCTTTCCACTTTCATTTTTATTACCCTTGTTCCATCCTTTCGAACAGAAGTTCTATCTCAGATGAAGAATGGACAGCGTTGATAAGACAAAACATTGAAAACCAACATCCTGTTTATTACACAGGCAAATCAGACTTAGGTGCTCATGCATTCGTTTGCGACGGATACGACAACAATGGCCTGTTCCATTTCAATTTCGGTTGGGACGGCGTTGCCGATGGCTATTACACCCTCGAGAACCCATACGATTTCTCAACGCATCAATCTTGTATTCATAACATCTTTCCGATAGCCACCTTACCCATACAAAGCGACAGCCATGGCATTATCTATGTGGCTCCAGATGGCCGTGGCAATGGTTCTTCCTGGGAAAACGCAACGAGCGATTTTCAGGCAGCCATTTACAAATCGCACGCAAACAATGCCACTATCTGGGTCAAAGAAGGCACTTACATCGATGAGCCTCTAGATGGATATGCTTACAATTTCTTCGGAGATTGTCAGCTTTATGGAGGTTTTAAAGGCGATGAACCATACGACTACGACCTTTCCTTAAGGGATTTTGAAGCCCATCCCTGCATTTTGGAAGGCAACCACTCTCATGGCATTTTCAACATGCATTCTGCGCCCAATTCCATCATCATTGACGGTTTCACCATCCAAAACTGCAATGCTTTAAAAGGGAGTGTTCTTGTGAAATGCCAAACCCTCATCAAGAATTGCAAGTTCCTTTCAAATTATTCCACGACGAATGGCGGTGGCATTTTTCAACAATCACCCAACTCGGGAAGTGTTGTCATCCAGGACTGCGAGTTTTTCGGCAATGAAGCGAATCATTTTGGCGGAGCCCTCTTTGATTATGGAAACACCCGATGCCTTCGTTGCCAGTTTATCAACAACATTGCTCACATGAACGGTGGCGGCATTTATAACAACTCCTATGATATCCCTAGCAAGTTTTTCAATTGTACCTTCAGCAACAATACGGCCAAAAACGGAGGAGGCATCGCCACCGTCAAGGAAGGAACTACATTTTGGAGTTGCTTGATCAACAACAACACAGCTGAAAAAGGAGGAGGTTGCTATTTGAAAAATGGCGCCAATCTATATAATTGCACCATTGTCAAAAACGAAGCACAAATCGACTATGGAGGAATATATTCCCCACCTACGTCGCCACCTAACGAGATTCGAAACTGCATCATCTGGGGTAATGTCTGTGCGGGCGAAAACGCCCAAATAGAACCGTTGTGCACCTATACTCATTGTGCGGTTGAAGAGGATCTCTCGGAATCAGGCTACAATTTCAATGCTGATGTTGATAATGACGGCGAGTCACCTAAATTTTACGTCAGGTTCCAGAACCCCAATGTAGCTGCGGGCATTGGTGGACAAGGAGGCGATTGGCGGCTTCAATCCAACAGCCTCTGCATAAACAGAGGAGTAGACATCGCTGGCCAATCTGTGGCCGATCTGGACGGAAATCCACGATGCCAGCATGACAAAGTCGATCTTGGTGCTTACGAATCGAACACTGCGGTTAAATTCATCAATGCATACTATTGCGAACATGATCCTTATTATTATCAAGACTCGCTGCTTTCCGCACCTGGGTTATATACATTTTTGTATCCTGGCTACACTTACGACAGCCTTGCAGTTATCCAAATGAAAGATCCACCTCCCACAGTTTTCTACACAGAAGAAATCTGTGAGAGTGAAATGTATGACTTTATCGACACCCTTATCAACACATCGGGACAATACACCACCACAATAGATTGCATTACCTACAAACTCGACCTCACTGTGCATCCTTTGACCTCCTTTGAAGAGGAAGCAGAGATTTGTGAAGGAGAGACCTATAACTTCTTTGGTATGCCTCTGAAGGAAACAGGAACTTACTCCACCATTTTCGATTGCCAACTCCACCAGCTTAACCTGACTGTCGGCTCCTTATTGCCAATCGACTATACGGAGAAGACGATTTGCGAAGGCGAAACCTACAACTTCCACGGCCAAAAGCTCCAATACGCAGGGCATTATCAGACCACAATTGATTGCCAGCCCTATGTTCTCGACCTGGCAGTCAATCCAGTACCCAGCCTACAATGTAGCGGCGACACTATCGTTGAGTTTGGTGAACCTGTGTTTCTTTCAGCTACAGGCGCCGATTCCTATCTTTGGTCGACGGGCGACACAACGGAAAGCATCCTTGTTTTCCCAAAAGAGGATGTAATTTACTCTGTAGAAGGTTTTTATCAAAATGGGTGCAGCAAAACGCATTATATCACCGTACAGGTAAAAAATGAAATCGAGAAAATAGTTTTGTTCCCCAATCCAGCCCACGACATAGTATTCATCAACCTTCCTTTTTTCGATGAGCTGGATGTGTTCAACCTATTAGGCGAACACATTGTTCATGTCGATGCGTATCGAGATGCTGTTGAGTTGGATGTAAGCCATTTCGCTGAGGGAATCTACATTGTCCAGGTGAAACAGCTGAAGAATCTTTATTATGAGAAACTTGTTATAGTGCATTGACAATCAAAGGCTCCACTTCAATAGCATCCTCCGACAAATACACCAGATAAGCCCGAATCTCCTTACCGGACAATTCTTTCACGGCATTGGCATAGTACTGAACTTGGGTATGGTGCTCTGGATCTTTTTTGCCCGTCTTATAATCAATGAGATAGATGACATCGGGAAGCTCGGCATAACGGTCAAGGCGGATGACCTTTTTTATCGCAGGATAATATATCTCGCATTCCGTCTTCACCTTGGCCTCACTGCTGAAAGCACCACTAATCAACGGGTGTTGGGCCATTTGCAGGAACTTGTCCTTCAATGCACCAGCCGTCTCCAAGTCTATGACGCCATCATGCAGATAAGGCAACAAAACCGTGTCTGCCTCCTCGATGCTACGGATCTTCGCCAAAATCTGATGCACCAGTTCGCCCCATTCCCGCGGCTGCATGGCATCATCTTTTGACTGCCAAAACAGCGTTGGATTAGGATCAACCTTGATTTTGCGAAGCCAATCCGAAGCCACTGAATCTGTCATGGTTTCCACCTTGTCTTCATCGGTTTTCTCCTTTGGATTCCTGAAATCGGGGTCTCCGAAACGATATACCAACGCCTTATCATCAGGGACGCGATGGTTTTCCTTGTCAACCAAGAAGTCGTGGATGATATTCACTTGTTTCGCCTTGCCCTGCTTGGCGATGATATACAGCCGTTGCACGGCACGAGTGAATGCGACATAAAGCAGGTTGAGATTGTCCAAACGGTTGCTTTCCTTCTCTTTTTCAACCTTTTGCAGAGCCACATCACCCATATTCTCTGCGTTCTTGTCCAACTTGAAAAGCACCTTCTCAAGATTGGGTATCGGGTCGAAGCCCAAGTCCTCAGGACGCAACCATTCCTCAGCGGCCTTGCTGGCATTCAACTTTTCGTCCAAGTCGATGATGGCATCGGGATAGATGACCACGGGGAATTCCAGTCCTTTTGACTTATGTATCGTCATGATATTCACCGCATTGCCACTCACCGATTTCACAGCGAGCACATCCTGTTTCTTGTCCCAAAATGATAAGAACTCAGCGATGCCCTCCTTCGGTCCCGATTGCCATTTGAAGACCTCCTCCATAAAATAGTTCAAAAATGCATCACGGATGGTGTCGAAATGGAAGATGCGCATCAAGTTGGCACAAAGGTCATAGAGACAAGTCGCCTTGGAAAGTGCACCCTGAAGCAGACCCGCCTCACCTATGCCCATTTCTGGTTCAATTGCCTGGTCACCTTTCGCAATCGCTTTCACATTATTGAACACATGGCTAATATCGCCCTCGAAATCAGATTCTTGCGTTAGCTTCCAATAGTATAGCACATTAGCGACATTGGTTTCATTGTCGCCATAAATCAAGTAACGTAGGGTATTCACCATGAGTTGCACCTTATCGGAGGACTTCAGCAAAATCGAAACTTGTGATATTACAGGTATACCCCTATCATTCAAATAATTGGCCATCTCTGAACCATAATCTGACTTTCGAGTGAGCAGGGTGATGTCAGCGTATCGGTAACCGTGGTTTTCGGTAAGATCCCGGATGATGGCCTCCACCCTTTCAAAGCAATAATCAGGTTGACTTTCAGCATCATAGAGTTCAACCTGTGCCAAGCCTTCATCGCTTTTGGCTTTTTTCTGGAAGATGCTAACCCCTTCGTCGCTACCAGGTTTTTCCGCCACATACACTTTCTGCGTTTCTGGCGACAGGTAATGATATGCCGCTTCAAAGAAGGCATTGTTGAAATCGACCACATTCGCAAACGAGCGGTAATTGGTATCCAAGTTTTTGAAGGCATAATTGTCCTTCAGGTTCTGCTCATATTGACGGAATGCAGGTTCGCGTTCGTCTTTGGGCAATGCGTAGATTTCGGGCAGATTCACAATCTGTTCCACCTCACCACTGCGAAAACGATAGATGGACTGCTTGCCGTCGCCAACAACCATACTCATATTGCCCGACGACAAGCCGTTGTCAATCAACGGTAAAAGGTTCTGCCATTGCAGCACAGAAGTGTCTTGGAACTCATCCACAAAGACATGACGGAAATACTCGCCAATGCGCTCATACACAAATGGAACCGAGAAATCGCCCATCACCGAGTTGAGCAACTTGTTGAACTCCGAGATGTGAACCACCTCCTCCTCGTTGGCCAGTTGCTCAAACTCCATCCGGATTTGGGTGCGTAAGGCATAAAGATACAACAAATCGCGTTGGGTCCTATAAAACAAGAACTTACCCAATTCCAACTTAACAAAAGCATCCAGTTTCTCCAACACTGGCAGCAAAGCCGAGTTAAACTCTTCGACCTTCGCCTTACCCAACTGTTTTTCAGCCTCTTTAGAGAAGCAACTGCACATTTCAATTACTGTTTTGAAACGGGAACTGGGTTGCTCATACACCTTATTTTTAAGTTTCCTGATGTATGAAATGAAACCGTTTTTCCCGTAGGAATACAGCTTGTCACTGAGTCCATACCGCTGTTCGACGGTTTCAAAATCCTCAAGCAGAGGCTTCAGTCCTTGTTCAAAACCATGGATTCTACCGTTCAGGAATTCAAGCGTTTGCCTGTATTGGACAGGGTTTTTGATATTGTTGTTCTCGTCTTTTTGGTAGGCCTTTTCGGTCATCAATTTGGTGATGAAGTCGGCAAGTTGCATCTCGATGGCTGTGGAGCGTTCGTTGTCGAACTGGTTGTTGCTGAAGTCCACCAGAAGACGGGTAAGGTAGTCATCCTTGTCGGTGATTCTCAGGCCCAAGTTCTCGGTAATCGTCGCCGCCACCTCGTCTGTGTCGATGCTAACTGTATATTGGTTGGGCAAACCCAAGTCATGGGCGAAGCTTCGTGATAGCTTCTGCACGAAAGCGTCGATGGTGCTCACACAGAAACTGCTGTAGTCATGCATGATGTGGGTCATCAAGTTTTGTGCATTACGTTTCAGTTCAGCATCGGTGATGCCCAATTCCTCAACCAATTTCGCCTCCATCGATTTCGGATCAAGTTCCTTGCTGTCGATGATTTCCTGAAGCGTGTTCACGATTTTGGCCTTCATCTCGTTGGCGGCGGCATTGGTGAAAGTGATGGCGAGGATGTTCCTGAAATTGGCCACCGTACCTTCGTTTGCAAGGCAAAGCTTCAAGTATTCCTTAATGAGCGTAAAGGTCTTGCCAGCACCAGCTGAGGCCTGAAAGACTTTGAATTTGGCGTCATTTTCCATGATTGTCGGTCTCGTTTTCCTTCTTCTTGGGTACAATGAGCGGTTGGTTGGAACTGGTCTTGCTTTTCCGTTTCAGCAAATCACTGAACTTGTCGAATGTCCTACTGTAGGAAAGACCTAAACCTTGTGTATAAGGGGCACGTCGGTCGATGGCGAAGCTATTGAAATTGCTGTTGTAGTTGGAATGGTTATAGAAATGTCCCTGCAATCGCCCATCCTCGCTCAGTTTGTAATACATATCGAACTCGCCAACGATGTTCGAGGCGGTGCTACCGCTATTGCTCGTCATCACGCCCAAGTTAGTCTCGATGGTCAAACGGTCTTTAAAAAGCTGGGTCCGCAATGCCACTTGATATTCATCGTAGGATTCAACTGTTCCTGAATGATAACTGACTCCCAAATTGAGTTTGTTGGTAATGTCGACTTGCATATGTGTTGAGAACAGGCCACTAATGTCAATGGTCTGGCCACCAAGTGATGAGTTGCCTGCATAAGCAAACTTGTTCAACACCAACAACGACAAAACTTGTTGGGTCATCACCGCCTGATTTGTGGTATCTATCAGTGAAAAAACTGTACGGGTGATGTCTTCGGAAGCATTTGGCAGGCGCATCCCAAAGGAAATGGTTGGATTGAGCAGTGCGTCCTTCAGGTGTATGAGGCATTCGACATTGACATTGGTGTTCACCGACATGGTGGTATCAACCTGAGCGCCCAAGTCCGCCAAAGAGCCTTTGATGGTATAGACACCAGTCGCGTTGATGCGGCCGTCGGTTGGGCTACCCGTCCACGAAATAGTGCCTCCCGGCTTCAAGTTGAAGTTTCGGTTGACCACGTCCTTGAAATTCAAGGCAAAACGCCCAAATTCTATGGTGTATTTCCCGAACATGGTCAGCTCTTCCTTGGTCGCCGTACCCAGTTTCACGTTACCGCTACCTGCGGCCTCGATGGTGCCCAAGCTGGCGGGGAGTATGATCTTTAGCGTGGCATCATTGGTGGCGGTCACGTCGAGGTCGAGGGCAAAATTGCTATCCTTCTTTTCATTGGATTCAACTGGGATTTCTTCTTCCACCTCTTCTTCTGAAGGATTGATGAAAACAATGAAATCATTTTCCTTCACTGTTGAAGCCCTGTTAAGCGGAATGGTCAGCGATGTCCCTTTTCTTGTGACAGCCTTGATATCGAGATGGATGTCGTTGAAAGGCCCTTTCACGGTGATTAAACCGTTGGCAATGGCCGTGCCGTAGAACGTATCGTTTTCCTTGCTTGTGGTGGCCAAAGCCAAAAAGTCTCTGGGATGTAGTTTTAAGTCCAGATTAAAATCCTTAAAGCGATTGTGGTTGATTTGGCCTTCAACGATGGCTGTGTTGTTCAACGTGTCGGTCAATATCAAATTCTTGAAAGAGATGGAATTGTTGTCGATCAATATGGTTGGGCTTAAGGTATAGAAGGTGTTCAGGTAATCAATATGACAGCCGGCATCAACCAGTATGACGCTACCTTTGATATCGGGTTGTTGCAGCGATCCCGTGATTCTGACAATGCCATCAGCATAGCCTTGCATACGCGAAACAATGCCCGTCAGCAAGGGGCTGAAAGTGACCAAACGCAATGAATCCAAGGCGACAGTAAAATCAAGGTTGTCTTCTTTCCTCGTGGTGTAATAGGAGCCGTATGCATTCAGCATCCGTTTCTCTTGGTCAGTGATATTCACCTGCATGTCGACGGACTTCTTCTCATTGTTCCATGAGCTTTCAATGATGGCCTCACCCACATCCTCACCATCCACCTTGAGCTTTTCCACATTGAGGTTGGCAAAGACCATCGGATTGGTTTTCAAACTGCTGACCAAAGCATCGCCCGAAACAAAGCCGTCAATATCAAAGCCATTGAATAGGAAATCCAAATTGGAAATATCGAAACGGCGCAGTTGGAGAGAAAGGGTGTCTCCTTCGTTCATAGGCACATAGCCGTCAACACGAATAGACTGATTATGATGACCGAACATCAGATTGGAGATGCTCACGCGATCACCATCCATGTCAATGAAATTGTTGGATGAGACATTCCACAGCGAGTCATTGACAAGAATATCTGCTTGCGTGATGGAATAGATGCCTCCATTCACATGCGGATGGAAATAGGTTGAAATGTTTCCTGTGTTATGGTTTTCTTCCTCATCATCATCCCATGTGATACGGGCAAAAATAGTATCGTCTGTCATTCGTGTGTTGATGGCGACATTCTCCAATCCCAGTTCCAACGTGTCGGACTCTGAAATGTTTTTATATTTAATCTCCGCTAATTTCAGCGATGAGAACGCAGAATTCGCAAAGTTGAAATTCCTCAGTTCAATGTCGTTGAAATTCAGTTGCCCAACTTGAACATTCTTCGAGCGCAACGTCATGTTAAGCGTATTGGTTCTCGATGTGAAGGTACCATTTAAAGTGGTGTTTTTGGCGATGTTCACCGAAGGCATCAGCAACCGGCTAATCGTTTTCGTGTCTTTCAAGTTAAGTTGTACGATAAAGTCTTGATCCACATCGTGGGTCTGCTTGTACTTCTCGAATGTCTCCCTGTTGTCTTCCCAAATCGGGAAATGGACAAATGAATCAGCATATTCATTGAATGTCATCATCAGGCTTGCAAAATTAATCTGTCCCGCCATCTCGAAATCAAGGAAGTCACAGTTGATATTGATGCGACGCTGCATCAAGTTGTCGTTGACGAGTGATGCATAAAAGTCTTTCATGAAGTAAGTACCACGGCTGTCACGGTAGAGCGTGCTGTCAAGACGAACCTCGCCTTCAAGGTCGTCAAGGTCGAATCCAGTCATGTTCACATAGACCTTGGTGCTGATTTCGGAAATAGAGTCTTCTTTGAGAATGTGTAAAGCATTCAGGTTGGCGTTTCTGATGACCGCATTGAAATCCGATTTGGGGAATTTCTTGTCCTGAAAATCGACTAAACCATTGAAATCGAGAAACAAATCGTCGTCATCCACCTTAATCTTACCTTTGAAACGGTTCTCCTTCATGGAACCATCCAAATTGACCTCAGCAATCTTGCAACCCAAAATCTCGGCATTGTGTACATTGCCTTTCACATCCAGCTCGGGTTTGCCTTTCTTGGGGAATTTCATGGAAAAATCAGCATTCAAGTCCAACATGCCAAGCAACTTGGAATTGTTAATGAAAGAACCCACATTCATTCCATCGCCGATGACATAGCCCGAAAACACATTGTCACTCTTGCTGCTGTTCGACCGTGCAATGTTGGCATCAATCTTTCCC
>JAEEGH010018269.1_pt1 | contig 14846 bp, 6 predicted proteins | sample 9134181 | NCBI WGS metagenome assembly JAEEGH01 (sample SAMN16246544, study PRJNA631951) | gut metagenome | biome: gut microbiome; feature: rumen; material: DP-attached | host: Bos | place: Iran: Karaj | collected 2018-10 | reverse complement strand
GCAATGGCCTAACAGGAAGTCTCATCATTCCTAATACAGTAAATACTATTGGGAACTGGGCGTTCAGAAGTTGTTCCGGCTTTAATGGGATTTTGTCCATTCCAAATTCGGTAACGACAATTGGAATAGGCGCATTTTCTAATTGTCATGGTTTTACAGGCGATTTAGTAATTCCGAATTCGGTAACGACAATTAAATCGAGTGCGTTTGAACAATGCTATGGATTCAATGGCTACTTGACAATTTCAAACTCTATTACAAGTATCGGTACGGGGGCTTTTTTCAACTGTCATGGTTTTATTGGATCATTGGATATTCCCAATTCAGTAAAATGGATTTTTGATGCTGCTTTTAGTGGTTGCAGTGGTTTTACAGGTTCATTAAATATTCCAAATTCAGTGTCTCAAATCGGAGAAGAAGCGTTTTCGAGTTGTTCAGGTTTTGATGGTGCATTAATTCTTGGCAATTCTGTTAGAACTTTAGGTTATCATGCATTTGTAGATTGTAGCAATTTTAGTTCGTTGATATGCCTTGCAAGTACGCCACCAACAATTGAATGGAATGCGTTTTATAGATTTCCAATGAGCATTCCCATTTATGTTCCATATAATACAATAAATTCATATATGGCCACTTCAATATGGAACGAATTTACCAACTATCAAGAAATTGCCTATATAACTATTTCTTGCTATAATGGTAACGCAGACAATTGGGCTTTCATTGCTTCTCCTTTGGCAGAAAATACCGCTCCAACAACAGTAGACAACCTGATCACCGAAACAGCTTACGACCTCTACCAATTCAACCCATCGGACACCTTGGGAGAATGGCAAAACTACAAAGCGCATACTGATGATTTCAACCTCGTCAACGGGCGAGGCTACCTTTACGCCAACGAGAATGAGGTGAACATCATTTTCAAGGGTGCTTTCAACGAGGATGAGAGCAAAGAAGTGAACCTTGTTTACGATGCGGACAACGAACGAAAATGCTGGAATCTCGTAGGCAACCCATTCCCCTGCAATGCCTATCTCGATAGGGAATACTATGTGCTGAAAGAAGACGGCTCGGGTATCAATCCCGAAGCGGTGCCGGTGTCTACGCCTATTCCACCGTGTACGGGCGTGTTCGTGAAAGCCGAAAGCGAAGGAGAGACGGCTGTTTTCACACGAGCGGTGCCGTGATTTGAATGTTGTACACGCTTGTCTAAGAAATCAACTCGTATTATTTCATTTCAAAGAAATTGCGTATTTTTGCGCCAAATTCATCCGAAATGAGAAAAGGATTGTTGTTTCTTATCATTTGTCTGGCGTCAACCAACCTGTTCGCTCAGGAATGGATAGGCTGCCACCAACCGGCTCCTACAGCTCCCAAGGTCAAGCTGATTTCCGACACGGAACAAAAAACGGAGTTGTGCTTCACTTTAGATGGCTTCTTCAAGGAAGAGGTCAGCACCCCGAAAGGCACACAATGCATTATCAAAGTGCCCAAGATGGCTTCGATGCTTGAAGAAGGCTCGCCCGACCTCCCGCTGTATGCCATACCTGTACTCATTGGTGACAGGGCAGCGATGGAGGTTAAGGTAAAAGAAGTTGAATATCAAGATTTTGAAAATATGGAGATTGCGCCGTCCAAGGGTAATTTTAGCCGCGAAATCGACCCCGACGAGGTGCCGTTCCGCTATGGCGAGGTGTATGCCCAAAACCGCTTTTTCCCTGACAATCAGGCGCAATTGGATGAGCCATATATCCTTCGTGACTTCCGTGGACAGAACATCTTGGTCTATCCTTTTGCCTACAATCCCGTCACGAAAACGCTCCGAGTCTATACCCGACTGACGTTGGAGATGCGGCAAATGGGCGAAAACGGCAGCAATCCAAAATTGGGGCGTAAATCGGGACAAACGAGGATGACAGCTGAGACGGATGCCATGTATCGTCAGCGTTTCGTCAACTATCGGGAACGGACGGCCAAATACAACTTCATTCCCGACGAGGGCGAGATGCTGGTCATTTGCGCCGACCGGTTTGTTGAGGCCATGCAGCCCTTCGTGGACTGGAAAAACCAATCGGGTCGCCCGACGACGATGGTCAGTCTTTCCGACATTGGGGGCAACTATACCGATCAAATCAAGTCGTTCATTATCAGCCATTACATCAATCCCGGCGAGAACCTGTGCTATGTGTTGCTTGTAGGCGACTATGGCCACATCACGCCCAAAGCCATGAACGAAGGATGCTCCGACATCTGGTTTGGCCAAATAGAAGGCAACGACTATTACCCCGAAGTGCTGGTGGGTCGTTTTTCCGCGGAGAGCGAGGCCGATGTGGAGCATCAGGTGGCCAAGGTGATTTACTACGAGCGCGACATCACTGCGGATGCCGATTGGTTAGGCAAAGGCATCGGCATTGGCTCCACCGAGGGCGCAGGCAGCGGTCACAATGGGGGAGAGTCTGACTATCAGCATATTGAATACATACGTGATACCTTGTTGCATTACACCTACACCGAGGTTTCGCAGCATTATCAAGGGGTGGGTGTGGGCACCAATGCCTCCATGTTGAGCCAAAACTTCAACGAGGGTGCAGGCATCTGCAACTATTGCAACCATGGCACGATTACAGGCTGGTATGTGGGCAGCTTCACTAACAGCAACGTGAATTCCTTGCTCAACGACTACAAATGGCCTTTCATCTGGTCGACGGCCTGTTACAACGGTCAGTTTGACGTGAATTGTTTTGCGGAGGCCTGGATGCGCGCCACCAACAACAACACGGGCGTGCCCACGGGAGCCATCGGTGGTATGTTTAGCTGGACCTCGCAGCCTTGGCAGCCGCCCATGACGGGTCAGGACGAGATGGTCGACATCCTTTGCGAATGGCGTTCGACCGACCAGTTCCACCACACCTTAGGCGGGGCTTCGCTCAACGGCAACATGAAAATCCTCGACATGCACCCATCCGACCAAGGCAAGACCCACAACACATGGATTCTCTTCGGCGATCCCAGCCTGATGTTGCGTACCAAAGCGCCCACCGAGATGAATGTCGTTTGCCAACCTGAGGTCGTTTTCCTCGGGCAGAGCGAGTTGGGCATCACCGCCGACGTGGATTACGCCATCGCTACTCTTACCTTCAACGGCGAGGTGTTGACTACCGTGCCCATCGTCGACGGCGAAGCTACACTGACCTTTGACAGTCCGACCGAAGTCGGCAACATGCAGCTTGTGGTGACCAGCTACAACAAGGTCACGGAGGTGCGCGATATTGCCGTCATTCCCTCCAATGGTGCTTATCTTACCTATCAAGATGTGGCCATCAACGATGAAAACGGTCAGGCCGATTATGGCGAAACCACGGGTATTGGCGTGACCATCAAGAACATAGGCAACGATGCCGCAACAAATGTTCATGCCACGCTCAGCACGGATTCGCCTTTTGTGGAAGTCACGCACGCCACCACCGTCATTCCTGCCATTGCCGCTTTGGAAACCTACACCATCAATGCCTTTGAAATTGCCGTGAACGAAACCATCGTTGACGGTAGCCAAGTCGAGTTCCAGCTCACTTGCACCGACGGCACCGATACATGGAGTAGCCGTTTCCGCCTGACCCTCCATGCACCAGCCTTCGTTTTGACCGAGTTCAGGCTCTTGAACACCGCTAATCCTGGCGAGACGGACATTGTTTCGGTCGGGGTCAAGAACATAGGTTCTTCCGAAGCACGTGACGCGCAGGTGCAGTTGTTCAGCAGCTCCACGGATTTGGTTTTCAATCCGTTGCTTTATCCACTCGGCGAGATACCCGCTGGAACTGAAGTTACCGCGATGGCCTCGTTCAGTACCGATGCTAATGTGTCCGTCGGCTCCAACTTTGAGGTGTATTACCACATTGATGCGGGCTCGTATCTGACGGAAGGCTCCGAATTCCTTTGCATCGGGCCCATCAAGGAGACTTTCGAGACAGGCGACTTCTCTGCCTTTGCATGGGAGACTTTGGGTGGAGCCTCTTGGTTTATCGATAGCAGCACCGCCCATTCTGGCACCTACAGCGCGCGTTCGGGAAGCATTGGCGATGCCCACTTGACTACCTTGCAAACCCAGATGGACGTTGAAGAAGACGGGCAAATCAGTTTCTACATGAAAATCTGCTCCGAAGCCAATAGGGACAGGCTGACCTTCTATATTGACAATACTTCCATGGACGTTTGGTCGGGCGTGGAGGATTGGAGCCTCAAGAGCTTCCCCGTGACCGCCGGAACGCATAAGTTCAAGTGGATTTACATGAAAGACGGCAGCAGCAGCTATGGTGACGACTGTTGCTGGATTGACGACGTGCAGTTCCCGGCATCCAAAACTTTCATGCTGTTGCCTGCTTTTGAATTGAATGCGCAAGTCTTTGAAAATGAGGTGACTTTGTCTTGGCCAGAGCAAAAACCCGATGACAACTATCTCATCCGCCGCAACGGCATCCCCATTGCCATGCAACACGACACCATTTTTACCCAGCTGCTGAATTTGGGCACTTATACCTATAGCGTTACGGCCGTCAACAGCGATGGCGAGCAGTCCGTCCCCGCCTTTGCCACGGTGGAAATCACGGTGCTCGGCATCGACAGCATTGAGAACGAGTTGCAGGTGTTCCCCAATCCAGTTCGCAATTGGCTGAATGTCAGTTTTGGACAGCCTTTCCGATACAGTCTCTTCAACAACATCGGGATGCGTATCAAGGAAGGACAAAGTTCGGGAACGCTCAGGATAGATTGCGGGATGTTGCCACAGGGTGTGTATATCCTGCAAATCAGTGCGGACGACCGCGTGATTGTCAAGAAAATCATCGTGCAATAATCCAAGCCATGAGTTATCTGAAATCCAACGATTTGTTCGAGAAACTCAATCCAGAAAGCCTCTATCGGCGGGTGCCGCGTCCCATTCTTATCGCCGACCATCTGATGACTCCCGACAATTTGGGTGCGATGATTCGTTTGGCCGACAACATCGGGGCGACCGAGGTCTGTTTTTTGGGCAAGGAGGAGGAACATCGGCTGGGCAAGGTGCGCCGCGCTGCCGCGTCCAGCCGCGACAACATCCGTTGGTATTTTAGCGAAGAAAGCGACCTGCGAAAGATTGTTCCTGCAAGAAAACAAATCGTTGCCATCGAGACCGCTGACAATGCTACCTGCATCTACGATACCCAACTTCCTGAAGACGTGGCGTTTGTCGTGGGCAGTGAGAGTTATGGCCTGAATGAGGATTTGTTGGCGCAATGTGACCAAGTGGTCTACATTCCCGTTCCGGGCCCGACACGTTCGCTCAACGTAAGTCATGCCGCTGCTGTGGCTTTGTTTGAGTGGCAACGGCAAATGCGGGAAAAGGTTGAATCGAAACGATACAAACATGTTTTCTTCGACCTCGACCGCACATTGTGGGACTTCGATGCTGCTGCTGAAGTGGCCTTTGAGCGCATTTATGACAAATATGGTTTGAAAAGTCTTGGCATTCCCAGTGCGCACGAGTTTCATGAGGTGTATCATCCACTGAATGAACAACTTTGGGTGCTTTACCGCTCTGACCAAATTACCAAGGATGAGCTCAACCGCATCCGTTTCCTGAAACCCTTGGAGCATTACGGCATCCATGATGTTGATTTGGCAGATCATTTGAGTGAGGATTATGTCTACTGGTCACCGCGCATTGTCCGATTGGTTCCTGGAACGATGGATTTGTTGGATTACTTAAAGCCAAAATACCATTTGCACTTGATTACCAACGGTTTCCAAGAAGTGCAGCACACCAAGTTGAGCGGTTCTGGTCTGGAACCTTATTTTGAGACTTTGACCGTTTCGGAGGAAGTCGGTGTGAAGAAACCCAATCCTGAAATTTTCCGTTATGCCCTGAAGAAAGCTGGTGCCAACGCTGAAGAAAGCCTCGTTATCGGTGACGAAATGGCCGTCGACATCGATGGAGCCCGTGCCGCCGGCATCGACCAGATTCTATTCAATCCGAGTGGGGAAGTGGTCGAGGGGGAACGGACATTTGAGGTGAAGAGTTTGTTGGAAATAATGGGGATACTTTGATTTAGTTTTGTATCTTTGCGCAAATTTTTATCGAGAACATGATGCATCGTAAAATAGTATTGTTGTTGATTTGTCTTTGGGGCTTGATATTCAGTGCGTTTGCCCAACAGAAGGGGCAGGTGACTGGTGTCATCAAGGACGCTGAGACCAATGTAACCTTGGTAGGTGTTTCTATTTATGAGGAACATCTGCAGGTGGGTGCAACCACCGACGAGCAAGGCCGTTATGAACTGGAATTGCCCATGGGCGAGTACACTTTGCGAATTTCTTACATCGGCTACACCACGGTTTTCAAGAAGGTGAGCATGGGGAACAAGCCCGTTACGCTCAATGTCAGGTTGCAGCCCGAATCGGAGAAACTGTCGGAGGTGCAGGTCACTGGCGAGCGCAAGGACCGCAATGTGACGGCCATGGCAATGAGCGTACAAACCCTTGACATGATTACCATCAAGAGGATTCCGGCCTTAATGGGTGAGGTCGACATCATCAAGTCGATAACGATGTTGCCGGGCGTGCAGTCGGCTTCGGAAGGGTCTTCGGGTTTCAGCGTGCGCGGTGGTGCCACCGACCAAAACCTGATTCTCTTAGATGGTGCTCCCATCTACAATGCCTCGCATTTTTTGGGTTTTTTCTCGGTGTTCAACAACGATGTAATCAAAGATGCCACACTCTACAAAGGCGATATTCCGGCCAATTTCGGCGGGCGCCTTTCTTCCGTCCTCGATGTCTCGGTGAAGGATGAAATGCCCAAACGCTTCGGTATTCAAGGCGGCATTGGATTGGTGTCGAGCCGTCTCATGCTTGAGGCACCTTTGTTCGACCATAAAACATCGGTGATGCTGGCGGGGCGCAGGACATACGCAGGTCTGATTTTGCCTTTTTTGGGTGACGACCTGAACAAGTCGAGAATCAATTTCTACGACTTGAACGCCAAAATCACCCATACGATGGGAAAGAACGACAGGCTTTATCTTTCGGTCTATAATGGTCACGACCAGTTCTCGTTGCAGAAGATGATAGGATTGGGCTACGGCAACAGCAGCGCAACCCTGAGATGGAGCCATATCTTCTCCGACCGTTTGGCTTCCAACCTCTCATTGATTGGGTCGAGGTACCGTTACGGTATCAACATGAATTATGCCCCTTACGATTTCGACATTACGGCGGGTACCGATGCCATCAGCCTCAACTACGACTTCTCCATGCACTGGAACGACCGCCATGTTTCGAAGTTCGGCTTGACGACGGGACTTCAATATTACCTTCAAGGCGAAATCAACGACCGTGGCGGTGCCCTCTCGCAATTCCTGCAAGTGAGCAATACGGAGGCAGTGTCGCGCAAGGGTTTGGAACATGCCGTTTATTTCAGCCATGACTACATGCCCACGCCGCGCCTCACTTTCCGCGCAGGCATGAGGCTGTCGGTGTTCCAGAACATGGGTGCCGAGGACTTTTACGTTATCGACCCCATCATTTATATCGCTACCGACACCATTCATTACGGAAGGGGAGAGATTTTCAATACGGAAGTGAATCCTGAGCCGCGTGTGGCCGCCATGTATCAGCTGACCGAGCACTCGTCGGTGAAGGCTTCGTATTCGCGCACTGTGCAATATGCGCAGGTGGCTTCGTCGGCGACGGGTGGCCTGCCTTTCGATGTGTGGTTTCCCGTCAGTCCCAACATCAAGCCGCAGAAATGCGACCAGTTTGCTATCGGTTATTTCCACAATTTCCACAACGATGCCATTGAGACATCGGTGGAGATGTATTACAAGAACATGCAGAATGTGATTGATTTCAAGGACAACGCCATCACCTTGGGGTCGATACTCGTCGATGCCGAGGTGCGCTCGGGCAAGGGACGTTCTTATGGCATAGAGTTCTTGGTGCGGAAAAATGTGGGCAAGTTCACGGGCTGGATTTCCTACACCTATTCACGCTCGTTCCGTACCATCAAGGGCATCAGTCACGGCAAGGAATACCGCTCGCCTTTCGACCGTCCTCACAATATTGTCATTGTGGGCAGCTATGACGTGTCTCCGCGCATCACTTTGGCGGCCAATTGGATATATAATACGGGTCAGCCGATGACTTTCCCTTATGCGCAGTACACCATCAATGGCTCGACTTATGCGGTGTATAACGGCAAGCGCAACGAGTGCCGCTATCCCGACTACCATCGCCTCGACCTGTCGTTTACCTGCAAGTTGGGCAAACTCGACAATCGCCGTTGGCAGCACGAACTCAACCTTTCGATCTATAATGCCTACGCCCGTCATAACACATGGGCCATCACTTTCGAGCAAGGTCCGAACGGCAGCATCGCGACCAAGAACATGTATCTGTTCTCGGTAGTGCCTTCCATTTCTTACAACTTTAAGTATTGATTGCCATGAAAAAAATATTTAAATCGTTTTTCGTCAATAGTTTGTTTGTTGGGGTAGGTTTGCTGGCGGCGTCCTGCACCGAGGACATCATCATGGATGTGCCTGAAGGAAAAAAGAGGCCCGTGGTGGAAGGCTCCATTACTGATGAATACAAGTGTCACGAGGTGATTCTCAGCTATTCTTCGGCCATGTACGATACGCTTGGCGCTGAGATGATTTCTGGCGCGAACGTGTATGTGGTGGAGAGCAGCAAGTATCAAGACGCGGGTGACACGATTTATTTTCATGAACGGGCAAATAAGCCAGGCCATTATCTCACGGATTCGGTGGCGGGAAAGAAGAATCGCTGGTATCATCTTCAAATCAAAGTAGAGGAGAATACACTTTATCAAAGAGCTCTTAGTATGGAAGCCGACACCAAAATGTCGAACAACGCCACCTGCATCGACTCGGTTGGGCTGCTTCCTTTGCGCAACGAGGAGGGCATTCCATTCGTCGATGAGAAGGCCGCCGTTTGTGTGTGCCCTTATTTCCAGATGCTTCATGATAATTCCATTGTCTACAATGTAGAGCTGTATTTGAATGGCAGGCACTTCAAGAACAGGCCTTCCAAGTTGTTTAACTTGTTCCCCATGCAAGGTTATGCTGATTACGGTTATTTCAATGGTCCCGAAATGCTGAAGGACAACATAGAGGTTCCAGTCGGCATCATGAACAAGTCCTATTTGCACGAGGGCGATGTGGTGAAGGTGAAGCTCTACAGCATTTCGAAGGATTACATGTATTTTTTGGTGGGACAGAAATTGGCCGTTGGTGTCAATCCCATCATGGGTGCTTTCCCCGCCATGTTCAGCAACCTTTTCTCCGATTGCGACGCGATTGGCTGGTTTAATGCTACCTCGGTCATCGAAGGTGAGGGCATTTATCACGAAAGCGTATTCCAAGAATAGCTTATTGTCTTATAGTTAAATGAGAAGAGGCGACCTCAACGAGGCCGCCTCTTCAAGTAAGTTTGAGTTGATGGTCTTTACTTCACCACAACCTTTTCCACGAGCACTTGTGTGCCAGAGGTGAGGCGGAGGAAGTAAACGCCCTTGGTCATACCTTCGACGCTGATTTGTTCAGTGCCTTTGGCATTGCCGTTGGCCACCACCTGACCCATGCCGTTGTACATCACATAGCTGTACTCGGTGTTGCCGCCGTTGATGTAAAGCGTACCGTTGGTGGGGTTGGGATAGATGGCAAACTCGCTTTCGTTTTCTTCGAGGCTCAGTTCGCCCTTCACGTCGATGCACTCTGGGTAGGAACTACCGGATTCGTAGTTGGCGACGACGCAATAAGTGAAGTGGATTTCGGAGAACACTTGGTCAACGTAGGCGGGTTCTTCCACTTGGGCGATTTGGATGCCGTTACGGTAGACGGTGTAATCCAAAGCATCAGCGGGAGCATCCCAAGTCAGGATGACGCTGCCGATTTCAACCGAGCTCATAAGGTTCTCGACGCCAGGATTGAAGTTGCCGCCAGGAAATTCGCCGTTGCAGTTGCAGTCGAACTCGTGCAGGACACCAGCGCTGAGGTTGGAGCCTTGGTAGATGATGGTGCCGTCTTCATACTTCATGACGAAAGAGCACTCGTAGGCATATTGTCCGTTGACCCAAGTCAAGGTCACATGGACGCCGCTGCCGATTTCGAGGGTCTCGGTGCCAGAGTTGCCGTCAGTGAGGGTCAGGTCAACGGAAGGCGTGCCGTCGTCAAACGCAACTCTCAGTTTGTTGCCGTTCCAACCGTCGCCGTAGGAATCGGTCATTTCGACAATGACGATGCAGCTGTTCTTCAGGATGATGCTACCTTCGGCAAAGATTTCGCCGTCGGCTTGCATGGCGAAGCTGATCGGAATCTGTTGAGTGGCAGGGCACTCTGGGTCGATGGCGATATGGAACACGCACGGAGCCGTGCCGTCGGGGTCGATGGTGCCGAACTCAATGGTCGGGTTGAGCAAGGTGACATACTCGCTTTCGCAGGCAATGGTGGCGATGGCGTTGGTGGCCATATAGTGACCGATGTTCTTGAAGTTGGCAAGGATGGTAAGCTCATCGCCGGGCACATAGCTACCTGCCCATTCGGCGCCGCTGTAGTCGAGGCTGGCTTGGCCGGCTGTGATGAAGACTCTGCCGCTCCAAGTCTGTCTGCCGTCGGTCATTTCCACGTCGATTTGGAAACGGGTGCCGTCTTCAACACCTTCTGCAACGATGAAGCTGAAAGCGTCTTGCAACGTGATGCTCTCATCGGCGGGCAACACGCCAAATTGGGCCGTGCTGTTGAGGATTTCCACACGGTCATCTGCGCAGCTCAAGGTGACGTTGGTGTTGCCATTGGTTGGGTCGACACCGACGTTCTTGAAGCTCATGGTGAGGCTGGTTTCCACATTGACGGGAGCAAAGTTGGGTGTGAAGTTGGTCACAGTGACGTAAGGACCTTCGGCAGGCAATACCGGCACGGTCATGATTTCGGTAATCTTGTTGTAGCCCATCACGGTGAGGGTGGCGTCGCCCACGTTGCTCATCGGGGGGAAGCTGAGGGTGCAGCTGCCGTCTTCGATGTAGCTCGAGGCAAGCACTTCGCCGTCCATCATCAGGGTGGCAATACCGAACGGAGTGTTTTCGGCCGTGATTTCAAGTTCTGACATGCCGATCATCAGTACGGCAGGCTGGAGCGTGATGTTCATGCTGACGGGATTGTCGGTGCGCACCATCAGGCTCGGGTCGCCGAAGAGAACCCATGTGTCGTGGGTGTCGTAACCCTGGCTGCCACTCATGTCGATGACGTTCATGTTGCCGTTGAGTGAAGCGGCTCCAAAAGTGTGGTTGTACAAATCGGTCGAACGCCATTCGCAAAGGATGTCAACCATTTCATCTTGGCCGTACATGGGCGGAATCCAAGGTTGGCTCATCCATGAGAACATACCGCCGATGGCACCGGTGGGCACGCCCGTAGTGTTGTCGGTGGCACGCATCCATGCTTCAGCAAAACATTCACCGTTTGCGCCACCGTAATTGAACTTGCCGCACAAGCAGGCCACTGACCAAACGATGGGCCACATGTTGTCATTGACCAAGGCGTTGACGTGGCTGGTGCTGTAGTTGGCCACACCCCAGCTGGTTTCCGAACCGTGGTTGCAGTAGTTGATGATGCTCACGCCATCGTTGATGGTGTTGCTGATGGAAGTCGTGGTGGCACCGCCGCCGCCGCCGTGCAGTTCGGTGACGTGCTCGTAGGTATAATGCTCAAGGGTGTCGCGAATGAAGTCGATGTGCTGGTAGTCGTCTTCACCGTAGTGACCGTTGCCTGCGCCGATGTAACCGATGCCCAAGCCTTTGTTGACCCATGTAAGCTCGTTGGTGGCTTTTTCAGGAGTGTTGTCTCTCAGGTCGCGTTCGTAGTAGATGACCTTGTTCACTTGCGACTCCACATGGAGGTCGTTCTGTACCGAGAAACGTCCGATAAAGACCTCGGGATAGTGGTCGCTTCCAGCAACTTGGCCAAACCAGTTGTCGGAACGCTCTCCGCTGACGGAGTGAGGGGTGATGTGTTCGTAGTCACCAACAAACAGGACGTAGACGAGGTTGTGCTCGGGGTCGTTGTACAGGTTGGTGATGTAGCTCTTGATGGCATTGTCGCTGTTGCCGCCGACTTCGGTCACGCTGACCATTGTGGTAGGACGGCCCGACTGGTTCTTCCAATCAACGAAAGCCTGCATTTTGGCCATGAACTGGTCGGCGCAGATGACAAGCATTTCGCCACGGTCTTCGATGAAGTTGTACCTCGTTTGGCACTCCTTATAATTAATAAAGCGGCTTTGGTAGGCAGCCTTCGTCTCGGGTGCCACCTTTTGGATGGACTTGCGTGTGGTCTTGGGGTTCTCGCCGTTGTCGCTCACCTTGTTCATCGCAATGGTCATGTGATGGTACACGCGCAGGGTCTTCGTCACAGGGTTGTAGGCGAAGGGGCGCACCATGATGTTCTGGCCACGATAGTCGCGGAGGATGTAAGGCGATTCAAGGACTGCCTGCTCAGCCGGATAGAAAGCGTTTTGGCTGTACATCTCACCGTAGGTGTAAGGCACGCTTGCAGGGTCGATCTGACGGCTGAAGTTGCCCTTCGAGGGAGCCACTTCGACGTTTTCGTAGTCGGTGAAGGTGCTGTTGACAATGCTCACCTGCATCTCAGCCATGTCGCCGATGATGGCGGGCACGGGGAATTGCGGCAGGTCGGGCGCACCGGCCTCAAGCATGGTGGCCATCTCTGGAACGGAGACGACTTGCTGGATGCCGTTGGGAGTTTCCACTTTGGTCATGTTGAAGCCGCCAAGCGTGAAGTCAACGACGACTTGCTGCTCACTGCTCGAAACCAAAGTCACCTCGGGACAAGTAGGGGTGCTCTCGCCGAGGCTGGTCCATTTTTGGGCGTATGTCATTACTGACAAGGCCACAAACACGAGGGATAAAAGGACTTTTTTCATTTGTGTTTGATAATTTAGTGATGAATTGATTGGATTGTTTTCAATTTGCAAAAGTTATGTGGACTTTAGGGGGGCAAAAGTACGAAGATTTTGTTTATTTTTGCCGCCGAATTGAAAAAAAATAAAAGCAACAATGGGATTCTTTTTGAGATTGATACTGACGGGCTTGGGTTGGTCGTTTGGCGGCCCTTTGGGAGGCATCATCGGCTATGCCATCGGAAGCCTTTTTTCCAGCAACAAACCGAGAATCATCCGTGAGGAAGTGACGGGTACCTTTGGAAACACTGAGGAAAAACGCGACTTCAACGTGACGCTTTTGGTGCTTTCCGCCGCCGTGATGAAGGCCGACGGCAACGTGAGGAAGTCGGAACTCGACTATGTGAAACGATTCTTCTTGCAGAATTTCGGGCAGGAACGCGCCGAAAACTACATCAAGATGCTGCGCGAAATCCTCGACAAGGAATACAATATCTACGAAGTCAGTCAACAAGTGGGCCGCTACATGGATTATTCTTCACGCCTACAACTGCTTCATTATCTGTTTGGTATCGCCAATTCCGATGGGCGCATTTCGCAAGAGGAACTGGGTGTCATCAACACGATTTCCGACTACATGGGCATTGTCAACAGCGATTTCCAATCGGTGAAGGCCATGTTCATCAAGGAAACCGACAGTGCCTACAAGATTCTCGGCGTAGATGCCAATGCCTCTGACGAGGAAGTGAAGAGGGCCTACCGCGAAATGGCCAAAAAGAATCACCCTGACTTGGTGAGCAACCTCGGCGATGAAGTAAGGCAAGCCGCTGAGAAGAAATTCCAGGAGATTAATGCGGCTTACGAGGCGATTAAGAAGCAGCGGGGGATTTGATTTGTTTCACGCTGAATTGTCAGAATAACGGGAAACGTTTCCTCATCTTCTCAAAGGCAGGGCTACAAAGCCGTCCCCTCGGCCATGCAGCCCTTCAAAATATCATAATCTTTATAGTTTCTCCCCACATTCGTTTCCCTTGCTGTCCAAAATTACCGAGCCGTTTGCACCATCGCAATGGTAACGGTCAGGGCCGATGGCCGTAATGGTGGAGTAGGATGGTGGCGTAATCATATTGCCTTTTCTATCCATCAACCCATAATGCCAGTCAATGGTACGGTATCTCAGACAGTTTGCGGTCGCCGATTTCAATGTACCCTCTTCGTCATACTCGTCGGTGGAATACTCCATTTTTTCTACCTCATCAAAGTTACATGGATTGATGATGTTGCATTCGAAGTCCAGCACTTGGTTGAGATGGTCAAGGCGGCACACGAAGATGCAACTATCTTCATGATGGATGGTAATGTTGTCGTATTCGATGGGCAGAAGCATTTGACCTTTCACATCAAGCAGGCCATAATTCCAATCACAGTCTTGAACCAGCCAAAAGCCTTTCGTGTCGTATGCAATTTCATAGTATTCAGGATTGACCACCCAATTACCTTGTTTGTCGATGAGACCAATACGGTTGTCGTCTCCTAACATCTGACACAAACCGTTGTGGAAGCAGTAGTCGTCGATGCGTTCCGTGTAGGGGAACACCTTACCCATCAAGGTTTGTCCTTTGTGGTCGATGAAGTGAAGCATACCCTTGTCCAACACACAAGCCACCCCTTCAGAGAAGATCCAAGCTTTATCGTATTGTGCTGGGATGACTACCTCTCCTGTGAAGCGGTTGAAGTAGCCGCGCTTTTGGTCCTCAACGGTGGAGAAGCAGGCCAGGCTGTCGCCATCCGACGACTTGCAAATCCATCGGATGTCTGTCGCTGTGCGTCGACCCGTGGTTGCGTTGTAGATGTAAGTGGGGCAGCTGCTGTGATAGATGACATAG